>JGI20152J14361_10002602_pt1 | contig 10679 bp, 16 predicted proteins | sample COG_02_FD_14361 | JGI IMG/M metagenome (IMG submission 14361)
AGGTAGCCGTCCGCATCGAGGTATTCCGTTAGGTCGAGGGAGACCACCTTCCTGTCTTTGGAATTACGTTTGGGTGTTGATTCGGGTTCCATCAAAGTGACATGGACTGCTTCGGGTTCCACGTTCTGTTCCTCCTGGAGGCAATTCAAACAACCAGTTTCGTCATAGGTTCCAAAGCACTCGCAACCACTATACCAGACATCGGTGGTGTTATTCAAGATCCAACCGAGCGTCGTGGGCGTGTAGAAGTTCCAATTGGTCACCTCGTAGTCCTTCATCTCCTCGGGCATCAGCATCCCTATGACCCTATCATGCCTGACCAGCCCCTCGCCATCGCAGATCGTGCAACCGGTCTCACAATCATTACCGCTCACGTATTCCGGACATTTGAGGTCTCCATAATCCACACTGGAGTCGGTAGCGATGTAAAGCTTGGTCTCGAGTTCGCAGTGGCAACGATCGCCAGTGGGTTCGACGAAATCCCTCCGATCATTGGGATCCTCGATCAGGTAAGCCTTGTTGCACACTGGGCAAGTGATGTCAGGCATGGTGATTACTCCATGGAACGACTACTCAAAGGTCATCCTCGTCGAAGTCCCCGCCACCGAGGATGCCATCGCACTCCTCTGGTTCGTCAGGAACGTCGATCTCGCAGACGGGAGCCTCCCAGTCGTCGTCGGACGGGGTCAGTCCCTCGGCCTTGGCGATCATGGCTGCCATGGCCGGATCGTGCTCGGGAGCGTTGTCGGTGTCGAAGTCATCCATGTCGATGTGTCCCTTCTCGATCGCACCTACGGCCACGCAGGAGTTGCACTCGTAGGTCTTCTTCTTCTTGGGGACGAAGCCGTTCTCGAACTTGTCCTCCAGTTCCTGGAGCGTGTAGTCCTGACGGAGACCGCGGGTTCCGTTGGTCAACCGATGTGTCTCCTCGTCCCATTCCTTGGCGAGGGCGTAGAGATCGGGATACTTTTCCCACAGGCTGTGCCAGGATCCCATGGACTGCTTGATGCAGTGGTAGCAACCGAGACGGTTGAAGTCCTGGTAGAGAACGTTGGCGATGCCGAGACCGTCGATATACTCGAAGCATTCGTCCTCCGACCACCCCCAATCCACCAGGGGATAGCGGTTCTTCATGGTGCCCGATTTGGCGTTGTTGGTGGCACGGTGGCTCTCGTCGGCTGCAATACCCACGTAGACCACATCGGCGTCCTTGGTGGCTCGCTGGATCGGCTTGACCTTGGAATCCCGAGCGTGGTAGCACGGGTATGCCTGGAATGGTGCGGCGCGATATTGACCTTCGTATTTTCCACGGACCATCTTGCCGTAGAAGTTTTCCTGGTATGTCTTGACCGGCTTGAGACGTTCGATGGTGAGGTTCCAATGGGCGTGATGCTCGTCGAGGTATTCCTGGACGGTATCGAGGTAGGCGTATAGCTCGGGGAACTCGAACTCGGTGTCGGCGAAGACCACGCGCTTGATCGGGTATCGCTCGGGATCGTTGATCTCGAGCATGCGAAGGAGCATGGCGGTGGAATCCTTGCCTCCGCTGAAGCAGACGACTCCGATGCGGTCGGCTCCGGTTCGTGGTTCGTCGCTATCGCTGGCCATGGTTGACACTGGTGCTTCCACCTATTTAGACGATCCTACGACCAAAGCGTAGCGATCGACTCGTAGACGAAATCCAGATCGTCGGGATCCATGGCCTCGAGTGCTTCTATGGTGGAGAGGAGTTGGCTCATCTTGAGATCCCTGATCGACTCGGGTATCTCGCGATCGGCGGCACGTTCGGAGTATCCCTTCTGATTGAGGTATCTTTCGAGCGCCAGCAGGTCGAGACGCCAGCGTATGCCACCACGTCTTTCGCGTGATTGGGCGTGGCGGAACATGGGGCGATTGCGTAGGATGCCGACCACCTCACGGGAGGTGTAACGTCGGGGCTTCAACTCGATCATGTGATTGCTGATCTGCGTGGAGTATCCGTAGCCGTCGAGTGATAGCAGGTATTCTACGATGTCGAGAACGAGCGTCTCCGCCTGAGGCAGAGGGGACTTGGGATCGTCCTGGGTCATGAGATCACCTGCTGAATGCCCAGCGGGCTCACTCCTCCTCTTCATCGGGCAATCCCAAAGCGCCCCTCACGAGGGTTTCCTTGGCATCGTCGTAATCCTGCTTGGCGATGGTGAGTGCTTCGGAGGAATCGGTGCCGTCGTCGATAAGCATCTGACGACGTTCACGGATGAAATCCTTGCGTTGACGTTCGAAATCCATGAGTGCGATGATGGCCTGGTTCTCGGGACTGATGTCGCCGATGTTGGGTGGGTTCGTGAACAGGATGTCGATCTCCTTGCGTAGTCGCGAGGCATCGGGAAGCGAGACCGCGTTGAACTCCTCGAGATCCTCATCGAGCAACTGTCCCTTGGCACCGATGCGTTCAATCCATTCGTCGGCGAAGTCGCGGGTGACATACATACCCACTCGTTCCCAGTAGCGCGTCTCTTCGTTCAGTAGGCTTTCGACCATAACATCCCGTATGCGGGAATCCTATTTCAATGTCCCTTTGGGTGGAAGCTGACCAACCGATCCTCACGGAATGCCGTGATGACCCCGTTGCGTGAATCAACGATCTCGCCATCGACGAGGAAGTCATGCGAACTCCACAGGGCCTGGACGAGGAGATCGAGTGCCTCGAGAGCGTGCCTGTGTTCCATCACACGACCCCCCAGGTTCGCCAGGGTCCGCAGACCCGTGGTCTGCCATCGGCATCGGTCTTGACGCCGAATATGCGACTGGTGGCGAGACCCGTGGTGGAGCGGGTGTGATCGCTGATGAAACGCCCGGGACACTCCAACGGACCGTCGTCGTCGACCCAGGGCTCGGCTCCGAACTCGGCTCGGAGTGCGAACTGCTGGGCGGCGGCCATGGGCATCGGAACGAGTGCCACGGATCGGGAGGTTCGATCGAAACGATATGAACCGATCATGACGTGAAGACCCGTGCCCGATGACGAGATACGGTAGTGGACGCGGGAGGCTCCGAAACGNTGNGCCAGTTCGGCGAGGGCNCGNAGCACCANCGGATCATCGGGGGCTCGATCGTCCCAGTCGAANGTNANTCCCGACATGGGTCTACNGNNCNGNNNACTACCTACTTCAATGCGAGGATGGNNANGAGNGCNACGGCNNNGATNCCGGCNGGAACCGCCCAGTTGGGCATGGNNGGNGTNGTGNNGNNNNCGGTGCCGTCATCCCCGGTATCGGCATCGGTATCGGTATCGGTATCGGTATCGGTATCGGTATCGGTATCATCTCCATCGTCATCGTCGGGATCTACGACAGGGGAGTCAGCGGGAGAGAGTGTTTCGAACTCCAGACCCTGTCCTGCACTCATCTTGCTGGCTACCGAGTGGGTGATGCTTCCGACCTTGGTCTCGGTGGTCGAGTTCTTGACATCGGAGGCACTGGACTTGCCAGTATCTGCCCAGTCATCCATGCCGAAGGCTTTGTAGTGGTATGTCTGCGTGGAATCCACCCATTTGACGGCGACCGTCCCAAAAATAGGATTCTTCTTATCGATGTCAAAATCGGTGGCGCCGAAGACCAATGATTCTGCGGCGTGTGCGAGTCGTCCGAACGGATCCATTCCGAAGGTCATGGGTGTGCCTACGACGGCACGACTACCTAAAGTCGCCCTCAGACGCCACGCTTACGCATCCTGGTGGCGGCGAGACCGCCGATGACGACGATGCCACCGATGGCGAGAAGCTTAACGGGGAACTTGGATTCGCTGGGTGCGACTGTGGTGACCGTTTCGGTCTGGGTGGTGACATCGGCATCTCCAGCGTCAGTATCGCCGTCGGTGCCAGTAGGATCAACGGTTAGTGGGTTGGTGAAATTGATGTAGTAGGTGCTATTCTCTCCGGGGTAGACCTGCTCGACTCCACCGATCTTGACGATGGTCTTGTCATCGACACCGGATCGCTTGATTGAATCGCCGGGTCCGAGTGTGGCCCTGATCTTGGAGGCACCGGCTCCTGGTCCGGAGATGTGAACATCGACCTGTCGCTCGGGGGCAACAACAAAGTGGAATCCCTTGTCTGAGGATCCCTTGAGTGTGCTTTCGGGGGTGATTCCCAGATCGGTGACGGAGAACTTATCGAAGTAATCTTGGCCGGGATAATCCATCACGGCGGTCAAGTCGGGTTCGGCAGCGCGAACGTTGGTGGTTACGGCGTCCCAGGTGCTGTGTCCAAAGAGCATGGGTGTTCCTCCTGTGCACGACTACCTAAACCCTCACCCACGATTGATTAGGAAACGGGGGATGGTGGCTCCGATGTTTTCGGCCAGTTCGACGACCACATCCCGGTTCTTCGCCAGGGAATCGGGCATCCGATCAGCTTCGGGGGTGAGTTGCGTGACTATCTCGGTGAGCGTGTAGTAGATGTCGCCGTCGTTGACCTCAGCAGTAATCTCGAAGAAACCGGGCGTGTCCCTGAGTGCCAGCTCAAACGGTTCCTGAGTGCCAGCGAACCAACCGTCCCCCTCGTATCTTCCATCGAGTATTGCGTTAAGGAGTTGCTCACGGAACATGGCAGGAGCCGCCAACCAGACATCGATGGGTGCATCCGGATACTCGATCTCGAGAAATCCGATGAAGCTTTCGAGTCGCCAGTCCTCGGCCAGGAATGCACTGATGAACCCCGGCCAGAAACGATCCTGACGGATTAGATAATCCCACTCCCCCTCGTGCCAGGATCCCTGGTGTTCATGGGGTGACAACCGGAGCCTTCGCGGATTCCAAAAACCCATCAATGATCCCTCCTGCGGGGCGGATCATCGGAAGCCCATGCCCAGACGGCCAGGCGCGTCAGCAGGCTGGAGTTGCCGAATATGCGACCGTAGACCATGCGAACGAATGCGAGCAACAGGATGCCCTGGATGACGATAATCGTGGTCAGGATCGCCAACCAGATAACGAGTGTGCCCTCCACCATGGAAACAAATCGTGCGGCCAACTACTTGAAGCGGCGGTTGATGATGGAATCGGTTGTCTGCCCGTGGATGATGAACTTCCATCCACGGAAAACATCGGTTTCGATCTGGAAGAGTGGGCCGTAGACGGTTCCGTCGGGATTGAGGGTGTGGGTCTTGCCCTCCAGTTCCGGATACTGATCCAGACCACGCTTCCACCTCCAACCGTTGCTCCTTAGACTGAGCCTCTGGGGCCTGATGAGTCTCTCTAATCGACCGTAGATCTTGGTGACTAAGGGACTGAGTTCCTCCATCTCCAGGATCTCCAATTCCTCACCGTCCTCGCCGAAACCGGCAGCGCCGTAGGCGATGTGGAGTGGTAGGAGATCGGCGTTGCCACCAAAATCCATCTCATCGGGATCATCGCCGAATGTCAGACCAATCCACTGGTCCATGTCGTCCCAAGACCCCCGTATCTCCACAGCCCTCCGAAAGTAATCCTCGACGGCGGGGTCGATGATCTCGACTACCTGATCATCGCTGATAAGATCCGGAAACTCCCTCTGGAGCGTCTTGGCCATGGAGAATAGGTGTTCGTAGAGACCGTCTCCCTCGTAATAGGGTATCTCGACGAAGCGTTCGATCAACGGCACTATGGATTCCTCCACCGGTTGATGATTCCCAATGGGTTGAAACCTACTTGTGCACGCAGGGATTCTATGTCGAAGATCGACAGGGCGATGTTGCCAACGCCACCCTGGGTGAAACGGTAGAACGACCTCTCGGCGACGTCCAGGATACTATCCAGCATCTCGGATTTGCCCACATCGTAGAGGTCGTATTCTGCGATGTTGGCCAGGATCCAGATGGCGGCGGAATCGTCGGGAACCGGCTCGACGCCGATCAGTCGACGGATGGTCTGGACATCCACCTTATTAGGTTCGACACCGTAGATGTCCCGTTGGAAATCGATTATCTCCTCCTCATCGTAATCCCCGTCCAGGAATCCCAGTTGCCTGCAGACCCGATCGAAGTATCCGATGACGCTGTCCTCGGACCTGGCGATCTTCTCGATCATGTCGCGGTATTCGTTGCTATACATGAACTCCAACTCCTCGCCGAACTGGTAGAAAAGACGTGCCTCGAGTGCCACCATGTGGTTGAATGGTGTGCGCCATCTACTTCATTATTTTGATCAACGGTTCATCTCCCGTAGGTTGATGAGTGCCTGGAATGGATCGATAACTCCGCCGTATCGTTCACGCATATCCTCCCGAGACCAGATACAGAGGAGGGACATCCCATGGTCATCCGGACGGAATGTTTGCCAGGTGATACCCGGACAGGAGTCCAACATCCACTCCATGACCTCCCATTCTGTGATGTCATCGTCGGCTATGTAGGATATGGCGCTCAATGCTACCCATGCCTGCGCCTGGGTCATGGGTTCGTTGGCAGCGGCCATCTCGAGAAAACTCATGATCTCAGCGTTGCTATTCTGGGGCATGAGGGGGCCCAGATAACCAGCTCGACTCTTGTTCAGATTGTCAACGGCATCCTCAAGATCGTCCTGGTTCAAGCATTGGTGAGCCCAAGTCTCAAAATCGATGCCATACTTGTTGAGATCTTCCAGCATCGGTTTAACGAGGTGGTGAAAACCTTCGTAATCACCATAGACCCCATCCCAGATGGTTTGGGGCAACATGTTGTTCACTATGGATTCCTCCGCAAGTTGATGAGCGCCCTCAAAGCATCGTTCCCAGATCCTAACTGTTCCAACAACTCCTGTCTGGTCCATATCTGCAGGACTATGCTTGAGTATTCGCCGGGTTGTTGGATGTTCCAGAATGTTTCATTGGTTTCTTCGAGGACATTGGTGATTATCTCGTAAGCTCCGACCTCCGTAACATCGTAATCGTCGAGCAAACCAAGCAATCGGATGATCTCAGATTCGGTGGGTTCGATCTCCCCTACCAGCCTACGCATGTCGAGCTCTTGAGTTTTGTTGGGTAGGTTGCCGGTAATGTCCTCAAACCATGACTCATATTCCCCGTATTTTTCTTCGCGCCAACCGATCCCCTGGCAAACGCGATTGAAATAGGCAAGAGCATCGTCTTCAGCCTTGACGATAAATGGGATCATATTCTCGCGGTATTCGGACCCTTTTATGAAATCATATTCCTCCCCGAAAACGTAGCGGCGACTGCCTGCAAGACCGGGCATGGTATTGACTACCGTGGCCGTCTACTTCATGATTCCTGTCCGGGCGGGGCTCTGAGTCCTGTCTCGGGCGACCATACGCGGCGTGCGAACGAGGACAAACGGTCGATTCCCTTGGGCTCGAATGGCATACGGTGGACGCCGACGAGATGGGTGCCGGTGTCGGAGGCCAGGATCTGGTATCGATCGAGGTAGGGTTGCTGCATGTCGAACTCGGCCTTGAGTAGAGCCACGGCAGGGTTGTCCACGGATCCTGCCCAGTGCTCGGCACCGACGTCGGGAACGATCTGGTTGACGACCAGTCCCGCCACGGAGATGCTGATGGCGGATCCGAGCCAGCTCACGGTTCGAGCGCACTCCGAGAAGCCCGCCTCGGTGGGTATCGAGACGAGGTAGATGCCGACACGATCCGTGTCCCGCAGGTGCATCATGAATCGATCGGAACGAGCGATGATGTCGTCCAGGGCGGCCTGCACGGGATCCTTCTTCTTCTTGAACAGGAATGCTCCCTTGAGGTTGGAGATGAACTTACGCATCCTCATGAGTCTGAGGATGAAACGCTTGAGGTGCTCGGGAGTTGCCAGGGCACGCAGCGTGTGTCCCGTGGGCGCGGTGTCGAAGACGATGACGTCATACGGTTGGCCGTCCTCGGGGCAGACCTCGGTGCCCTCCAGCAGACCCAGGATCTTCTCGAGGGCGAAGTATTCGTCCATGCCCGGAAAGCTGGCGGCCTCGGTGAACAACTCGGGATCGAAGTCCTTGATGGCTCCCATACCATCGGACAGGTAGACGTTGAGACGATCCATGAACAGCCGTGCCTCGGTGGTGGTGTCGAGATTCTGTGCCCAGAGGTTTGGAGCCAGGGAGATGGGATCTCCGACGCCGACGGCCACGTCAACGACATCGTCGGTAGAGTGTGCGGGATCCGTGGACACCAGGATGGTGCGGAGACCCTGCTCGGCGTGATGAATGGCTGTGCTGGCACTGGTGGTGGACTTGCCCACACCGCCCTTGCCGGTGAACAGAAGCATGCGTGTTTGTCCGGTCATGATCCCGCCTAAGCGAACGGAGGCACTTGAGGGTTCCTCACGCCCAATGCTCGGTGAACTCCGCTGGGAACTCGGCCAGGAGCCAGTCGTGCTCGGCGATCACGGGCATCTCGGTGACGATCTCGGAGGTCGAATGCGAATCGGAGTATCTACCGATGACCGTGATACCGATGCTCTCGTTCCGTAGGTAACTCCTGATCGACACGGGAACCTCGGCGGGGAGGATGATGACCATGATCTGCCGCGGACCGTCGTTGGTCTGGACGTCATCTATGTCGACCGTGTATCGGCCACGGGGAGTCTCGCCCGAGAATACCAGAGATCCGTCTACCGTGATGAGGAGTCGGAAGTCACCGAGATGGGGGTTGTCACGGGGTTCGATGATGATGCGATCGAGACTGACGTGACGGGGAACCATGATGGTTCCCATGGTCTGCGTCTCGGCGACGCAGGGAACATCGGCCGATTCGATGAAGTCCGTCATCGATAGTGGCTTTGGTTGTCCGACTACCTAAGACGATGTGGTTTCCGCATCAACTTTCTTCCGGAATGAAGTGCGAGATTGACGTTATGCGACGATCCTCGGTCACAACTTATCGGCGACGTAGATGGCTATGGTGGTCTGGGTGAAGAAGTTGGGGGAATCGCGTTGGAAGTAAAGGTGTAGTTGTTCGGCCTCTTCCACCACTAATATGGTGGCGATGGATGAGATGGGGGGCATCGTCATACGAGCCGTAGCATATTGAGAAGGGATGAATCGTGCCTCAGCAGGATATTCATCACCACCGTTCGGCATACCGTCGCAGATCACGTAGAACCGATCGTATCCCATCTCGAATGCCTGTGCGATGGCTTGGTAGAGTGGTGTGCCATACCTATACTGCAGAGCGGAGATCTGATTGATCGACAACGGTTTGGCGGTTCCCAGGGATAGATCAGTCATGCTGAACACGTTGGCATCGGAGTGGTTGGATAGCAATTTTTTGGCGGTCGATGTCACGACATCGAGGATTGTGAAGTTCTTGACCTTAAGTCCGGTGCTACCAGAGTCGTCAATGATGATGGCGGTGGGCATGGATGGTAGTTGCCCGAACGACTACCTAAACGTTAGACTCAGGATCGTTTCCGTTCGCGGGGCTCGTCGTCGGGTATGCCGACGTCCCGCAGTAGTTGATCGAGATCCTCGGGATCCAGGGCNCGGCTGTCGACCGACGACTTGTTGGCTTCGGCCAGGGTGCCCTCGACGCCATCGAGGTATGCGGATACCTGACTGCGACGCTTGCGTAATCTGCCACCGCGTTCCTTGGTCCGCATCATGTCGGTGTATTCCTTGCGTTGAGCTTCCATCCAGGACTCGATCTCCTCCGTCTTGACGTCCAACTCGTCCACGCCAGCGGATCGCAGGATCTTGGATTTGAACCACTCGACGTTCTCGGGGGTGACTTGCAGACCGAGTTCGGCCACCTTGGTGGCCACCAGGGCGTCGACGCCGTCGTATAGCACGTAGTCCACCCAGACGCGAGCCACGCGACCCGTGGTTCCCTTGACCACGACGAAGTTGCTGCGGGGGATCCCCTCGGAATCCACGATCGGCGACAGGGCCACTCCCGGTCCCGAGACATCGGTCTCGTCGCCACCGATGCCGACGCCATCGAGTTCGTTGGTCTGCAACCGGTTGCGGAAGATGATGGAATCGCCGAGGGAATAACCCGCGGGCGCCAGGGGCTCGGTGGACGAGAATGGGATGATGATGTTGGAGGACTGATCGATGAACTCCCTGAAATCGGATCTGGCCGAGATCAGCGCCATCTTGCCGACCGTAGGGCGTGCGAAACCGAACAGCCACTGGTCGCGATCGTTGTCCCAACCCGCCGAGATCGGGATCGCATCGGAATCGGATTGCAGTAGGGCGGACTCGAGTGCCGATCCGACCTGGATGAAGTAGCCCGTGGAGTCGACGTCGTAGGGGCCAGCACCCGTGGGGTTGCTGACGGTGGCGGAGACGGTGCCCGCGTCGAAGACGAGAACCGAGGGGTTCCTGGATCCGAGGACTCCCGTGTATCCGAGCAGGCAGATGGCGACGTTGGTGGCCTGCGAACCCTGGTTGAAGTTGATGGTGTTGCCCGTGCCGACGCGGATGTAGTTGCCGACGATGCCGATCGACACCCCGTTCTCGTCGACTGGGTTGTTGACGGGTGGTATGATGCCCTTGGCGTTAGACCAGGTGGTCATGGCGGACTTGGAGAAGTTCTCCTGATCCGTGGTGAATGTTGCCGACTGGGCGGCGGTGGCCGTCCAGCGATCGGGTAGCGTGAGGCCCGTGGCGGTCTCCCAGGCTCCACCGGGGACGGCGTAGGCGAAGACCGAGGTGGCACCTGCCGTGGGTGGCGTCCCGAACGAATACGGGCACTGGGAGAACCAGGTGGTATCGGCAGAGTTGGGG
>JGI20152J14361_10002603_pt1 | contig 10675 bp, 10 predicted proteins | sample COG_02_FD_14361 | JGI IMG/M metagenome (IMG submission 14361)
TTTACGCGGCTTTTCTTTACGAGCTTGTTCTTTACGAACTTATTCTTTACGCGCTAACTTCGTTATAAGCCCAATCCAGCCACGGCAGCAATGCTTCCAGGTCGGCAGCCTCAACTGTGGCACCACACCAGATACGCAGGCCAGCCGGGGCATCGCGATAAGCACCTATGTCGTAGGCAACGGCCTCTGAGGCTAACAATTTAACAATTTGTTTAACCTGATCAGCTTCCAGATCCAGGATCAGGCAAACACTAGTATTGGACACTTGCTCCGCTTCCTGAGCCAAGAAGTGTGCCCAAGGACGGCTCTCGACAAAACCTTTGATCACATCGAGGTTGGCGTTGGACTTGGCTATCGCGGCTGGCAGGCCTCCGATCGAGCGCACCCAATCGAGGGCGTCGAGATAGTCGGCAACACAGAGCATTGACGGTGTATTGATGGTTTCGCCGCGAAAAATACCTTCAATTAACTTGCCACCTTTGGTGAGGCGGAAAATCTTTGGCAGAGGCCAGGCTGGCGTGTAGCTTTCGAGACGCTCGACAGCACGAGGGCTGAGAATCAACATACCGTGGCCGCCTTCGCCACCGAGGACTTTCTGCCAGCTGTAGGTGACTACATCGAGCTTTTCCCAAGGCATTTCCATGGCGAAAACGGCGGAGGTGGCGTCACAGATCGTCAGACCGGTGCGCTCGTCGCTGATCCAGTCGGCATTCGGCAGTTTGACACCAGCGGTGGTGCCATTCCAGGTGAACACGGTGTCGTGATCTGGGTTGGCCTGAGTCATATCCGGAAGCTGACCATAGTCTGCGGTGTAGCTCTGGAGGTTATCTAATTTGAGCTGCTTAGTGGCGTCTGTAAGCCAGCCGCTGCCAAAGGATTCCCAGGAAAAGATATCCACTGGGCGGGCACCGAGCACGGACCACATGATCATCTCAAAGGCGCCGGTATCTGAAGCGGGAACTACGCCCACTCTGTAACCTTCAGGTAAACCGAGAATCTCTGCGGTATCGGTGCAGGCACGACCCAGTGCAAGTTTGCCAACATTGGAGCGATGCGAGCGACCCAGAGTGTCAATATCAAGATTATTGAGGTCATAACCCGGGCGCTTAGAACAGGGGCCCGATGAAAAATTGGGATTAGCGGGTTTAGTAATTGGCTTCATGGCTTGCGGTGCTTCTTTTATTGATAAGAGTTATCAGAGATGGCAAATTTGGCGCAGAGTTTAATCGGGCTGGACCAGTCTATAAAGTGCTTTTGCTCATTATGATTATTGGTCTGGCCTATTACGGCCAGGGTAAAACCTGCTGCAGGGCTTGTTCAAAGTGCCTAAAAGGCCTGCAGTACACAAGAGAGCTGCGGGCGCAATTACAACGCGGCAGCTCGCTCTTTGGCAATCAGATAGTCGGCAACTTTTATCATGCCTTCAAAACCACCAGACATTCTCGAACTGACTCGGTATTTGCCGTTAACCACCATCTCTGGAGTACCCTGAGTGCGGTAACCGCGCATACGTGCCTTGGCCTGGTTGACCATGCTACTCATGCCAAAGGAGTTGTAGACCTGAGTGAATTTCTCCGCACTAACACCGGCGGCGACAAAAAACTTAGTCAGATCTTGCTCTGAGCGAATCGCTTCGCGTTTAACATGAATGGCTTCAAAAATAGGCATATGCACCTGATCCAGGACCTTCAACATGCTGGCACTATAGTAAGCCCGAGCATAGAGCTCCATGGCCGGCTGCCAAACTGCTGGCGTGCGCTGCATATCCACATCAGCTGCCAGTGTCGCAACCCAGGGCTCGAGTACCGCCTCAAAGTTGAAGCAGTGACCGCAGCTGTAGGCAAAGACTTCGTTCACTTCAATCTTCGCTGGGTTCGCGGTTCTTACAGCCTGGGGCAACACTTCATAGTCAACACCAGCTTTAAATGCGCTGTCTTCAGCTGCACAGCCCAGTGAAACGGGCAGTAGAAGCAGTAAAAAAACATAACTGGAAATACGTCGCAACATAAGAAACTCCTGTAAAACTATTTAAATGTTTTCTCAAACTAAAACAGACTGCAATCACTCAAGGAGCGCAGTCTTATTTAAAATCAGTTAAGCCCAGAAATATAGTTGGCTACTGCTTTAATTTCTTTATTGCTTAATCGCTCAGCAACACCCTGCATAATCTTGGCGTTAGCACCGCTGGCGCGCTCGCCACTTTGATACTTGAGTAACTGGCTAGCAATATAGTCGGCATGCTGACCACCCAGCCCAGGATAACCAGCTGGCCCGTTGCCAGTTCCCGTTGGCGAATGACAGCCAGCACAGGAAGGCACACCAGTCTCAATGTTGCCGCCACGGTATAGATCTTCGCCGAGTTCTAGAGCTTCAGCAGGATCGCTATAGCCGATCATGGTAATTTCCTGCGCGCCCGCAATACTGCGCTGCTGGCTGTCGTAATAAGCAGCCATGTCTTGCAGGTCCTGATCAGAGTTTGCGTCGAGGATGCCGGTCATCTCAACAATAACGCGCTCGCCAGATTTGATGTTTTGAAGTTGACGGTAGAGGTATTTTTCGCCCAATCCAGCCAGCTTAGGGAAAGCGGAAACCATGCTGTTACCGTCTCCTGCGTGGCAACCAGCGCAGGTTGCTACTTTGTTTTTTCCTGCTGCAGCATCGCCAGATGCCAAAACCTGAGTAGCTGCAAATGTAGCTACCAGACAAATAATCGTTAAAAAGCTTTTTTTCATGGTTAATCAACTCGTGCAATCGGCTAGAATAGGTTGCGTTCGCGCAACTACTGTTTTCAGTACCCTAGCCATGTCGGCTAAAGCCGGCGCATTATATACCAATATGCGCCAACTCTTACAGCCAGATAGTGACCCTTTATCCATGGATTCAAATCATATCGATTATCAGCGCATTACATTTTTAACCAGCGCCCCCTCAATTAAGCAATGCCCTGAAGACAGTGGCTGTGAAGTGGCCTTTGCTGGACGTTCAAATGCCGGTAAATCCAGCGCCATTAATACGCTTACGCGGATCCGCGGACTGGCCAGAACCAGCAAGACCCCTGGGCGAACCCAGCTGATTAACTTTTTTGATCTGGGCAATGACAAACGCCTGGTGGATCTTCCCGGATATGGCTACGCCAAAGTGCCCATTGAGATGAAGCGCGAGTGGGATAGAGACCTGGCCGAATACCTGCAAGTGCGTCAAAGTCTTGCTGGCTTAGTGTTGCTAATGGATATTCGCCACCCGCTGCAGGAGTTCGATCTGCAGATGCTCAACTGGGCTGCCCAAGCGGGCCTGCCTGTGCATATTTTGCTGACCAAGTCAGATAAGTTAAAGCGTGGCCCAGGGCAGAGCGCCCTGCTAATGGTCGAACGACATCTGCGCAATATGGATCCCGGCTGCACATTATTGAGTGTGCAAACTTTTTCTTCGTTAAAGAAGTTAGGACTGCCAGAATTGGAGTCGGTGCTCGCTCACTGGATGAACTCAGACTTTGTTGATCCCGCAACATGATAGATAACCCTTTCATCGAGTTCCCGAGCCGAGCTTCTCGTAAAAAAGAGTAAAATCTGCAGACAAAAAAAACCCGGTTCAAAGTTGAACCGGGGTCTGCGTTGCTTTGCTTGGGAGTTTCAGCGTTGCAGTTGCTTAGGTTGGGGGAGAGTAAGCAATCATGTCTTGCCCTAAGTAAGACAGGCTGAAACGAAATAGTTCACAAATAATTCAAATAAAGTGAAAATATTTTTAAACTTGCAGGCAAGCGTAGCTTTCACTCGCCCTTTTGAGTGCCTAGTCCGTCGAAAATGACTAGTGCGCCTCATCCCAGTTGTCGCCCACCCCAATATCTACCACCAACGGCACCAATAACTCCGCTGCGCCTTCCATAAGTTCGCTAAGGCCTTTCTTCACCTCATCCATCTCCGACTCTGGAACCTCGAGAACCAATTCATCGTGCACCTGCATAATAATCTTGCTGGTTAAATCGCTGCTTTCCAGCCAGTTGTGCACATTGATCATCGCCAGCTTAATAATGTCCGCCGCGGTGCCCTGCATCGGCGCATTGATCGCAGTGCGCTCGGCAGCCTGCCGGCGCATGCCATTGCTGGCGTTTATTTCTGGCAGGTAGAGTCGACGACCGAAAACGGTTTCAACAAAGCCGTTTTCCGCCGCGGTGTGGCGGATATTGTTCATGTAGTTTTGCACCCCGGGATAGCGAGTGAAGTAGAGCTCAATATATTCCGCCGCTTGCTTGCGGTTGATATTCAGCTGGCGGGCCAGACCAAAGGCTGACATGCCGTAGATCAGGCCGAAGTTAATCGCCTTGGCGCTGCGGCGCTGGTCGATGGTCACTTCGTCGGTGTCGACACCAAAGACTTCTGCAGCCGTGGCTCGGTGAATATCCTGACCTGCACCAAAGGCCGCCAGCAGACTGGGATCTTCGGATAGGTGAGCCATAATGCGTAACTCGATCTGAGAGTAATCTGCTGCGACCAACTTGCAGCCCGGCGCAGCAATAAAGGCCTGACGCACACGGCGGCCCTCGGCGCTGCGAATAGGAATATTCTGCAGATTGGGGTCCGATGAAGAGAGTCGCCCGGTGGCGGTTCCCGCCTGATGATAGGAGGTGTGAATGCGCCCGGTGACCGAATTGATCATTGTGGGCAGCTTATCTGTGTAGGTAGATTTTAATTTCGCCAGACCGCGGTGCTCTAAAAGCACCTTGGGCAGGGGATAATCCAATGCCAGTTCTTGCAGCACTTCCTCTTTGGTGGAAGGCGCGCCCTTGGCGGTTTTCTTCAGTACTGGAATCTGCAATTTTTCAAAGAGTATTTCACCCAGCTGTTTGGGTGAGGCGAGATTAAATTGCTGCCCAGCCAATTCCCATGCTTCGATTTCCAGCTCTCCCAACCGCGCAGACAGCTCTTGGCTCTGCTGAAATAACAGGGTGTCATCCACCAGTGCACCAGTGCGTTCGATGCGAGACAGGACTGGCACTAAGGGCAATTCAATCTCTTCGAAGACTTTTTTCAGGGTCGGCTCGGCGGCCACTCGCGGCCACAGAGTTTGGTGCAGACGCAGTGTGATATCTGCATCTTCGGCGGCATAGGGTCCGGCTTGTTCGAGAGCCACCTGATTAAAGGTCAGTTGCGCCGCACCTTTACCGGCGACGTCGGCAAATTTTATGGTTTCTTCGCCGAGGTAGTTGAGGGCTAAGCTATCCATATCGTGGCGACTGGCCACGGAATCGAGAACATAGGACTCGAGCATGGTGTCGAAGGCGATGCCCCGCAGTGTGATGCCATGTTGGGCCAAGACGCTCATATCGTACTTAAGGTTTTGCCCGACTTTGGTCAATGCAGGATCTTCCAAATAGGGCCTGAGGCTCTCGAGGACAAATTCAGGCTTTAGCTGCTCAGGTGCACCCATGTAGTCATGGGCAAAGGGAATGTAGCAGGCCTCTCCCGGGGCTGTGGACAGTGAAATCCCCACCAACTGGGCACGCATATAATCGAGACTGGTGGTCTCAGTATCCACAGCAACTAACTCGGCAGCTTTTACTTTGTCGACCCAGTTAGCCAGATCTTGCTCGGTTAAAACCACCTGATAGTCTTTGACAACCACTGGCGCATCAACAGGGGCTGAAATAAGGTCATCTAACTCATCGGTTACTGGGCCTTTGGCTGCTGCCGCTGGCTTGGCATGAGAATTACCCTGAGAATTGGTTTGAGCTTCGTCGATCCATGTCTTAAATTCCATGTCCTTGAATAAGCTCAGCAAGGCCGCTTTATCCGGCTCACCGTTCTTTAGCTCAGACAGATGCACGGGCATTTCTACATCGGTTTTAATGGTCGCAAGCTTGTAGGAGAGGTAGGCGAGCTCTTTGTTGTCCACCAACTTGGGGGACATGGTTTTGGCGCCACGAAAAGCGAGCCCGGCTACGTCATCTAGATTGGCGTAGATATCATCCAAGCTGCCTAGGCCCTGGAGTAATCCCAAGGCGGTTTTCTCACCGACACCGGGGACACCGGGAATGTTGTCCGACTTGTCACCCAGCAGGGCCAAATAATCAATAATCAGCTCTGGGGGAATGCCGAATTTCTCAATCACCCCTGCCCTGTCCATGGCGCTGTTGTTCATAGTGTTAATCAGCGTGATATGTTCGTTGACCAACTGGGCTATATCTTTATCGCCAGTGGAGATCACTACTGCCTGTTTTGCCGCAGTCGCCTGTAAAGCCAGAGTCCCAATGACATCGTCCGCCTCTACCCCATCAATAATTAACATGGGCATACCCATGGCTTCAATGATCTGATGAATCGGCGCGATTTGCTCACGCAGATCATCTGGCATTGGCGGGCGATTGGCTTTGTATTCAGTGTAAATATCGTCGCGGAAGGTTTTGCCCTTGGCATCGAAGACCACCACATGGGTGCTATCCGGATAGTCTTTCTGGAGGCGTCGCATCATATTGATCACCCCTTTAACCGCACCGGTGGGCTTGCCTTTGCTGTTGGTCAGCGGCGGCAGTGCGTGGTAGGCGCGATAGAGGTAAGAGGAGCCATCGACGAGAATCAGCGGGGTAGTAGTGTCCATATTTTCCACGAAGTTGTTAATAAAAAGAGCATAAATATTGAAACTGCAGGATACAGGATTTTCCCGAGCCTGTTGATACTTGATAGATTTGGAGGGCCGCTTTACAAGCCGTTAAAGCAGCTCTTAAACTGCATCGCCAAAGTTTGCATGAAGCNTACATAAGCGTCGCTCACTCTAACTTGGTCTCTAACTTGGTCTCTAACTTGGTCTAGACCCTGATCTAGACCCTGAATATCGATCACAGCAACCGGCAGAGACAGCTCTTCGGCAATCACTTGAGCATCGCGGTCGGCATACTGGGGCTCGATAAAAATACAACTGGCTTTAGAGGCTATGGCGTCCTGACGTAGACGATACTGGCTTCTGACGCCTTGACTGGCTCCGCTGGCATCGCGGATGGAAAGTCCGGGCTGGAGCTTGAAGCTGCTGGTGAAATGATCGAGGGCATCGTGATGGACTAAGAATTGCTTGTCACCTAGAGGTGCAAGCGCTGCGGCGAGATCGGCAATTTGCTCGACGCTGATGATGGCTTTCCGTGGTAACTGCAGGCGCTGCTGGATTTCTGCAGCGATTAGATTGGCGTTTGCTGGGTTTAGCCAGACATGGGGGTCAAAATTTAGGCCATGCTGATCACTGTTACTGGAGTGCTTTTTATACGCNGAGNGCTNTTTATNNGCTGAGGGCTCTTTATGGGCTGAGGGCTGTCTATGCGCTGAAGGCTCTTTATACGCTGAAGGCTCTTTATGGGCTGAGGGCTCATGACCATGAGAGTGATCGCTATGGTTATCGGCTGGGGCCTTATGATCAGCATCTGCTGGCGCAATCAACGGCAGCTGCATCACCGTAATGCGCTTGTCCGCGGACAATAGCGTCATAGGCTTAGCAATACGAGACTCAAACATCTCGCCGATCCAAATTATCAGATCCGCCTGATCAATTTTTTTCAGGGCCGAAACTGGCAGCGATACGGCATGAGCGGACTGCACCGCCGACTGCAGATATTCCACGCGGGCCTGATCGCCAACGGCGGACTGGGCAATAATTGCCAGAGGCTTAATGGTGGTGATAATAAGTGGCTTGGTACTAAAAGGCTGGGTACTGAAAGGCTTGGCGACTTCGGGGGTGGCCAGAGCTGCGTGGGCCGTCAAGAGGCTCAAAAAGGTAACAACCTTCAGCAAAATGTTATAATGTATCACTTTAGTTAAATGTGTCTTTTTTATCATTCGCTGTAATGCCCCAAAGCATCGATAACTGTATAAACAGATATTATTGTTATATTATAACATTGCATTTAAATTTATAACCATTGATCACTATTTTATTAGGCAGGCACCAACGTTCTATGCTGACCAACTCTCGACTAGTTCACCAGCCCCATGACCACGGCCGCTGTATCAATGCGGCTCTGAGCCGTGCAGAAGAACTCTGCGCCGCCAGTAAGGCGCGGCTTACGCCAACCCGGAAGTCGGTGCTGCAACTACTCTGGCAGAGCCACCAACCTCTCGGCGCTTACCAGCTGCAAGACCAGCTGGCCAAAATATCCGGTAAATCTATTGCCCCACCGACTATTTACCGAGCCATTGAATTTTTGCTCGGACTTGGACTGATACACCGCATAGCCTCACTCAATGCCTATATAGGCTGCCCTTTTCCCGGCAGTGACCACAGTAATCTGTTCATGCTCTGCACTGAGTGTGGCAGCGCCGCTGAAGTGGCCCACAACAGCCTTAATGAACTACTGCAAAAAGCCAGTGATAAGGCGAATTTTACACTACAGAGTCAGGCTTTAGAGCTTTTTGGCCTATGTCCTAACTGCAGCCTTTCCGCAGCTCAAACCGAGCTTGCAAGCTCAGAGAACCAAATAGATGACTAAACCGCTTATTCGACTCGAGCAAATCAGTAAATCCTTTGGCGCGCGGCCTGTGCTGGAGAATATCTCCATGAAATTGATTCGCGGCGAGATTACCACATTGATTGGCCCCAACGGCGCAGGTAAGTCGACTCTGGTGAGAATTATTCTCGGCCTACTAAAGCCCGACAGTGGTTCAGTGCAGCCTTCAGAGGATCTCAAGATCGGCTATATGCCCCAGAAGATCACTATAGATCCTACACTACCCATTTCTACCTGCCGATTTTTACAGCTGGCCAACACCTCACACAGTGAATGCCATGCTGCACTGGAGAAGGTCGGTATAGGGCATCTAGCTAATACGCCGGTGCAGACCCTTTCTGGTGGCGAAATGCAGCGGGCTCTGCTGGCCCGGGCGATTGTGCGCAATCCCAACTTTCTGGTTCTCGATGAGCCGGTACAGGGGGTCGATGTTACTGGACAGAATGCCCTCTACTCAATGATCGCCGAGCTGAGTAAGTCGCTTAACTGCGGGGTACTGATGGTCTCCCATGACCTGCACCTAGTGATGTCGGCCACAGACCATGTGATCTGCCTAAACCAGCATATCTGCTGCCAGGGTAATCCTGAGCAGGTGACGCAGGATCAGGCTTATATCGACATCTTTGGTCAGACTACGGCTATCTATGCCCATCACCATGATCATCAGCACAGTATTCACGGTGAGGTGCTCGACCAACAGGGTAAGCACCAACACGGGGAGGGCTGCAGCCATGACTGATTTTTTACTCTATGCCTTAGTCGCCGGATTGGGCGTGGCACTGGTTGCCGGGCCCCTGGGCTGCTTTGTGGTATGGCGACGTATGGCGTATTTTGGTGACACATTGGCGCACTCGGCCTTGCTTGGCGTATCTATCGGCGTGCTGATGGGCATCAATATCAGCATTACCGTAGCGGCAATCCCCATGTTAATTGCTCTAGGGCTGGTTTATCTGGAACAGCGCGGAATTTTGTCACTGGATACCTTGCTAGGCATTCTCAGCCACTCGGCGCTAGCAACAGGCTTGGTACTGATCTCTCTACTGCCGGATGTGCGCGTCGACCTGATGTCGCTGCTGTTTGGCGATCTGCTCTCAGTCACTAAGAACGACCTTTGGGTGATCTATGGGGTAGCGGGAACCGTCATTGTGTTGCTGCTATGGCTGTGGAAACCGCTGATCAATATCACCGTCCATGAAGAGCTGGCCAGTGTTGAAGGGGTTAAAACCTCTGCGGTGCGTACTGCACTGATGCTGATTACGGCTCTAGTGATTGCCATTGCCATGAAGATTGTCGGGGTGCTGTTGATTACGGCGCTATTGATTATTCCCGCGGCCACCGCGCGACGAGTCAGCAGTACACCGGAGCAGATGGCGGTGATGGCAAGCTTGATTGCCATGTTGACTGTGGTGATGGGGCTTGCGATGTCTTGGTATAGCGATACGCCAGCAGGCCCCTCTGTGGTGGTCTGTGGCGCATTGCTGTTTACTCTTTCACTGATGGTTCGCCAGCGAAATTAGCGGGCAAAAGTGTCTTTAATCGAACGCCAGGTCTGACGCATAGCCACTTCACCATGGGGCGCTTTAAAGAACCCATGGTAGTGGCCCTTCGGATTGATCAACACCACCTGAGTGCTGTGATCGACGGTATAGTTGTCGTCACCTAGATCCACCTTGGTGTAGGCAATAGTAAGCTGCGTGCTGAGCCCCAATATAGAGTAGGGATTGCCTGTAACGCCAATGAAGTCTTCGTTGAAGTAGGGCACATAGAGAGCCATTTTCTCAACCGTGTCGCGCTCGGGATCCAGAGACACCATCACGATCTGTAGGTTTTCTTTTTCGCTGTCACCCAGATCTTCATACATCGCGTTGAGCGTTGACAGAGTGGTGGGGCAGATATCCGGGCAGTTGGTAAAACCGAAAAACACTATGCTCCAGACACCTTTAAAGTTTTCTAAGGTGAAGGGTTCGCCATTGTGATCGATCAGATCAAAGTCGCTAAATATTCGTGGTGTACTCAACTCAATGGCGCCATTAACGCGCAGGTCTTCTGCAGTCATCGGCACTGGCTGGCGCATCTTCCAGGCAAAACCAAAAATCACTAAAACGATAAAGCAGAGGATGACCAGTACGGTCAGCTTGATGCCTGTTTGTTGCTTCATGTTACTGTTCTCCAAAAGCGCCTAAAACCAAAAAG
>JGI20152J14361_10002609_pt1 | contig 10647 bp, 11 predicted proteins | sample COG_02_FD_14361 | JGI IMG/M metagenome (IMG submission 14361)
CCCTAAGCCAAGTACGCCGTTGCTGGTAACACTCGACGCGGCAACTGTACTCGCAGCGGCCCCGACAGCCGTGGCGTCGCTATTATCTGGGTCAGTTAAGGTGCCAGAGAAGCTACCGGTAGAAGCGACTGCAGATGTAAAAGTTACGCCGTCGTTACGGGCAATCCGCAATTGACCATCGACGTTATCGAAGGTGTAGCCTGACGTGGCGTAAGCACTTTGCGCCTGTACCGCAGTAACGATGTCATCCAGCGTCGCAGCTGCATCTAAGTCGTCTGCTTGCAAGGTGGTCGTGGTCGTGCCGCGCACCAGGGTAAATGTCAGGCCATCATCTGATGCGATACTGCTGCCGTCGAAGTCGTAGGTCTTTGCACTTTGCGGTGCTTGCAAGCTGATGACGCCATCATCGTCTTCGCTAAATGAAAAGCCACCCTCGACCGCATCAAATGCCACCGCCACCGTTGTTAGCCCCGCGGCGCTAACTAATGTCTGCATCGCCGCCGCCGCCACGTCTTTGGTAACTGCGTCAATTTCGGTAAAGCCTTTGACGTAGTACTTTGCAACGGCAGACGCAGCGGTCGCATCCGTAGTGTCAACGACCATTGTCAAGTCGGTGGCTGCGCCATCCGCCGCGACCCAATTAAACGTCAGAGTGCCGTCTAGGTTATCTACGACAGAACGATCGGTCCCGTCAATTAGGGTACTCGCCGTTAATGCCGTCTCGACTTTTGCAGCAACCGCCGCCGCGGTGTTCTCTGTGCCGTCTAGTGCCACCGCGACACCCCCAACCGTTAGTGTTCCTGCGGTAGTGGCTGCGGTGAATGTCAGTGTTTCTTTCTTAAAGGAGTGGACGTCGAGCAAATCAATCGTGGCCGTTTTGTTTACGCCAGAAACCGTCGCATTTATCTGAAACGTGGTGTTGCCAGTAAAATCAAAGTAACGCTCATCACCAAAGGACTGGTTAATGCGGTTGGTCAACTCTTTGGCTAAGGCAACGCCAGTGATGGTATCTGCGCTCCCAGCCATGTCGCTCAAGTCAATGGTGACGGGCGTGCCGCTGCTGTCCACATCGATCGTGAACATATCAGTCAAGTCATCGGCGGATACGTTGGCAAAGTTGTAGGTAGTGTCAGCGGTCAGGTCAATCGTGCTTTGTTGTGCCACGATGGTTGCCGGTTCGGAGGTGCGGGTATCCGTCAGGTCGTCTAGTGAGAACATTTGTGTTTTACCGTTCACCAAAAAATCACTGACAGCGCTCTCTGGCTGGATCTCACCGTACTTGTTCACGTACAGCGCCTCCGCGTTATCGTCCGTCGCCTGAATCAATGACGCATTCACCTGTGTGTCACCCACAAACACATAGGTTTGCCACTTGTTAAAGGGGCTCAACTGACTCGCGTTTTGTGTCTTAGCGTAATACACCGTGGCTAGGTAGCCGTTGCCACCCGAGTCATACACCGTAAGCGCCGTACTCTTGTTATAGGTTGCCGGGTTTCCGCGATTGAACTCTTCCGTAATGACCTGCGCATCGGCAGGGAAGTTCAGGCCTAGATTAATCAGCGATGTCTCTCCCGCCTCGCCCGTGGTTTGCTGCGGAATGGTCAAGACGCTCAGGTCACCCAAGTCCGCCTTACCAGAACTATCGACCGATGCCGCCATGAGTCGCTGACCAGCCGAGTTCACCACGTTGTATTGATCGTTCATCATGAACGAGCCGTTACGGGTGTAGATGTCTTGCAAACCGTCCGCTGACTTCAACGGGAAGAAGCCGTCACCCGTAATCGCCAGGTCAAGCGCGTTGGCGGAGAACGCGACGTTACCCTGTCCAAACTCCTGTGTGACCTGCTTCAAGGCGACGCCCTGACCAATGGTACTGGACGCTTTTTGCAGCGGTGATGTCGCAAAAATGTCACCAAAGTCAGCGCGTGAACGCTTAAAACCGGTGGTGCCCACGTTGGCGATGTTGTTGCTGGTGACGCCCAATTGCGCGGTAGCAGAGTTCAGACCAGTAAGGGATGTGTAGAAAGACATGTGCGATGGCTCCTGTTGGGAAAACGGGGATTTATTTTTCTGGGGTGCGCGTCGGCTTACATGCCGATGCGGTTAACTTCTGCGAGCGGCAAGGTTTTGCCGCCTTCAAATTCGAGTAACAAGCTGTTGTCGGCGCTGTTGGTCCGCACCGCCATGACTTTGGCAACCGCGTTCACCGAGAGGCCAACGGTTTGGCCACCGACTACGCCTGCGGCACTGAAACGGTAGCTGCCGTCTGGCACAACGTTGCCCGCGCCATCGGTGCCGTCCCAATTGACGCTGAAGTCACCGACCGGTTGCGCAGGGTAGATCAGCTCGCGTACCACGTTGCCCGAGGCATCGGTAACGTTGACTTGCAGACCCGCCGCGCCAGTTGGCAGCGGGATGACGCCTTGGCCACCGACGCCGTTGGTCACCTGAACGGCGGCATCGGGGACGGCAACGCTTTTACCAATCAGCGAGGCACTGGCCATCACGCGGTCAGAGCCCATTGCGGTGACCATGGTGTCCAAAGACTGCTTCATGGAGATGTTTGCTTCCAACGAGGAGAACTGCGCCAGCTGCGCAACAAAGGCCTCGTTTTTAACGGGGTCCAGTGGGTTTTGCATCTTTAGCTGCGCGGTGAAGAGTGTTAGGAACTGCTGTTGCCCCATTTGCTCGTCGGTCACTTTGGGTGCGTTCACCACGTCTTCATAGCGCGTAATGCCCGGGGGTAACGCGCTGGGATTAAGGTCTAAGGCCATGGTTGGTTTCTCGTTTTCTTAGGAAGTCGGTTCGTGTGCTGGCTAATTAGCTGCGTGTTAGCTGCGTGTCAATTCGAGCGTTCGCATCATGAGTTGCTTGGCCGTGTTAACCACCTCGACGTTGTTTTGATACGAGCGAGACGACGCCATCATCTCCACCATTTCCGTGACCTCATTTACGTTAGAGGGATAGATGTAGCCCTCTGCGTTGGCCAGCGGGTGGCTGGGGTCAAAGATAGGCTTTATGGGCGAGGCATCGTCCTGCATGCGGTCGATCTTCACGCCGCCCACGTAGGGGGCGCCGGCGTTGGTGAGGTTGTCATCAACCAAGGCCTTGAACACGGTTCGCTTCGCCTTAAACGCTTCCGCCTCGGTCCCTGCTGCGGTACCCGCGTTGGCGAGGTTAGAGGCGGTGGCGTTCATGCGTACCAGTTGCGCATTTAGCGCGGTACCGGCGATGCCGAAAATGTTTCCTATGGACATGGTGTGCTCCTCTGATCGTTAGTTACTTGAGTGGCTGCTGCGGCAATGTGTTGTCCGCAACACTTACTCACCCTTCAGCGCTTTACGGATACCGCTCACACGGCTCTCCAAAAAACTCAAGGTTGCTTGGTAGTTCGCCGCCGCTTTACCGTAGTTGCCCTGCTCAATGCTCATCTCTACGGTGTTGGCATCAAATGACGTGTTAAATGGCACGCGGAACTTCACGGCGTTGCTGTCGGTTGTTTCTGCTATGGCGTAGTGCTTGGCGTTGGTGGCGCGGATGGGTTGACCCAACTCTTGATTCATCACCTGCTTGAAATCGAGGTCTCTCGCCTTGTATTGCGGTGTATCGGCGTTGGCGATGTTTTGGGCGATCAGCTCCATACGCTGCGCTCTGGCCTGCAGGGCGCGCTCGTGAATCCCTAGGGGGTTGCTCAACAAATCCATCGCTAGACTCCGTTTTAAATGCATCACCGTGACCACAGGCTCTAAAGCTTTTCTTTCACCGGTCGATGTCGTTAGGGACTTACTCTTGAGAAGTTCGTCTTTGGTTTGACTGATGCAAATGCCGTGCCACCTGCTTCCGACAGGCGTGGCGCCGTCATACGGTATAGAAAATAAAAAAAAGCGGCAATGTGTTGCCGCTTGTGGTGCTTACGCGCTGGCGCGGATGCGCAGCGTAACGGTTTACGGCTGGGCCTTGTAGGCGCTAACTTTCCAGCTTTGAGCCGCGGCGGTAGGCTCAGGCGCCGGTACGTCGCGTAAGCGGTCATTGGCGTTTTGGTACAGACCCGCCCAAATGGACTGGCGGGTAATGGGGCGAGAGGTGTCTTTACCGACGTGGAGGTAAGCCGCTTGTTGACCAGGGATGTTGAGTGGCACGTGGCGACGCACCTCGGAGCGTGCGTTGGGCGTGAGTACGCTGAGGTAGAGGTCGTCCAAACGCTCTCGGCCATTTTTGCCAACCCCGACATCGCTAAAGTACTTGTCAACCAAATCCAGCTGCGCGACCGTGCTCAAGCCAAGTATGGCGCGCGGGTCTCGGGCAAAGCCAACGGAGGCTGCCCCGCGGTCATCGCCGTCACAAAATTGAATAATGCCGTGACAGCTGCCGTTACTGGCTTGCGGATTCATGCCGTCGCTCTCCATCAGCGTGAGGCGCGCGAAATCATCCGGTAGAAAATTGTATTTTTGAGATAAGGCCGCGATGCGTGTCTTCACGTTCTCTACCTCGTGTGGCGCAATGAAGCCTTTGTCTACGGCGCGTTGCAAGGTCTTGTCGAGTACAGGCGTGGCAATCCGCAGTGCAGACGGGGCACCCTTCAGCGCAGCAACCTGCCCGAAAGCGGGTTGCCCAGCGACACGGGTTGCCGACTTTTCCGAAAGTCCCTGCGCCATACGCAGTGCCAACGCCGCCTGTGTCGAGCCGGTCGCTAATGGGCCCTGCGGCGAAGCACGGACCGCGTTGGGCGGCACGGGAGCTTGAGGCGCCATGGGCAGCGGCACCCGCGCTAAAGAGAGCGGTCGACTGGGTAGTTGCGCGATATCGCCTTGAATCGCTTGCAGGCCCAGTCTTTGGCCAGGGTGTATTAAATTGACGTCTTTTAGTCCATTGGAGCTGGCAACTTGTTGCGCTAAGCGCCACGCATCATGACCGCTCAGATCCTTGCCCTGGGCCGTGGCCGCAGACCGTATGAGCCCAATGAGGGTGTCGCCACGCTTCACAACGACCGTGCCTGCGCTGTTACGACTACTGGCGCTGGCATTGGCATTGGCACCCGGTTGTGCTTGCTGCAAATAGCGCGAGAAAGACGCACCACTCCCCTGCGTTCCCGATGAACGGGCGGGCGACGATGTCGCCAACGGTGTGTCCAAAGCGAGGGGAGAGATAGTCATAACGTCGTGCTTGCCTTTATGTTGTTCAGCGCCACCGCCCTTCGGTGCACCATGGCGGGTTGGTACTGTTTTTGCTTAAGTCTCTGTGTGTCGAGGTTTCGTCACCCCGACCAACTGAATAGGAACAAAGCAAATGCCGTGCCGAATAAATCAGTCAACTGCCTCTTATTTACGCCCGCTGCGTTGGGGGTTAGGCGCATGGGTAACCGTGCTCGCGTGTGCGGCGACAGTCGTTGTGACGCAGGCACATGCCGCTACCACGCCCCCTGCAGAGGAGAAGACGACGTTGACGCCCGAATGGCAGGCAGTCGCTCAGGCCGTGACCCAATGGGGCGCCCAAGCCTACCCCGATGCGCCCGCAATATTGCTCAGCGATATCAACAACCGTGTACAGCCGAATGCCTGCACGAGCGACTTGGTGGTGGACACCCCGTTTGGACAATCCAGTAACGTCCGCGTGCGCTGTGCATCGCCCGCATGGCAACTCTTTGTCACCACAAACTTCCAAGCAACGACGACCCCGCAGCCCGCCGCTGCGAACGGAGACGTCAAACAAGAAAAGTCAGCGCCCCTCTGGGTGGTGCCCAGCCAACACCTCACCCGGGGGACTCGCATTGTCCCCGGAATGCTCCAACTGGTGCCAGGCAATGCCCGCGTTCCCAGCGGTTCGCTGATTACCTCTTTAGAACGGACGGTTGGTGCCGAATTAGTAAGAGACGCCCCGGCGGGCAAACCGCTACGCCGACACGACCTGCGCGCAGCGGTCTTGGTCAAACGCGGCGCCATGGTGAAGCTGTCCATAGGCGGCAATAAAGGCTTCGAGATTTCAGTGCGGGTGCTAGCCCAAGAAAATGCCCATATGGGCGAGCAAGTAAAACTAAAGCACCCAGAATCCGGTCGAATTATTACGGGGAAAGTAGTCGGTTTGAATACGGTGGTCGCCCTTTAGTGGGTTTGACAGATTCATTTTGCTTTTTATGATAATTTTTCTAAAGATTTTAGATTTGCAGTCGATAAACTGATGGTAACCAAAGAAAGGCGGTTGTCGCCTTGAAAGAGAGTACGTTATGACTAATCCAATTACACAGCAAGCCAGCATGGCGGCGGCTGATATGCAAGCCAAGCAGGCGGACGCCCGCGACAAGGCGCGTATCAACAATGAGAACAAGGACAGCACCGCAGAAGCGCGCGCGCCCGCAGAGGCACCTAAGCGCAGCAACGATGACGTGCTGTCATTGAGCGCGACAGCGCAAAGCGCCATGAAGGAGCCTGGCTTTGACTCTGGCCAAGGTCGACGCGATCAAGGCGGCGATACGCGATGGCAATTACCCACTCAATGCCAAGCGCATTGCAGAGAATTTTGTAGCCATTGAGCAAATGATTCGCGAGTAATCCCGACATGAACACAGACGATTCGCTTGAAAGCACCGTGACGGACAGGCCCATGCAGGCCTACGTGCGCGCGGAGCGCTTGTCGCGTCTGCTGAGCGACGAGTTTGAAGCGCTGAAGGCACAGAATATCGACCAGTTCGAGGCGCTGCAGCCAGGTAAGGCCGACTTACTCACTGAACTGTCTGTTTTAACGGGAATCAGCGAAAAATCAGCGCAACCGGTACCGGGCGCCTCGCCCTTAGAGGCGCCGAATGGGATGAATTTAAGCAGTTGATGGGGCTTTGCCGCGATGCCCACCACCGAAACGAGATTTTGATTTCACGCCAACTGGATGCCATACGCGGCACCATTTCGGCTTTGCAAGGCGCTACAGGGCAAGCGACTGTGGAGGTCTATGACCGCTTGGGCAAGCTCAATCGCGTCAAACGCGCACGCGGATACAACGAGGCCTGAGCGTTCCGCAAGATCACACAGTGATCAGTTCTTTGGCCTAGGGACAGGTATTTTCTCGTCCCCTGGCTCCATCCCCTTCAACCAGTAAGCCCACGACAGAATGACTGCCACCGCTGCGTAGAGCTGCGGCGGGATTTCTTGGTCTAGATCAAGGCGGCTAAGCATCGCCAGTAGATGCGGGTCTTTGGCGATGTAGATCCCTTTTTCTCTGGCTAATTCAATGACGCGCTCAGCCAATTCGTCATAGGCTTTTACGGTCACAACCGGGGCATCGTTTTGGCCGTACGCCAGCGCGATCGCCTCTAATTGTCGGCGTTTCATGCCGAAACATCCCAAACGCTGCGGTCGCCGTTGCCCGGTGTCAATCGGGTCTCGGCATCGCTCGCTGCGCCCTGCGGACGCGCGGACTGCAACACGTGCGCGTCAACAAGCCCCAAGCCCGCGGCCTCAAGCTCGGCGCGCAGGGCGCCCAATTGGGCCTGTGCCTGTTTGGCGACATCCGCCCGGGGGATCCACATGGTCAGCGCCACATCCGTGCGTTCGCGCTGTATGTCGATCTTGCTTCGCATCCACAAGTCACCAAGCCGTCTGCTTTGCGTATGCACGTCAACGGTGTAAACGTTGCCGGCGAGGTCATCACGCTTGCCCTTGCGGTGAAACTTAAACGATACGGGGTCTGCATCAGCAAATGGCAAAACCAAGGAAAACGCCAGCTCCCGCCTGTCCAATGCTTGGGCGGCATCCACCTGCACGCGCTGAATCTCATCTAACGCATCCTTGACGACCGTATGCGCCTCGCTACCCAACTTGGCAACCGATAAGAGCTGGCGCAGCAGGCTCTTGCCGTCGGTACCGGCTTTTTTCTCACCCCGCACCAACATGGCTTCCGCCGACAAACCGCTTGCAAGCAGGGCGTTACGCAGCCCCTCAGGCGTTAGGCTACGCATCCGTAGGCCACTCATAGGCCATTGATCGAAGGTCTGCGACACGATCGGTCTGCGCGGGGCCGTAGCGCTTGCGTCAGCGCGGCGGTTGGGTAGCCCGCTCACCATGGCCAGTAACTGGCTAAAGGCATCGCTTTTAAAGAGGCGGGCCCATGCCAAGGGCTCGGGCGTGCTGGCAATGAGGGCGTTTAGACGAGCGGGCACGGTGGTATCTGCTTGCGCCAAGGGCTTGGGCGCATTAGCGTCGGCTTTTGAAGGCGCGACGCCGTCCTGCTGAACAGGCGGCAGACTACGCGCGTTCTGCGCCAAAAATTGCCTGGTTGGCAACAACTTCTCGCGTGGCAGCGCGCGTTCGGCTGGCGCTTTTTCGGGCCGCGCGGGGTCGGCTGCGCCACGCACCGCCGCATGCGCGTGTTTGGCCGGCGTATCGGCAACGCCGGCGGCGGGTGCTCGAGGCGGTAAGCCGCTAGGGTCTTGGCGCGGGGTCTGCGCGCGAATGGGGTCGATAGCCTCCCCCTCTTGGTTACTCGGCACACTGTTGATCGCAGCACCGCTTTGCCCACCCAAGGTCGCTGCTGACTTAACAGCCTGGCCGTTAACCGAAACGGGTTGTAACTGCCATTGGCCGTTGGTTTGAGCGTGTGCTTTCAGCACAACGGTGTCGCCCTCTTTCAAGCGAAGTCCACGCGGCAAGTCTATGCCTCGGCCTTGCAAGATAAGCTTTAATCGCTCACCACGTATACCCGCCAATGCCGTGATAATTTGGCCTTCAGTTAGGCCCAACACGCGCGCCTCTGGCGCTTGCACGATCGGGGCACGCGCCTCCAGAACCAAGGCACTCATGCGCGCAGCAACCGCCACGGTTTCAGAGGTGAACAACATGGCGCTTTACGCTAGGGGAAGCGAACCCACTTCCGTTGGTCCGTGGTTCCGCGACTGCCCGCCTGTCCCACGCCGTCACGCGTGACGGGTTGCCCATTGGACATGGCCATTAGGTCGGCGACAGTGGGCACTTGCAACATGGCGCCCGCCAAGATGATGTGCGGGCTACCCCTTGGGAAGGCCGCGCCGTTCAAGGCAACGAATGCACGTCGAATTAGTTTGACATCGGCCACCGTGCCTCGCATGGTTCGCGCAATGATGCGGTCAAGGGTTTCGCCCTTATTGACCTTATACGTTTGGCGCGTCCCATCACCTGACAGTTGTGCGCTCCCGTCGACCATGACTTGCGACCCGACGGCATTGGCCGCTGAGGTTGTCATCGGGAGGTCTTTACCCAGCAGCGCCTTCAACGCGTCGTTAGCCAGCATGTTGGCACCTTGGGCATGGGCGTCGCCCATAACCAGGCTGGCAGCGGCGGCGATGAGGACAGCAACAGCCGTGAGGCGCTTGGCTATGGTTGGCGTCGGCACAGCTTGCTCACGTCCCATGGTGGACATGGTGGTGGTGGCGGTGGAGATACAGATCGGTTGTTTGGAATGTAGTTGCATAAGAATGTCTCATTGATACGGCATGGCCACCCACGCACTCGCTAAGGCGTCACCAAGGGGTGGGCCGGCGACTTGGCGAAGAACGGACGCCGTGTCGGCGACCTCTGACACCTCAGCCAATGCCAAACGGGCAGCAACACCGGCGTGTAACACACGCGCAGGTAACTCGCGGCTGTCGACCAACACCAGTTTATCGCCGACTTTTAAACCATTAAAGCGCCCACCGCTAATGTGCAGGCGCTCGCCCTCTTTGTCACGCATTGCGAACTGCAGCGGCTCACACGCCATGCGTTCATTTAAGGTCTGAACCCATTTTTCTGCCTCCCATACTAATTTAGTCGCGACGGCGTCGGGCAGTTGCGGCGGTGCCAACGTGGCCTCTGCCCTCGCCCAAATCAGAGATATGGTTTTGGCCGATGGTTCCGCGCTCCCAAAAATGGGCTCTAAGCGCAGCGACAATTGCCACTGCTTTGCCAAAGCCCCATTGCCAGCTTCAGCCGGCGCCTCGCCATCTGCGGTGTCATTCAAGGGCAAGAATTTCCCTAAGGTCATCGTTAAGCGCCACTGGCCTTGGTCGGCCGGTGCCAAACCGGTATCCCCCATGAGCGCGGCCTGATAAGCGCTGCGTTGGGTCAGGTCGAGGTCAGATTGCTGCCAACGCTTGGCGTAATTGGCCGTTGCCTGACGCCAAGCAACTTGCCATGCCCCCATGATTTCGTTGGCGAAATACCGATCCTCCGGACGCGTGTCCGCGGCGATGCGTGTCAACAGGCGAACGTGCTGCGTCCACCGCGAGGCATCGGGCGCGGCGCAAACGGGCTTTTCACCGGACTGCAGGTCCACCTCCGCCTTGAGGGATGCTTTTCCGTCAGCGGTATAGGACAACACACGCACCCCGCGCACGCGCATGTCATTGGTGAGTTGCGCATCTTCATGCAGACGCCCTTGGTCATCGATCCACGCGGTGGACACCACGCGCGTCGGGCCCTGGAGTGCACGCTCGATCAACGCCTCCCGTATGGCGGTGAGTTGGGCTTCGTCGGTGTTGGTTGCGGGTTTCGCGGTGGCGGTCGGCATGGCCTGCTGAGCAGTGGGTGGTCGGGCGTCCGCACCCAAGAGCGCGCGCATCGCGGCGATTTTTTTGTCTTCTGGGGACATTGGCGCTGCATCGGCCGCTGGCGGAGTGGCCGTTGCCATGGCCGGCGTAGCGGAAGT
>JGI20152J14361_10002624_pt1 | contig 10610 bp, 11 predicted proteins | sample COG_02_FD_14361 | JGI IMG/M metagenome (IMG submission 14361)
CATCGTTGTAACAATAATAAGGCTTAGATGGTTTTGTGCTAATCCAGGAGGTGAACCCAAAGAAAAAGTAAGCATCGCAGGATTCTTTTTGATCTTGAAACTCCTTATTGATTGCATTGAGGCGCCTATTAGAAAAAAAATGGTAATTCCCCTTTAAGCCAATAAATCTAAATATTTTTGATTTGATTTTGGAGATTATATCAAATTTTGGGTTAATATAACTATAGTCACAGATTTCAAAATGCTTGTTAAGCTGATTATGTAACGCATTATTAATCCCAGACATCCCTCCACTAGATTCTGATAATTTAATATTTGAGATGTAGGATAGTTTCATTACTTAAAATAAGTTAGTAGCTCTCTCAAAATTAAGGTGTTGTAAAAGCCAAACATTTTTGATATTTTTTTAAAATTATTTCCTCCTACTAACGGCAAAACATCAACTTTCAAATTAGTGATTTTTTCCTTTGCTACTGAAATAAGATCTTGTGGCTTTGGGTAAAATCTATAGATAAAATAAAGATAATTATGAGCCAATGCTAATCGTGTTCTATCAGAATCTTCTCTTTTTAGAATATAATATTCATAATTAATGAAGGTTTGTAATAAAGAGTATTTTGCTTCTTCGCTTATTTTAGTGGACAGACTATTATTAATTTCTGTACGATAATACACCTTAGATCTCTTACAAAAATGCACTTTATTAGCACTCAAAATCACTCTTGCAAAGAATTCCCCATCATCATTTGGATTTGATTTAAGCGCTTCATCCCACAATCCGGCTTTTTCAATTAAACCTCTAGGAGTTAACCAGCAAGCAGTTTGCATCATACCGCCTCCAGCCCATGATGTAACCAACCAATCTATGGGCAACAAATCATTCCAAACTTTTTGCATCACAAATGACGTCTTTGTAATATCATTAGTGAATTTCCCCCAAGCGCATGAAATTAAAACATCATTTCCAAATTGAGTAAATAATACCATTTGGTTGCTAATTTTATCTAATGACAAAACATCATCGGCATCAAGAAACATAATGTAATTACCTACAGATTTTAAATAGCCAAAATTACGTGCTACAGTAGCACTTGACATCTCTATTTGAAAGCAACTTATTCTTGAGTCTTTATAACTACTTACTATATTCCAACTATCATCCTTTGATCCGTTTTCAACTACAATTACCTCAATATCTGTATATGTCTGATTAAGACAAGAATCTAAAGCCTCACTAATGAAGCTTTCTGCGTTATGCAATGGGATTATAATAGATACTTTAGCCATAATATAATGGTGCTACAATGCCTTTATTATTTTTATCCAAGAAATACCGCAAGACTTTCTAATAGTATTAGCCAAGACAATATGCCCTTTTAAAATTAAGCGTACAATATTTCTAGAAAAACGCTTAATTAGTTTTTTTAATGCCACTTGACGCTCTTGGACCTCTAGAGGTAATTCTTTTTTATTTAAGGTGTTAAATTTGAGTTTAAAAGCATTTTCTAGATAGAAATAACTTTGCTGTCCTTTTGTGATTTCTTGATCATCATGCTGCCGCCAAAAAATAAGATCATCTTCCATTTTTACCACAGGGTAGGTAAGTGCTATGTTATACCATAGTTCTGTATCGCCAATATAACGCGTACCGGTAAAACCGCCTAGTTTTTCAAAAACATCACGCCGTATAATGGTACCTGTTGGCCCAAGCCCTAGTACGCCGCGCATTAAAAACTCTCTTTTAAAAGTCTCTTTTGGCTGCATGACAAAAGGATAGGGTTTTACATCTTCTACCACTTTTTGAGAGATCCCCAAGCCAGCCTCAGGAAACTGCTCCATGGCATGTACCATAACCTCTAGACCGCGTGGATATATTACATCATCTGCATCTAGGTACTTTATGTACTTGCCTTTAGCATAAGATGCTGCTTTGTTGCGGTTAGGATAATCACCCAAATTTTTCTTATTAACATACACCTTGATACGAGCATCTTTTTTCTCATAGCTTTTGGCAATAGCCACAGAGGTATCTGTCGACACATCATCTACAATAATAAGTTCCCAATTTTGATAGCTAGAGGCCAACACACTTTCTATACAAGCCGCAAGGTACTTTTCGCGGTTGTAAACGGTGGTGAGAATGGATATTTTTGAGCTTGTCATTAATTAGATATTAAAATAGTTAAACCCAAGATTCTCTTGCGCTAATAAAATAAATCAATGAATTAATGAAAATTTATTTCCGTAAAAATTAGAGTGCATCATGAAGTTTCATGACAATATTTTGCCAATTATATTTTTCATTAATCAACAGTAAGGACGCACTTGCTATTTTTTTTAAAATACTTGGCTTATTGACATTATTAATAATCGCTTTTTGAAAATCATTGGTTTCATTGGCAATTATAATATGTTTATTTTTAATATAATCTATACCCTCAGCGCCAATACTGGTGCTAATAACAGGTAGGCCAAAACTCATAGCTTCCAAAATTTTTAGCCGTGTCCCACTGCCCTCAAGTAGAGGTACAATAGCAATGTTGTTTTTGTGATAATAGGGTGTTACATCCTTAACTTCGCCAATAAAATTTATTTGCGGGTCTATTTTTAATGGTGCGTAAGCATTATCTTGATCGTTTCTGCCTATAACTGTTAAGGTAATGCCTTTAATAGTAGTCTTTAATTTTGGCCATATTGTTTCATAAAACCATAATAAGCCATTTTTATTGGGTGTATAATCTAAAGATCCACAAAAAATAAGGCTAGGCTCAGAGAAATCTCTTTGGACAAAATTCTTTTGTGTTGTCCCGTTAGGTACCACAACCCCTTTTATTCTATTTTTATTTAAATGTAAAAGTTCTGTCACATCATTTGCGCTACATGCAAGAAAATAATCAGCATAGGTATACATATGGCTTTCTTGATGTTTTAGTCTATTAAATGTCTTTTTGTGTTTTTTGATTCTCAGGTCATGACTCTGTTTGTAAAGCAAATGGTCAACATTATGCTGGTCTACAATTCTCAAAGCATTTGGCCACCATTCCTTTACAGTCTTACCAAGAGCCATGGAAAATAAATGTTCCATTTGCACATAATCGAAAGTTTCTGTTTTAGACAGTTCTTTAAGCACTGGATAAAATTCTAAAACAGTAGCTTCTGCAGGGCCTTTTAAGGTGCCCATATACCAACGGTATTTTATAGCATTTATTAATTTAGCTTTAAAGCCATTAAGCTTTAAATGCGTTGCAGGGTTAAGTATTTTAATGTTTTTAAAATTAGTGTCAACTATGTCACTTGCTGGCTGAAGAGTAACTAGGGTGACATCAAAATATGTAGCCAGCTCTTTGCATAAATGGTAACAACGTAAAGCACCTCCATTTTTAGGGGGTATAAAATCATTATAAGGAATAATGTGAAGAAGCTTTTGTTTCAAAGTATATATAAGAATTTACTTAACAATTTTTTTATTTTAAAATTTACTTTTTCATAAATACTTAGAGGCTGCATGTTTGTAATATTCAATCTATTTAGTTCGATCCATACCTTCGACCCTTTTGAACATATACTATTTTGAACTCTTCTATTTCTAGATTGTGCAGTAATCCAATTTACTGTTTTCTCAGGAATAGGTGCTATAAAGTGGCATATAGGCAATTCATAAAACTTCAAATCCGGTTGTAAAACACTAAGTTCTTTATCCCACATCATTAAAGATGGATAAATATTAAAAACCCCAACATTAAATTTTTCTGCAGTAATACCGATTGTAATTTCATCACCAAGACACCCTTTGTGGTTTAAATTAGTATGATTTTCCAGTAATTTATGTTTCTCTATACATGATTTAAAAAATGCTTTACTTTTATTGTTAAAATAAAAACATCCGCTATTTGTTTTTAGATATTTTTTTACATTAAATTGTTTTTGAAGGGAGGAAGTACTAAACCCGTGGTGGTTTTTATCTTTTTCAATAGACAAGTAATCCCCTATCATAATTGTGTGATTATTCATAGGGTTTTCCCAAAGCCTATCAATTTTACCTAAAATTATAATATCAGCATCAACAAATATAGTTTCATCGTAAGGACTGAGCAGGGTACTGTAGAACTTTCTAGCCCTCCCTAAGGAGGAGTTATCATCTAACTCAATTAATTCATCAAAGACAAATTCGTAGTTCTTATTTATGTGATTTTTAGTTTTTGAGTCCACAACACAAGTAATTGGTTTGCTGTCAAATTGTTTAATTGAGAGTGCCATGTCAACAGCCATTTCTGCAAAATTCTTGCCAAGTGCCAGAGTTAAATATCCTTTTTTTGACTGTCCAACCATTAATTAATATTTAAAAATATTTAAAAATGGTTTACTAATGGCATTGGCAATACGCCAATTTTTAGACTCTTGTAAAATTTTGTTTTTTTGGCTACCCAGATACATATCAAGACTGTTATTAATAGTTTTGTCTATAAAATCTTCCTGGTATTTCTTTGGTAGTTTTGGCTTTAAATACAGTGCTGCTTTAATTACCGCGGTGGCTAAACTCTTAGTGTTATTAGTATAATTTTCATCTCCTATGTGGTAATTACAAAGTACTTTATCTAACATGTAATAATTTACATCCTTTAATGCTACAAGCACGTTAAACACCCAGTCTTCACAGCGGTATTTATAATCTTCTGGAAATGGAAGTTCATTAAATGTCCATAACACTCTTTTATATAATGCCGCATGAGGAGGAAATGCAATCCCGTTATGCCATTTGAAGAGTAATTGCTTAAGAGGTTTTATGGTTAATTTTTCAAACTCATAGTATTTAAAAATCTCTTGTTTTTCAAGATAAAATTGATGATCACAGATACAAACTGCTATCTCGGGATTATCCTCAAATACTTGTACTTGTTCTTTTAACTTATTGGGTAAAAAAGTATCATCACCATCCAGAAAGTTTACAAAATTTCCTGTGGCCAATTTAAAGCCAGCATTCCGTGCTGCAGAGACCCCTTTATTAGCTTGATATTTATATTTAAAACGTAAATCGTCTTTAACAAATGCTTTTATTGCTCCTTCACTATTATCGGTTGAGCCATCGTCAATAACAATACACTCCCACTCTTTGTAAGTTTGACTTAAAACACTTTGCAAAGTTTTAATTATATGTTTTTCTTGATTAAAACACGTTATAATTACTGAAACATGTGAGTTTATCATATATATTTTAAAGTTAACAACCAAAATTTTAGAGCAATACGCTTGCCGAAAATTAAACTAATTATTTTCACCTTGCTACTTTGAAATGGTAATACATCTTTATTGTATTCAAGTGCTTTTAATAACAAAGGGAGTCTTAACTTTTTTTGTTTATATCTTCTATGCATCACACTAAATAATATCTGATTAGACATTACAACACCCACAGCACTTGTCCAAAGACCTGATGTTCTCAATAACTTCTCAACATGTGAGAAATAATAATAAAGATTTTTAAAACTATTATTTTGATTTAATCGAACTCCGGAATGTTCTCTGTAAAGGCCTGACTCATAATTTACATAACAAAATTTAAATTCCTTACAATAAAAACGAATGTGATATTCGAGTTCCTCGTTAACTGTTAATTTTTCATTCCATGGTCCTATAGAATTTATAGCATATCTTGTTAGTAAAGGTGAAAAATTTACAAGAGGGCCTTTAGTTATATAATTAATTAATGAGTCCTTATTTATAGCCATATCAGAAATAACGCTTTTACTTTTCAACTTGGTGCCAATTTTCCAATCTGAATAAACACCATGAATATTTGTGTTTTTCTGAAAAGCTTGAACTTGAAGTGTTAACTTATCCTTATACAGGATATCATCAGAGTCTAAATACTGAAAGTATCCACCACGTGCTTTCCTGGATCCTAAATTTCTTGCTGCCTGAGCACCTTTATTATTTTGATAATAATATTTAAAACGAACATCCCCAGAATATTTGGAAATGTACTCTTCAACAACTAATCTTGATTGGTCTGTAGATCCATCATCAACAATAATACACTCTATTGGCCTATAGCTTTGGTTATCAACAGAATAAAGTGTTTCAATAATTAGCCCTTCTCTGTTATAGAGAGAGATGATTATTGAAACTAAATTTTTATCAAAATTAGCGGATAGCCAGCTGTTTTTATTTATCACGTTTTATTGAAAATAATTTTTTAAGAGTAATTAGCCACAATGCACATTTAATAATATTACTTTTTAATAAGCCATCATGTACATCTTTTATCTTTAATAATGTATCAATTTTTGACTCTTGTTGGGTTACTTTATTTACTAAATATTCTGAAAAATAGTTTTTTAGTATTGACAATCGCTCCCATTGTAATTGAGTTCCGTTAGTGTCAAAATCACTAATTCCATTAGTATCATCATATTCAACAAAGCAATAAGGAAAATAGTTATGTGTGCAGTTGTATTTAAAGAGAGATTTTATTAAAAATTCATAATCATCTGCAATTTTATGATCTAAACTATAAAGCCCTACATGTGTAAAAAGACTTCTTTTATGTAAAATTGCTTGATGACAAATCATTCGATCAAGTAATATCTGTTTTGGATCAGATGAGTTAATTTGTTGATAGACTTCTTTTTTTGAGCGAATTTGTATATTACAAAATATTAAATCCTCAGTATATTTAAAGTTTGTCATTAATTTAACAGCATTGTTTAAAATAAAAAAATCGCCTGAGTTTAAAAATAAAATATAATCTCTAGTTGAGGCTTTAATACCTTTATTCATAGCATCATAAATACCTTGGTCTTTTTCAGACACCCAATAATCAATATGAGTTAAATTATCTTGAATTAACGCTACACTCTCATCTGTTGAGCCGCCATCAATAACAATCCACTCAAAATCTTTAAATTCTTGATTAGTAACACTTTCAATAGTTTTAGCTAACCCTTTTTTATTATTGTAATTTATTGTGACTATACTTAAATTCATATTCTTATAACACTAAATCGTTACGAGCGTACTACTTGGTAATTAACTTTTTTAGTAAAATACTCCCCAGATTAAAAGGCAAGGCCTTTAAAACTCTTACCAAGCGATGACCAATTCTATAGATATCTGTTTTAGCAAATTGTTTCAGATATTCGTTTTCTATGGATTCTTTTACTTTTTTATCTATACGTGAAACATAAAGCTCTCGGAAATTTGGATTAATACTATTTTCAAAACTGTGGGTTAAACCAAGATATAACTCTGCTTGCGTCTTATCAATACGCTTTAATCCCTGTAATACATTTAAATTTATAGGGTAGTATGTTACTTTATATTCACTTATTGGTGTCTTACAAACTCTGCTTGATAATATATATTTTGATGTAACTTTATGTATTGGTTTTGTTCCGAAAACATCTAGTTCAATGTCTTTTAAGTCAATATTTTCAATATTATTTATTGAGTCTGGAAGTATTTCAAAAAACTGATCGTACACATTAATGGTGTCCTCTAAACGCGGAAATATAAAATCACCCTTCTGTATTGAAAGTGATGAATGATGCAAGCCTGTAACCTTATCATGATGCCTTCCAATGGCCCCGCTGTTGGTGGTAAATGATTTTTTCGGGTACACAAAAAAAGTATTGTTTTCTATTAAATATTTAAAAAAATATTTTTTCCATGAAGTTTCTGGCCAAGCAATCACATTGTCTGGCAAGTAATCAACATCTAAAACCTGTTGCCCCTTATCATACCAGGATCTAAAACCTTTCCAATGAGTTGCAGTCCATAATTGCCCGCATGAACTTGGTACTTTCATAAAGTATGAATGATAACGATCATTAATAACTTCAAAGGGCAATTCAGCTGTTTCATTATGCTCGTGATGATATAAAGAAATACCAGCGATATTGGAATTATTCTTATAAAATTCTAAAGACGCTTTTGCATATAGATAAAAACTTTGTGACACTAACAAATCATCTTCGAGAATTATAACTGATTCATATTGTAATGACAAATCACCACAGCTTAAAATATGCTCACGCAGCCCTAAGTTTTTTGTATGTTTTATGATTACTTTTTCACCATGTTCCCAATTAAAATACTTCGCTAGGTTGTGAACATCGTTTTGACCTGAGTAATCTATAGAAATAACCAAATTTACTTGAACATCTCCATAATCAGCCCCTGACAGACTACTCAATAAATTAGAAAGAGAATTTTGCCTATTGTAGGCTACAACAACGATTGTAGGTGAAATCATTTTAAGCTAATAAACGATTAATAATTATAACCAAATTGTTTAAAATCTTGCGAATAAAGTGTTTTAATAATTGAATAACTTTTCTCATCCCAAAGAACCTTATCCTCTAGAGATTTGGTAGAGTTTACATTTATCGATAAATCAAGTTCAAAGATATTTTTCAAGTCTGTAAGGTCTTGGCTATTTTCCATCTTGAGACAACTTTTAAATTTTAAAGGAATACTAAAATTAAAACCAAAAATCTTAAGCTTTATTTTTTTCGCCAAATACTGAGGAGTCATATGCCTATCCATCATATAAACTTCAGGTAAAACTGAAATAAAGTCTTGAAACTCAACTTCCATTAACTTATGACTTATTTCTTTCGAATCTTGTAAAGGATCAATATCTATGTAAGGAAAAAAATGAGAAACACATTTTTCGTAAGAGCCCATCTTGTTTGCTTCTAACCATTTCCTTGATTGTTCCGCTTGAAGAAATTTATTTTTATAAAATGAAGCTATCCTGTCGTATGGATTTCTTGATATGAAGTAAAACTTATAATACAATAAGTTTAATAACCATCTCTTAGTTGGCCAAAAGGCTGTTAAGGTTTCTTGACAATTAAATGTACTATACATTACCTTATAATTAGTAATCAGATATAAATTTTGGTTCTTTTTCTTAAATATAATCATTTTTAGTCGATTGAATTATTTACCCACGACTTATCCGTGAAATCCCAACTAAGGTTGATTTTAAAAAACTCCTCCAACATTTTTTTTTCTTTCTCAAAATGTATTATTAAATAATTATAATCTTCTTGGCTAAATTTCTTTACTTCAGAAGGTGTAGTCTTATTAAATTGTCCAAATGATTTATGCTTAAAATCATCTATATCTAAAAAATTATAAATCTTCGATACTTCGTTTTGTGGATTTAATATAAGATTTTCAAATTGAATGATATGAAAACTGTCTTTTGGGAAAAAATTTAGGAAGTGACTTAGCCTTGTAAAATAGAGAGATGTGTTTAAAGCACTTTTTGAAGACTTTACAACATTAGATAATGTATTATTATATCCCTCATATTTTACCAAATGATGATACAAAGATATAATCCTTTCAAATGGGTTTCTTATGAGGTATAAAAACATCGGCTCATTTACCTCATCTTTTATCAATCTAGGAATATCAAAGTCTTTTTCTCTTTGGTCAATTGTATAATAAGTTGAACTATCACCAAAATAAAATTCTCCATTATATCCTTTTAACATATATTTTAAAAGTAAGTCCGTTTTGTTTTTGACTTTTAGTTTTTTTGATTTCCAATAAGGCTTCATCCATTGCTCATATATGAAATAACCCGACTCTTTTAATGGAGATGACATAAAGATAGAAGGATGTTCATTCAAATAATTGTGTAAAGAAGTTGTTCCACATTTTTGACTCCCAAGTATAAATAAGTTAGGTCTTTTATCCGCTAAGTCAACAATTTTAAAATTGCCGAAATCAAAAAAATATCGTTTACTTAATCTTTTTATATTCAAAATGTTACATTGTAAAAAATTGTAAAACAAGAAAAATAACAGGATGTTTACCTAAATGTTCATGCAAAGATGTAGTTCCACATTTTTGACTCCCATTAATTATAGGGTTTAGTTTTACAAATGCTAAATCTAAAACAAGACAATTTAATTTATCAAATAGAACCCTTTTACTTATTTGAATTAAGTTCTTTGATACATGTCCATTTAGCCAAAATGTTTTTAACATAAATATATTAATATTTAAACCAAATTGTAATTAAATCATACATGCATTAAAGATTCAAATAATTTTATATGCTGATCACCAACTACTTTGGCCGAATTATGTTGTTTGATTACAGTATAGTTATTTTGACTTTGTGCAATTAATAGCACTTGATTTATACCACTTTGAATTTTAGCTGAATTTAACCTTTCGAAAACAGGCATCCCTAAATTCTTTAAATTCTCACCAATATTACCTGTATTACAACCTACAATAGGAGTGTTATAAACAGCTGCCAAAAACGGAACCCCAGAATTGAGTGTATCTATTCGTTGTAAAAAAACAAAGTCAGCGGCTTTAAAATAATACTGTACCATATCATTTGGTATAAATTCTTGCGTGATACGGTATTTCTTTGATTGCTTAACTTTAAGCCATTTTAAACTATTAATGGGTTCTTTTGTTTTACTAAATTTCCAACCTGGCGCTATAAGCAGTTTGTCTTTTTTGTCAATAGCATCAAAGGCCTCCAACACTAAATTCTTTTCTGATGCTTTACGCACTTCACCAAAGACTAACATTACCACGGTGTCTTTACCAATATTTAAGTGTTGTCTTGCCTCACT
>JGI20152J14361_10002626_pt1 | contig 10610 bp, 7 predicted proteins | sample COG_02_FD_14361 | JGI IMG/M metagenome (IMG submission 14361)
AGGGATAAGATTTGGATATCAAGTTCGGGGTGTTCACGTTGAATGTTTGCGACAACGCGGGGCAAAACAAAATTTGATAATCCATCGGGTGCGCCGATGCGAAAATTTCCAGAAATGGTGGCAGACGCTTTTTGTAATGTGCCGCGTGCGATTTTTTCTGTGCGTTCGATCTGTTTTATATGATCAAGTAGTTCATCGCCCGCAGGTGTAAGTTGATATCCGCGTGGCAATTTGTTGAACAATTTGACGCCAAGGGATTGTTCAAGCCGCGTTACACGTCTGCCAACAGTTGCAGGGTCAATTTTAAGCGTTATTGATGCGGCAGACAGGCTGCCTGTGCGTGCCACATCCAAGAATATTCGGTAGTCGTCCCAGTTCAACATTTTTCACCTTTGCACAAATGCAGGTACTTACTGTGTTATTCTCTGTTTAAAATGTATTTTTGCAAATTAAAAGGGTGAGAGAAAATTTAGAATTGGGAGATTCTTATGAAAAATATGACTCATTACGTAAATGGCGAACATGTTGAGGGCACTTCGGGCCGTTTTAGCGATATTTTCAACCCAGCAACGGGTGACGTACAGGCACAGTGCCCATTGGCATCAACCGCCGAAGTGGATGCAATCATTGCGAAGGCAGCAGCGGCACAACCCGCATGGGCAGCAGTGAACCCGCAACGTCGGGCGCGCGTGATGATGAAATTCGTATCACTACTTAACCGCGATATGGACAAATTGGCCGAAGCATTGAGCCGTGAGCACGGTAAAACATTGCCAGATGCGGCTGGCGACGTTCAGCGCGGTCTGGAAGTTGTTGAATACTGTATCGGTGCACCACAGATGTTGAAGGGTGATTTCACCGACAGTGCTGGCCCTGGTATTGATATGTATTCCATGCGTCAGGCGTTGGGTGTGTCAGCTGGCATTACACCGTTCAACTTCCCTGCGATGATCCCAATGTGGATGTTTGCCCCGGCAATCGTTTGTGGCAACGCATTCATTCTGAAACCGTCTGAACGTGCTCCATCTGTTCCGTTGATGTTGGCCGAATTGATGAAAGAGGCAGGTTTGCCAGACGGTATTTTGCAAGTTGTAAATGGCGACAAAGAGGCGGTTGATGCCTTGTTACATTCCGAAACTGTGCAATCCATTGGCTTTGTTGGTTCAACACCGATTGCGGAATACATTTACGCAACAGGTTGTGCCAACGGCAAACGTGTTCAGTGTTTTGGTGGTGCAAAAAACCACATGATCATCATGCCAGATGCTGATTTGGATCAAGCGGCGGATGCGTTGTTGGGTGCGGGTTATGGTGCGGCAGGCGAACGTTGCATGGCGATTTCAGTGGCTGTGCCTGTGGGCGAAGAAACTGCGGATCGTTTGATTGAAAAATTGGTCACGCGGATCGAAACCTTGAAAGTTGGCCCATATACGGCTGGCGCGGATGTTGATTACGGTCCTGTTGTAACTGCTGCGGCGAAGGCAAATATCCTACGTCTCGTCCAAACGGGTATTGATCAAGGTGCTAAATTGGTTGTGGATGGTCGTGATTTCAATCTGCAAGGCTACGAAGACGGGTTCTTCGTTGGACCGCATTTGTTTGATAATGTGACGAACGAAATGGACATCTATACCCAAGAAATCTTTGGCCCAGTTTTGTGTACCGTGCGTGCTAAAACATACGAAGAAGCGATCGCCTATGCGATGTATCACGAGTATGGCAACGGCACCGCGATTTATACGCGTGATGGTGACACGGCGCGTGATTTTGCGAACCGTATCAATGTCGGCATGGTTGGCATCAACGTGCCAATCCCCGTGCCATTGGCATACCACACGTTTGGTGGTTGGAAAAAATCTGTGTTCGGCGATTTGAACCAACACGGGCCAGACGCGTTTAAATTCTATACGCGCACGAAAACGATTACAGCGCGCTGGCCGTCTGGCATCAAAGAGGGTGGCGAGTTTTCTATCCCAGTAATGGACTAATCATTCGTTATCAAAACTAAACGGTACAACGCTGCGTTTCGAGGGATCGATGCGTAGCGTTTTGCCAATTGGTGGCACTGAACGGTGCAAACATCCCGTGCGTTCGCAAATGCGGCATGAAATCCCAATGGGATCATAGCTGTCTGTATTTTCAAGATTTAACTCGTCCGCATAAACCACCGATTTCGCGTGCGCAATATTGCAACCCAACCCAATCGAATAACGACGAATGCTGGTATGATACCCTGGTGTACGCTTTGTGATCGTGCGCGCTACGCAAAAGTACTTTTCATTATCTGGCGTAATGGCCAATTGGCGTACAAAATCACCAGGGCGTTCAAATGCTTGGTGAACATTCCAAAGAGGGCATGCACCGCCAAAACGTGCGAATTGCAATTGCGCAGCAGAGTGGCGTTTGGTGATGGTGCCCGATCTGTCGACGCGCAAAAAGAAGAATGGTACACCTTTGTCACCGACACGTTGCATGGTTGATAGACGATGCGCAATTTGTTCCAAACTGGCCCCAAAGCGATCAGCCATCAATTCCAGGTCATGGCGAAATTCCTGTGCGGCGTGCAGAAAAGCACCGTATGGCATTTGGGCGGCACCAGCGAAATAATTCCCAAGGCCAAGGCGGGCAATTTCATGGGATTCTGTTGATTTAAATTGTGCCGCGTCCAATATCGCATCCATCACGTCACCAAGTTCTAGGAACGCGATTTGCTGTAGTAGTTGAAAATTGCCGGTAGGTTCAGGCAGGTTCCTGTTTAGGTATAAAACCTTACCTTCGGTTCTGCGTAATTGATGTGCGGCCAAAGTGTCAGAGCGTTGAACTGTAATGTTGTGGTGGTCACGAAGATGGGCCACCAGTTTGGCCTGTGCATCGTGACTTAGGTCCAGTTTGATGCTGAAATCTTCGCCTGCGCGATCCAATGCATCGATATAATTGTTTTCATAATGAAAGAAATCGCGAACCTCTTCGTAGGGCTGTGACTTCAAAACGCTTTCTTCGCCTTGGAGAAGGCCATCAAGTTTTGCCAGTTGATCTTGTGTGGATTGGTACGCATTGTGAAGCGCCAAAAAGGCGGCTGTGAATTCTGGCGTGTTGGACGTTGCAATTTTCAATTCTTGAAGGGATGGGGTCGTGCCGTTAAACACAGGGTCCACCAATATTTCGCGCAAGTCAGACAATTTTCGATTGCTGTCATCAACGGTGAATTTGGAAATGTCCGCTTTGAACTCTTCAACCAGTGCCAATATAACCGCTGCCGTCAGGGGGCGTTGGTTGTTTTCAATCTGATTTAGATAACTTGGCGATATGCCTAAACGATCTGCACAATCCTTTTGGGTAAGGTCCTGTTTGTTACGCAAGTTACGCATCTGCGCACCTGCAAAGAGTTTTCGAGAGCTTTTTTCCATTAACAACTTCGCAATTCGCTATGTTTTAATTTGCAAGGGTTTGCAATATTACACGATTATCCGCCAAAACCCGTTGTGTCAATGTCGTCATGGCGTTAGCTGTTAAAGTCAGAAAACATGAAAAGGGGAGCATCATGACGACGATATCCGAACAATTGGAAGCGCGCCGTGACCAAGCACGGCTTGGCGGCGGGCAAAAACGCATCGACGCACAACACAAACGCGGCAAGTTAACTGCGCGTGAACGTATCGAAGTATTACTGGATGCAGGCAGCTTTGAAGAGTACGACATGTACAAAACGCATCGCTGTACGGATTTCGGCATGGCTGAACAGCAAGTTCCTGGTGATGGCGTCGTGACCGGTTGGGGTACAATCAACGGACGCCCCGTCTATTTATATTCCCAAGACTTCACTGTTTTCGGCGGCTCCCTGTCCGAAAGCCATGCAGAAAAAATCTGTAAAGTGATGGACTTGGCAATGCAAAACGGTGTGCCAGTGATTGGTATTTCCGACAGTGGCGGCGCGCGCATCCAAGAAGGTGTTGCATCATTGGCCGGCTATTCCGAAGTATTCTACCGTAACGCTCAGGCATCCGGTGCAATCCCACAGATTTCCATGATCATGGGTCCATCTGCTGGCGGCGCAGTTTACTCCCCTGCGATGACCGACTTTATCTTTATGGTTAAAGACACATCATACATGTTTGTGACTGGCCCTGATGTTGTCAAAACAGTGACGAATGAAATCGTTACAGCCGAAGAATTGGGTGGAGCGGGTACGCACACCAAAAAATCATCTGTGGCAGATGGTGCATATGAAAACGATGTCGAAGCATTGTTGGATTTACGTCGTTTCTATTCGTTCTTACCATTAAACGCAGAAGTGTCCGCGCCATATCAGCAGACCAGTGATCATTGGGACCGTGAAGTTCCATCACTGGATACATTGATCCCCGACAATGCGAACCAACCCTATGACATGCGCGAAGTGATCGTGAACTTGGCTGATGAAGGTGATTTCTTTGAGATCCAAAAGGAATTTGCAGGCAATCTGATGGTTGGCTTTATTCGTATCAACGGCGAAACAATTGGTGTGGTTGCAAACCAACCGATGGTTTTAGCAGGTTGTTTAGATATCAACGCCAGCCGCAAGGGCGCGCGTTTCGTACGTTTCTGTAATGCTTTTAACATTCCGATCCTAACACTGGAAGATGTGCCAGGGTTCTTGCCCGGCACAGCACAAGAATACGGTGGGATCATTAAGCATGGTGCCAAATTGTTGTTCGCATATGCACAAGCCACTGTTCCGTTGGTCACTGTGATTACCCGCAAGGCTTATGGTGGTGCGTATTGTGTTATGGCGCCCAAGCATTTGGGCGCTGACGTGAACTACGCATGGCCATCTGCACAGATTGCGGTGATGGGTGCCAAAGGTGCCACTGAAATTCTGCACCGTGCGGATTTGGGGGATGATGAAAAGATTGCCCAGCATACAGCGGATTACGAAGAGCGTTTTGCAAACCCGTTCATCGCTGCCCAACGCGGTTTCGTGGACGAGGTCATCAACCCCCGTTCAACACGTCGCCGCATCGCACGTAGTTTTGAATTGCTAAAGAACAAAAAAGTTCAACAGCCGTTCAAAAAACACGATAACATTCCATTGTAGGTGATTGATATGATTAAGAAAATACTTGTAGCCAACCGTGGTGAAATCGCGTGTCGTGTGTTTAAAACGGCCAAAAAAATGGGTATTGCAACTGTGGCGGTTTATTCCGACGCGGATAAAAATGCTCTTCATGTTCGCATGGCGGACGAAGCTGTTAATATCGGTTTGCCACCGGCATCCGAAAGCTATTTGGTGATCGACAAGATTATCGCAGCTTGCAAAGAAACTGGCGCTGATGCTGTGCATCCGGGCTATGGTTTTCTGTCTGAACGCGCAGAGTTCTGTGAACGTTTAGCGGCCGAAGGCATTACGTTTGTTGGACCACCTGTGCCAGCAATCGAAGCCATGGGCGATAAAATTACATCCAAAAAGATTGCTCAAGAAGCGAATGTTTCGACTGTTCCGGGACATATGGATCTGATCGATGATGCAGAACATGCGGTGACGATTTCAAACGAAGTCGGCTACCCTGTGATGATCAAAGCATCTGCAGGTGGCGGTGGCAAAGGTATGCGCATCGCTTGGGATGATGAAGAAGCACGTGAAGGTTTTGCACGTTCAAAATCCGAAGCCGCTAGCAGTTTTGGTGATGACCGTATTTTCATCGAAAAGTTTGTGGTTCAACCGCGTCACATTGAAATTCAGGTTTTGGCAGACAGCCATGGCAACTGTATTTACTTGGGCGAACGTGAATGTTCAATCCAACGTCGCCAGCAAAAAGTTGTAGAAGAGGCGCCAAGCCCATTCTTGGACGAAGCAACGCGCAAAGCGATGGGCGAGCAATCGTGTGCATTGGCATCTGCCGTTGGTTATACCAGTGCGGGTACTGTTGAGTTTATCGTTGATAAAGATCGCAATTTCTACTTCCTTGAGATGAACACACGTTTGCAAGTTGAACATCCAGTAACGGAACTGATCACTGGTGTTGATTTGGTTGAACAGATGATCCGCGTTGCGGCAGGTGAAAAACTGTCCATGACCCAAGATGATGTAAAGCTGAACGGTTGGGCGATGGAAAGCCGTCTGTATGCAGAAGATCCATATCGCAACTTCCTGCCATCCATTGGTCGTTTGACACGTTACCGCCCACCAGCAGAAGAGGCACATGCAGACCGCGTTGTGCGCAATGACACCGGTGTTTACGAAGGTGGAGAAATATCCATGTTCTATGACCCGATGATTGCAAAATTATGTACATGGGCACCTGACCGCGCTACTGCCATTTCAGAAATGGAAACCGCACTAGACAGCTTTGAGCTGGAAGGTATTGGTCATAACTTGCCGTTCTTGTCTGCTGTCATGGCACATCCGCGGTTCCGTTCAGGCAACATTACCACCGCATTTATCGAGGAAGAATACCCCGATGGATTCCAGGGTGTAACGCCTGACGCTGAATTGCAGACTATTTTATCGGCCACAGCCTTGATCGTGACACGGATGAAAATGGAACGGATTTCAGCACGCCATAGTACGTTTGATAACCCTGTTGCTGATGTCGAAGATTTGGTTTTACGCATTGGTCGCGAAAACACACCAGCATCGGTTGAAAATGTGGGCGACGGTTATGCATTGGTAATTGACGGTGCAAAACTTAATGCTTCCATTGATTTCGAATTGGGCGGTTCGTTGGCTATTGTCACATTGAATGGCGTTCAAAGCGCTGTGAAAGTGAACCCTGTGATTGGCGGTTACCGTGTACGTGCACGTGGCGTGGATCAAGTGGTCAAGGTATTGCATCCACGCACTGCCGAATTGGCGGCATTAATGCCCGAAAAAGAAGCAGCGGATACTTCCAAGTTATTGTTGTGCCCGATGCCGGGATTGGTTGTGCAAATCTTGGTATCCCAAGGCGATACAGTTGAAGAGGGTCAAGCATTGGCCATGGTCGAAGCCATGAAAATGGAAAACGTTCTGCGTGCAGAACGCCCCGCAGTGGTTTCAAAAATTCCAGTGTCCGAAGGCGACAGTTTAGCCGTGGACGAAATCATCATGGAATTTGAATAAACAATCCTGCCAGACCCGTTTTTAAAACCGGTCTGGCAGAACGCACTGCCGCATAAATAAACGAAATGACCTAACGGTGTTTCTGCCAAATTGGCAAATCAGAGGTAAAAAAATGGCGAATGAACGTAAGAATATCTGGACGGAATTGGCAACAAAAGAGGCCAAAGGTAAGGCCCCAAGCAACACCAAGACGCCAGAAGGTATTGATATTCAACCATTTTACGATGCAGACGACGCACCTGATGGAATTGCGGCGGATGTTCCTGGTGTTGCACCGTTTACACGTGGTGTGAAAGCCACGATGTATACTGGTCGCCCTTGGACAATTCGTCAGTACGCTGGATTTTCCACAGCCGAAGAAAGTAATGCGTTTTACCGCAAAAACTTGGCGGCAGGACAAAAAGGACTGTCCGTGGCATTCGACTTGGCGACACACCGTGGATACGACAGCGATCACCCACGTGTTGTTGGCGATGTTGGCAAGGCTGGCGTGGCAATCGACAGCGTCGAGGATATGAAAATTTTGTTTGATGGTATTCCATTGGATAAAATGTCTGTTTCTATGACGATGAACGGCGCAATTATTCCCGTTCTTGCGATGTTTATCGTAGCAGGCGAAGAGCAAGGCGTTGATAAAGCTGTGCTGTCTGGCACAGTTCAAAATGATATCCTGAAAGAATTCATGGTGCGTAATACCTACATCTATCCACCTGCGCCAAGCATGCGAATTGTGTCGGATATTATTGAGTATACATCCAATGATATGCCCAAATTCAACTCGATTTCCATCAGTGGTTATCACATGCAAGAGGCGGGTTCGACGCTGGCGCAAGAGTTGGCCTATACACTAGCAGATGGCATGGAATATGTGCGTGCGGCGATGGACAAAGGGTTGGATGTTGATGCCTTTGCAGGGCGTTTATCGTTCTTCTTCTGTATCGGCATGAACTTGTTTATGGAAGCGGCTAAACTACGTGCAGCACGTCAAATGTGGGCTCAGATTATGACCGACTTTGGCGCAAAGTCAGATCGTTCAAAAATGTTGCGTACACACTGTCAGACGTCTGGTGTGTCATTAACGGAACAAGACCCATACAACAATGTAATCCGCACCACGATCGAGGCGATGGCCGCAACGTTAGGCGGCACGCAGTCGTTGCATACGAATGCCTTTGACGAAGCAATTGCATTACCCACAGAACAATCGGCGCGCATTGCACGTAACACGCAGTTGATCTTGCAACATGAAAGCGGAATCACAGATGTGGTCGATCCATTGGGCGGTTCATATTACGTCGAAGCATTGACCAAAGATTTGGCAGATGCGGCATGGGAATTGATTGACGAAGTCGAAGCCATGGGCGGCATGACTAAAGCTGTGGAGGCAGGTTTGCCAAAAATGCGGATCGAAGAAGCGGCAGCAATGCGCCAAGCGCGCGTGGACAAGGGCGAAGATGTCATCGTTGGCGTCAATAAGTACCGGCTAGAAGAAGAAGCAGAATTAGAAACGCGTGAAATTGATAATACAGCCGTACGCGAAGCACAGGTTGCGCGTTTGGATAAGATGAAGCGAACACGCAATGCAACGGCTTGTGCCACCGCGTTAACTGACTTGGAAAATGCAGCGCATAGTGGACAGGGTAACCTGTTGTCATTCGCAGTAGAGGCGGCACGTCATCGTGCATCCTTGGGTGAAATTTCCGATGCGATGGAACGCGCGTTCACGCGCCACGCCGCAACAACACGTGTGATCAGTGGCGTTTACGAAAATGCCTATGCAGGTGATCCTGAATATAAAAACCTCCAAGGGCGCATTTCAGAAATGGAAAAGACGCCACATGTCTTGGTTGCAAAAGTTGGTCAAGACGGACATGATCGCGGCGCCAAAGTGATTGCCACGGCCTTTGCTGATCTGGGCTTCACTGTTGATCTATCGGACATGTTTGAAACGCCAGAAGAGATCGCCGAAAAAGCGATCAAACTCGGTGTTGACGTGGTCGGTGTATCATCACTGGCGGCTGGTCATAAAACACTGATCCCAGAGATCATAGAAGAGCTGAAAATCAACGGCGCACCGCACATCATTGTGGTCGCTGGCGGTGTGATCCCTGAAAAAGATTACGATTTCCTTCGCGCCGCTGGTGTGGCCGAAGTATTCGGCCCAGGATCAAATGTAATCGATGCGGCGAACTCTGTTCTGGGTCAGGTGCAGGGCGTTCGGAGGAATATCAAATGATCGGACGTTTAAACCATGTGGCAATTGCTGTGCCTGATTTGGACGCTGCGATGGCGCAATATGCGGGTGCATTGGGCGCGTCTGTTGGCCCCAAGGATGACTTGCCCGAACATGGTGTAACCGTTGTCTTTATCGAACTGCCCAACACCAAGATCGAATTGTTGTATCCTTTGGGCGAAGGAAGCCCAATCGCTGGCTTCCTAGAGAAGAACCCATCAGGTGGCATTCATCACATGTGCTACGAAGTGGAAGACATCGCAGCGGCCAGTGAAAAGTTAACCTCGGAGGGCGCGCGGGTATTGGGGGATGTCAAAATTGGCGCACATGGAAACCCTGTTATTTTCCTACATCCCAAAGATTTCAATGGCTGTTTGATTGAGCTGGAAGAAGTAAAAGCCTAAGTGCCCGCAGACGAACCTTGGCTTAAAGACCAGATTCCCGTCGATAATTACAGGTCCGCGTCGTTAAGTTTTAACAGGGTTGGCCCAAAAAACGATGGCGGATGCCAACTCAGTTTTATGAAATTCTCTGGCCTCGGGGCCAGCTGTCGTACCCGTGAAACGGCCAAGGTTTTTGGCGTGCACGAAAAAACCCGCGGCGGGCAGACGGCTGCCTGATCTACTAATCACAAGGGCTGCGATGAACGGACGGGACGCGGCGGCGTCCTCTTCCATCAGGATTTCCAATGCGCTGGTGACTTGATGGATGGTTTTGGGCGGGGCCAAGTTCATGGCCAGCGCCAATGCGTTGTAGGTTATTGGCGTGGCGGACTGCGCCATTTCGCACAGGTGGGTGCGAATGCGTTTGGAAAGTATTGTCATGTTTTGATTATCCGCATTGTTATGGATATACGAGTGCTTCATCCTGCACCAAAGGATAACACATTTGCTTGGAATAAAAAGGCACCTCCGAGCCTGCTTTATTTTTAAGTTCCCGTACCCGCGGTTCGCGGTGTGAAGCCCATTTGCAGCACTTTGGCCTGTCCGCTTGTTCCCGATAGCGTTTCGCCTGACCATAATTTGATGGATGGATCGGCGGCCCAGATGTTGGCGAAGAGGCGGCCTGCCACAGCGGGAATGGGGCCGTCGATGGCGCGGCGTTCATAGATTAATGTATCACCGACATACCAACGCACAAATCCATCACCCCATTCAAAGGCATAGGCGCGGGGTTTGTCGGCGGCGTCGAAATCGAGATCGATGAATTTGTTCCACATCTTGCCGTCTACGAACAGGGCCAGATGGATTTGACGGGTGTTTTTGCCCAGAAATTCAATATCGATTTCATCGTGGCGGG
>JGI20152J14361_10002634_pt1 | contig 10578 bp, 10 predicted proteins | sample COG_02_FD_14361 | JGI IMG/M metagenome (IMG submission 14361)
GGCCCCGAGGCTCGCGCCTTGCTCAACGGCTTATTGGATCGCAAAATCAGCGATAAAACCCTGCCGTATATGGGGTATAAATCAGTGCAATTGGGCGGCATTGCCGCGCGGTTGTTTCGGATCTCTTTTTCTGGAGAACATGCCTATGAATTGGCGGTGCCCGCGCGCTATGGTGAAAGCCTGTGTCAATTGCTTCTCGAGCGGGCCGAGGCGCTGGGCGGCGGGGCCTATGGTCTCGAAGCGCTGAATGTTTTGCGAATTGAAAAGGGCTTTATCACCCACGCAGAAATTCACGGGCGCACCACTGCATTTGACATCGGCCTCGAGCGAATGGTGTCGGAGGCGAAAGACTGCATTGGCAAAACAATGGCGGCACGGCTGGGGCTCATCGGACCGGAGCGCGATCAGCTGGTGGGCTTGCGGCCCGTGGGTGAGGTGAAGCAGATTATTCCTGGCGCCCATCTTTTTGCGCCTGAAGCGGAAGCTGTTTCCGAAAACGACGAGGGCTATGTGACGTCCATGTGCTATTCTCCTACGGTAGGCTCTGTCATTGCGCAGGCATTTTTGCGCGATGGGCGCAATCGCCATGGTCAGCAGATTAAGATGGTTGAGCATTTGAGTGGCGTCACAACGCTCTGTGAAGTCTGCGCGCCCGTATTTTTTGACCCGGAGGGGGGGCGGCTTCGTGGTTGAGCTTTATGAAACATCGCCGGCCGGCGCGGAGTTGCCTTTAGAGATTGGCACGGTTTCGGTCCGCGAAGTGCAAACATCAATGCATCTGCTGGCGCCCTACAGGGGGCAGGCTGTTCAGGCGGCCGCTGCTTTCAACACCCAAATGGGGTTGGAATGGCCCGGTCCCAATGAGCTTAAGCGCAAAGGTGGAGTCTATGTGTTCTGGTTTGATCACGCGCATATTGCGGTGATGGGAGCCACGCCATCTAGCCGATTAGCCCGTCATGCGGCGGTGAGGGATGTTGGGGATGGGTGGACTGTTTTGGAGCTCAATGGTGCGGATGTACGCCCTGTTCTGGCCCGTCTCACCCCTTTGGATTTGCGACAGAAACAGTGCAAAGCGGGTATGAGCCAGCGCAGTTCTTTGATGCATATGCAGGCGGTCATCTCTTGCCTGGGCAAGTCTCGGTTTCGCGTCATGGTGTTCCGCTCCATGACGCAAACCCTGCTGCATGATTTGACCACCGCGATGGAATCAGTGGCTGCGCGCGCGGATTTGGTTTAAATAACCTCATGTCATTGCCACCGGGATTTTTGGACGAATTGCGCAGCCGAGCTTCGATCTCTCAGGTCGTCGGGCGTAAGGTTATGTGGGACAGTCGTAAATCCAATCAGGGCAAGGGCGATATGTGGGCGCCTTGTCCTTTTCACCACGAGAAAACTGCAAGCTTTCATGTCGATGATCAAAAAGGATATTATTATTGCTTCGGGTGTCACGCCAAAGGGGATGCTTTGGGCTTTATAAAGGAGACTGAAAATGTCTCTTTCATGGAGGCTGTAGAGATACTGGCCGGTGAGGTGGGCATGCCGATGCCCGAGCGCAACCCGCAAGCGCAACAAAAAGCGGATCGCAGGACGCAATTGGTTGAGACCATGGAACTGGCGCTGCAATATTTCCGCTTGCAATTGAACACCTCAGTCGGGGCAGATGCCCGGGCCTATTTGAGCGGACGCGCTTTGTCGCAACAGGCACTGGACCGCTTTGAGATTGGATATGCGCCGGACAGCTGGCAGGGGCTTTGGGATCATCTGACTGGCAAATCTGTCAGTGAAGAGCTGATCCTTGCGGCAGGGCTGTCAAAACCTTCCAATAAGGGCAAACGCCCCTACGACACATTTCGCAATCGCATTATTTTTCCAATTCGTGATCCGCAAAAACGCTGCATTGGCTTTGGGGGCCGGGCGATGGATCCCAATGACCCGGCCAAATATCTCAATTCACCAGAGACAGAGCTTTTTGATAAGGGCAGATCGCTCTACAATTACGGCCCAGCGCGGGAGGCTTCTGGCAAGGGGCAGAGTTTGATCGTCGCTGAAGGCTATATGGACGTAATCGCCCTAGCTGAGGCTGGATTTGGCGCCTCTGTGGCGCCATTGGGCACAGCGGTAACACAGACTCAGCTACAGCTGATGTGGCGGATCTGTGATGAACCGATCATCGCTTTGGATGGTGATATGGCCGGCATACGCGCCGCGCAGCGAGTTATGGATCTGGCGCTGCCGCTGCTCGAGGCCGGCAAGTCTTTACGCTTTGCGGTGATGCCAAATGGTCAAGACCCCGATGACGTGCTGCGCGCTGGCGGGCGAGGTGCTCTGCACGCGCTTTTGGATGCGGCGCGGCCGATGGTTGATCTGTTGTGGGAGCGTGAAACCTATGGCAAGAATTTCGACAGCCCGGAACGTAAGGCCGCATTGGATAAAACCCTTCGCGAAAAGCTTCAGCTGATTAAAGACCCTTCTATTCGCGGTCATTATGGCCAAGCAATTAAGGACAAACGCTGGCAGTTGTTCCGACCAAAGGCCGCGCCAAAATCGGCGCGGGGCTTCAATGCCAAGACCGGATATAATCTCGTCACATCGCAGGCGAGCACGCGCAACTCGGCCTTGGCCAACGGCTCTGAACCCAGCCATCTCTTGCGTCATTCCGTTATTTTGGCAAGTCTACTCAACTGCCCAAACGCCCTGCCGGTGGTCGAAGGGGCGTTGGAAGATCTACAATTTGAAAAACCACTGCACCGTGATTTGCAGCAGTTTTTGTTGCAGTTTTCTGGCGCGCCGGACCAGCTCTGGTCAGAGGCCGAACAGATTTTTGGGGTGCCGCAGCTTGAAAGTTTGATGCAGCTACCGCATGTGCGTATCGCGCCCTCTGTGCGCAACAGCTCGGACCTATCTTTTGTGGTCACCTGTTTGCGGCAAGAGTTTGCTCAAATTTTTGCAACCGATGCCCATGGACGAGAGGTGGCGGAGGCGATTTTGGATGTGTCCGATGTAGACAGTGAGGGACTGACCTGGCGTATCAGTGAATCTGCCAAACATTTGCAAGCCACAACCAAGGGTGCGCAGGAAGATAATACGGAATATAAAACTGCAAAGAACGGTCTAAAAGTGAAGTTAGAGGAACAAAATACATTGGATGATCTGCTGCAGCAGATTAATTATTCGAAACCAAATCGACCTTAAGTTCGGTGGGGGTGGGAACTGGGGGACGAATCAGGCTAAATAGCAAGGCGAATCAGTTTCAAAACCGATTCGTTTTTACGTTTAGTGAGAGTCCCAAGGACAAGGAGCCACAGCGCATGGCCGCCAAGGATAACGACGACCGCAAGCAAGATGCCGACGCCAATGAACCGATGATTGATATGAGCCAAGCGGCTGTCAAAAAGATGATCGGTGATGCGCGGGAGCGGGGCTACATCACATATGATCAACTAAATAAGGTCTTGCCGCCAGACCAGGTGTCGTCTGATCAAATTGAAGACGTCATGTCGATGCTTTCCGAAATGGGCATTCAGGTGACCGAAGAGCATGAATCTGAGGAAGGCGAAGACAAAGGCCCAACTGATTTGGTGGCGACCAATCAAAACCGCGATGTGGCGCTTGCGGGGGCAAATAATGAAAAACTAGACCGGACTGATGATCCGGTGCGCATGTATCTGCGTGAAATGGGCTCGGTAGAGCTTTTGAGCCGTGAGGGTGAGATTGCCATTGCCAAGCGGATTGAAGCGGGCCGCAATACAATGATTTTAGGGCTCTGTGAGAGCCCGCTGACGTTTCAAGCGATCACCATCTGGCGCGACGAATTACTGAGCGAAGATATTTTGCTGCGCGATGTGATTGATCTGGAAACCACCTTCGGGCACCACATGGGTGACGAGGAGGAGGCTCCGGTTGTGGCGTCATCCGCACCGGCGGAAAGCCCTGCCAGTGCCGGCCCTGCGCTGGACGCGGATGGCAACCCCATTATCGCTGATGATGACGACGATGACGAAGGGGCTAATTTGTCTCTGGCCGCGATGGAAGCGGCTTTAAAACCCAAGGTGCTGGAGACGTTGGACCTAGTTGCCTCTGATTACCTGCTTCTATCAGAGATGCAGGATGTGCGTATCTCTGCCACTTTGAACGAGGACGAGAGTTTCTCCGATGGGGCTGAGGCGAAGTATCAAAAGCTGCGCTCTGAAATTGTTGAATTGGTGAATGAATTGCACCTGCACAACAACAGGATTGAGGCATTGATTGACCAGCTTTACGGCATTAACCGCCGGGTAATGTCGATCGACAGCTCTATGGTGAAACTTGCTGACCAAGCGCGTATCAATCGCCGGGAGTTCATCGATGCCTATCGCGGACGCGAGCTGGATCCCAATTGGTTGACCGATATGGGCGAGAAAACTGGCCGCGGCTGGACCATGTTCATGGAACGCAGTGTCGACAAAGTGGAAGAGCTCCGCGCAGAGATGGCGCAGGTCGGCCAATATGTCGGACTCGATATCTCTGAATTTCGCCGCATTGTGCAACAGGTTCAAAAAGGCGAGAAAGAGGCCCGCCAGGCCAAGAAGGAAATGGTTGAGGCCAATCTGCGTTTGGTGATTTCGATTGCTAAAAAATACACAAATCGCGGTTTGCAGTTCTTGGATTTGATTCAGGAGGGCAACATCGGTCTCATGAAAGCGGTTGATAAGTTTGAATATCGCCGGGGTTATAAGTTTTCGACCTATGCTACTTGGTGGATTCGCCAAGCGATTACGCGCTCTATTGCGGACCAGGCGCGTACCATCCGTATTCCGGTGCATATGATCGAAACGATCAATAAGTTGGTGCGCACTGGTCGCCAAATGCTGCATGAAATTGGCCGCGAGCCCACGCCTGAAGAATTGGCAGCTAAGCTGCAAATGCCTTTGGAAAAGGTACGCAAGGTAATGAAAATTGCCAAAGAGCCAATTTCTTTGGAGACGCCAATTGGTGATGAGGAAGACTCGCAACTGGGTGATTTCATCGAGGATAAGAATGCCGTTTTGCCACTTGACAGCGCGATCCAAGAGAATTTGAAGGAAACCACAACTCGGGTGTTGGCCAGCCTCACGCCGCGCGAGGAGCGGGTGCTGCGGATGCGCTTCGGCATCGGCATGAATACAGATCACACTTTGGAAGAAGTGGGCCAGCAGTTCAGCGTGACCCGCGAACGTATTCGCCAGATTGAAGCCAAAGCTCTGCGCAAGCTCAAGCATCCCAGCCGCAGCCGCAAATTGCGGAGTTTTCTCGATCAATAGCTCAGTTGCAGTATGAAAACTTTATCAACAAAGGCCTCGCTTCGCGGGGCCTTTGTCATTCTGGTATGAGCGCGGTGAGGCAGACACCTCAAAATGCAGTAGGTTAAAATCTCCTCTACCCAAACCGTGGTGAAATGTTATAAAGCTGGTAGAAATTCAAGCGCTCGGCGCTATCGGAAAACTAAGAGGGGATGGCACATGCGTTGCCCGTTTTGTGGAAATGTTGACACTCAGGTAAAAGACTCGCGCCCGGCCGAGGATCATGTTGCCATTCGGCGGCGCCGATTTTGCCCGGCGTGCGGTGGACGGTTCACCACCTACGAGCGCGTGCAATTGCGCGATTTGGTGGTCATTAAATCAAATGGGCGCAGAGAAGATTTTGACCGAACGAAGCTTGAGCGCTCTATTCGTATTGCCCTGCAAAAACGTCCGGTTGAGCCTGAGCGGATGGATCAAATGATTTCTGGCATAGTGCGCCGGTTGGAAAGCATGGGGGATACAGATATCCCCTCTACCTCTATCGGTGAGATTGTCATGGAGTCTTTGGCGCGGATCGATACGGTCGCCTTTGTCCGTTTTGCCAGTGTCTATAAGAATTTCCAAGCTGCAGATGATTTCGACAAATTCGTCTCCGAGCTGCGGCCAAACCTGCCGCCTGAGGAGTGAGCGCTTCAAGCGACGCACGCTTTATGGCGTTGGCCTTAAGTTTGGGCCAGCGCGGTCAGGGCTGCGTTTGGCCCAATCCGGCGGTGGGGTGCATCATTGTTCAAGGCTCGCGTATTGTCGGACGCGGCTGGACGCAGCCGGGCGGCAGACCCCATGCAGAAGCCATGGCTTTGCAACAGGCAGGGGCTCTGGCGCAGCGGGCCACGGCTTTTGTCACCTTAGAACCCTGTGCCCATCACGGGGCGACGCCGCCCTGCGCTGACGCCTTAATTACGGCGGGGATTGCGCGCTGCGTTGTGGCGATTGCGGATCCAGATCCACGGGTCAGCGGCAAGGGAATTTCCAAGCTCCAAGAGGCGGAAATTGAGGTCAGCGTTGGCTGCCAGGCGCAAGAGGCTTTGGTGGCGCATCGCGGGTTTTTTAACCGTTTGCAGAATGGACGCCCGCGGGTAACTTTAAAATTGGCGACATCTTTAGATGGGCGCATTGCAACGGCCAGCGGCGAAAGCCAGTGGATCACTGGCGCTGAGGCCCGGCGCGATGTGCATGGTTTGCGCGCCTGTCATGATGCAGTCATGGTTGGCGGCGGCACGGCGCGGGCTGACAATCCCAGCCTCACCGTGCGCGGCTTGAACTTAGACCGGCAGCCCGTCCGAGTTGTTGTGTCACGTCATTTAGATTTTGACGCGCCAGCCTTGCAGGCCAGTCGCGATGTTGCGCCGCTTTGGCTGTGTCACGCGCCGCAGGTGCGCGAAAACGATGCTTTGCAAACTCAGTGCGATACGCTCTTGCAGGTTCCGCTTGCACCGGACGGGCAGCTGGATTTGGCAGCGCTGATGCAGGCTTTGGGGTTAAGAGGGTTGACATCGGTGCTCTGTGAGGGCGGTGGACAATTGGCTGCCTCATTGCTGCGGGACCAATTGGTTGACGATGTGATCCTCTATACGGCCGGCTTGGCACTCGGGGCAGATGCACTGCCCGGCTTGGGAGATTTGGCCTTATCGCATTTGCATCTGGCACCGCGCTTTGAGCTCATTTCAGCGCGCAAAATTGGCCCAGATATCCGTCAAGATTGGCGTCGCCTGCCTTAACGCATGTCTGAACCGCCAAACCCGTATCCGTTTTGGCGGAACAAGTTTTAGCGCCACAGATGGGCTTGGCTGGCAAAAGAACCCTGAATTTTGGCCAATGGTCGCAAATAGCCTTTTTCAAAAACGTGAACTCGCAAATCTAAGGCCTTGGCCAGCTTTATGGCCTCGGCGTGTATGGGGCGTGTGTCGCCATATAACACGATATCGGCGATGGATTTCTCCGCAATGATCGTGCTGAGCACGGCTGGCCAAGCCTCTAAAACTTTGGCATGGGCGATGAAACGGGCTTTGTTGCGCCAAAAAAATGCGTCACTGCCATAAAACCCGACCCGCCAAGCCGTTGCGCCTGTTTGCTCCACAAGCGCTCCCAACTGGCTGAAAAATGGACCATGCGGGCCTGTAACAGCAGGAAATTACGCCCAAATCCATCCGCCATATTGAAATACCCCGCTGAGTGCCGTTTGAAATGGGACGGCTTTTTTGAAAAAATATCCTTTGCTTGTTCTTAATTGCGAATTGTCGCAGTTTCAATTCCAACTGTGACCCTTGCCCCAAGCGGGGTCTGAGGGTAGGGACAGCGCAAAGGGGAATAGCATGTTTACGGGTATCATCACCGATATTGGCACCATCCGATCTGTAAAGCAGCGGGGGGATTTGCGCATTGAGATTGCCACAGGATATAACGTGACCTCCGTAGACATGGGTGCATCTATTGCCTGTGATGGCGTTTGTCTGACTGTGGTCGAAAAAACCTCTGATAGCTTCTGTGTGGATGTTTCGGCCGAGAGCGCAGGATTGACCAATATTGGTGAATGGAAAACGGACCGGCCGGTCAACCTAGAGCGCGCCTTGAAAGTGGGCGATGAGCTGGGCGGGCATATCGTTTCAGGTCATGTGGACGGTGTGGCTGAGATTGTCGCCCTGCGTGATGAAGGTGACAGCACGCGCGTCACGCTGCGGGCGCCGGACGCACTGGCCAAATTTATTGCCCCCAAGGGATCGGTTGCATTGAACGGCACCTCGTTGACCGTGAACGAAGTGAATGGCACCGACTTTGGGGTCAACTTTATTCCGCATACCAAGGCTGTGACCACTTGGGGTTCTGCGGCAGTGGGCGACCGCGTGAACTTGGAAATCGATACCTTGGCGCGCTACGTTGCGCGCTTGCAAGATTGGAGTTAGGGCATGAGTGATCTGTTACCATTTGAAACGCCGGGTGCCGTCGAGCGCGATTTAGCTGATGTGATCTCGCCCATTGAGCAGATCATTGACGACGCGCGCAACGGGCGGATGTTTGTTCTTGTGGATCATGAAGACCGTGAAAACGAGGGTGATTTGGTGATCCCGGCGCAGATGGCGACGCCAGAGGNGATCAACTTTATGGCCCGATATGGACGGGGATTAATTTGTTTGGCGATGACCAGCGAAAGGGCTGATTCATTAGGTCTGCAATTGATGTCGAGTTTTAATTCCTCGCGCCACGAAACAGCGTTTACGATCTCAATCGAAGCGCGCGAAGGTGTGACGACCGGTATTTCCGCCTATGATCGCGCCCATACGGTTGCGGTTGCGATTGATGCGGGCAAAACTGCCGCTGATATCGCGACGCCCGGTCACGTCTTCCCCCTGCGCGCCCGCGATGGCGGTGTATTGGTGCGGGCCGGCCATACAGAGGCAGCTGTTGATATCTCTCGTTTGGCTGGATTGAACCCATCTGGGGTAATTTGCGAGATTATGAATGACGATGGCAGCATGGCGCGCTTGCAGGATCTTATTGGCTTTGCGCAGCTGCACGGTCTTAAAATTGGCACCATTTCCGATCTCATTTCCTACCGCCGCCGGAACGATAACCTTGTTCGTGTCAAAGGCGAAGAGATGATCCAATCGGAGTTTGGTGGTGATTGGCAAATGCGGATTTTCAATGACGAAACCCAAGGGGCGGAGCATATTGCGCTTGTTAAGGGAGATATCAGCGGTGACTCCCCGGTGTTGGTGCGGATGCACTCGTTGGATCCGATGCTGGATATGATCGGCACTGGCTCCAAAGGACGGGCGTTTGAATTTTCACAGTCGATGAAAATCATTGCTGACGAGGGGCGCGGGGTCTTGGTATTGTTGCGCGATTTGCACATGAAGATTAGAGCTTCAGATGATGGCAGCCCGCAAACGCTGCGCCAATATGGCGTTGGCGCGCAAATTCTGTCTTCCCTGGGTTTGTCACGCCTCACCCTTTTGACCAACTCACCGGAGCCTAAAATTGTTGGACTTGAGGCCTATGGGTTGGAAATAAACGGCACGCAAAAAATTTCGGGGTCAAACTGATGGCTGCAGCAGAACAACACCACACTCTTGACAGCCCATCTTTTGATGACCTGGTCAAATTGCTGATTGTGGTGGCCCCTTACTATAAAGACATTGCCGATCAACTGGTGGCCGGTGCCCAGGCTGAGATTGAAACTGCGGGTGGTCAATGGGAGTTGGTCGAAGTGCCCGGCGCGCTGGAGGTGCCAACCGCCATTGCAATTGCGCATCGGAGGGCAGAGTTTGACGGCTATGTGGCCCTCGGCTGCGTGATCCGAGGCGAAACAACCCATTATGAAACGGTGTGCAACGATAGCAGCCGCGCGCTGCAGCTTTTGGGGTTGCAGGGCGCCTGTATCGGCAATGGAATTTTGACGGTCGAAAACCGTAGACAAGCTGAGGTGCGTGCTGAAAACGCCGGTCAAAACAAAGGGGGTGGGGCGGCTGCCGCGGCCCTGCATTTGATTGCTCTGACACGCAAATGGGGACAGCCCAAAGGGAAAATTGGATTTTTATCCACTGAGGAGACTGCAAAAGCATGAGCGGTTCTAATTTATCAGGCAATCAAAAGCGCCGCATGAAATCGGCTAGTCGCCTGTATGCAGTTCAAGCGTTGTTCCAGATGGAAGCATCGCAGTTGCCGATTGATGTGGTGTCAAAAGAGTTTGAGGAGCATCGTATGGGTGCCAAGCTTGATGGGGCACAGCTCGCAGATGGAGATGTCGCGCATTTCAATCAAGTGATTGCCGGCGCGGTGAACAATCAGGGACGGATCGATCAGATGACAGATAGGGCGCTGGTCGCCAAATGGCCCATTGCCCGGCTGGACCCGACTTTGCGAGCCTTGTTCCGTGCGGCAGGGGCCGAGTTCGTTGAAGGTGACACACCGCCGAAAGTGGCGATCGTGGAATATGTTGAGGTGGCCTTGGCCTTTTCCCCCGATGGCAAAGAACGCGGATTTGTGAACGCGGTTCTCGACCATATGGCGCGCGAGGCACGGCCGGAGGAATTTGTGTGAGCGTCATGCCGGCTCTCGATTGGGTGACCGATCCCGTGACCAAGCTGCGCGCGGGTTATGCCGCGGAGCGGGCCGGTATTTCGCATTTTAGCGCAGATACAGTCGATATTGACGAGGTTTCTTTTGCCAGTGGCACAGGCCTCTGTTTCACGCCGCAGGAGCGGATTGAAGGCGCTGATATTCTATATTTTCATGGCGGAGGCTGGATCGTTGGCAGCCCTTG
>JGI20152J14361_10002636_pt1 | contig 10572 bp, 13 predicted proteins | sample COG_02_FD_14361 | JGI IMG/M metagenome (IMG submission 14361)
TGGCTCTGGTGATTTAACAATGGGATCCATCACAATGGCTGAGTTTACTGTTGATTCATCAGGTAACACTGATGTTGATGGTACTCTTGATGTTGAAGGTGCTGCTACGTTGCAAAGCACTCTTTCCGCTCAATCTGCATCTTTCTCAACCGTATACGGTTCTGGTGCAGCTCAGCTTGCTAGTACATTAACAGTTGAAGGAGCGGCTTCTATGAGCAGCACTCTAACTGTTGAAAGCACTGTATCTGGCGCTGCTGGTACATTTGATGCTCTAGCTGGTACATCTCTTGCACTTCAATCTGGTGGCATTACTGCTGCTGGTGCGATTGCTGGTGCAACTAGCATTGACGGCTCTGGTGATCTAACAATGGGATCTATCACAATGGCTGAGTTTACTGTTGATTCATCAGGTAACACTGATGTTGATGGTACTCTCAATGTTGAAGGTGCTGCTACGTTGCAACTCACATTAGATATCACAGATGATTTAACAGTTGGTGGACAGGCTACACTCGGAGACGCAGTTGCTATTGCGGGCGAGACTACCTTTGGTGGTGGTTATGGAAGCACTGGTGTTACTATTAGTGACATGGGAGCGATTCAGGCTGATAGCTCGATCACAACCAACACACAAGTCAATGCTGCTTCTGCTGCTATTGGTGGTGGTTATGGAAGCTCTGGTGCAACAGTCAGCTCTGCGGGTGTTCTATCTATTGATGGTCAATTCAATCACGCTGCGAATATTATTCCGGCGGCGAATGGTTCGCTAAACATTGGATCTACCTCATATCGTTACAACGCTGTTTATGCTAACAACATGTACACAGGTGATTTCCACATGAAGAATGAGCGTGGTGACTGGACACTATTTGAGGAATCTGACCATATTCGTATTAGAAATAATAAGACTGGTCAAACCTTTAAATTAGGTATGTCTCTAATTGAAGAATAATTTATTATTTAGCGATTAGGCGCAATTCGAGGGCGATGTCCGGTCAGTGATCGGGCATCGTCCTTTTTTTAATCGCCTTTTGGCATAACCACTGGGATCATTACGACGCTTTTCGACTTCGGATTACCCGCTTCGTCTATGAATGGCGCTGGTCCTGCGTGTAGGAAGGGGCGATATTCTAACCTATAATATTTGGTTCTGTCATCATTAAGAATTATAACGACTTCTTCGTCCGGAGTTTCTCTTTGCAGTAACCTTATGACTTCATCAACTCTCATAAAAAATACCCCAACACAAAAGCCAACCCCAAAAGGCTGACAAAATTAGACCAAAGTAGAAATTTCAATAATTGATTTCTATCTCTTGTTATTTGTATAAATTCTGCAACTATTTCGTTTTGTTTCAAGATCAGACCTCTTTCTATTTCTTCCACTTTGTTGTTTAAAGTGTCGCTAATTTTATAAATAACCTCCTGTCCAATGCGATCTCTTTGCTTTTCTTCTTTTCTCTTCTCAGCTTCAGTCCTTAATACTGCTGCTCTTTGGAAATCTCTACTAAATCCACCTTGAGGCATTATCCAACTCCATCGGATCCGGACCAATTGTGACCCAGTTCACCCGCCGCTATTGCAGTTAGTCCGGCGATTACTGATGCAGTTGCGTTAGTGGATCCCCCGGATGGATGAACCCTTAGATATACGGCTTTGACCCTGTAGTCCGCCGAAAACGACTCTTGGTTATTCAAAGTCAGATAATTTTCATGCTCAAGGCCATTAACTCCATTTTCTGAAAAACCTACACGGAATAGGGCTTCGTCTGAGCCATCCGGGCCTGTGTTTTTCACAGTAATAAACCGGGATATATTAGGAAATTTCAGTTCAATTACAGTATTATCACTGCTTAAGATAATTGAAGATGAAAGATACGGTTTGGAACTTGCTTGGTATGATCCAACATTTCCAAGCCCAGCCCTGTAATCAAAATAATTCGTTGCCAAATTTAACTCCTTCTGTCCTATATAATTAGTCGTCCGCACTCTCTTGGTCTACACCAATTTTTTTCCAAGTTCTATTAGAGAAAAAAGATAATTTTGGACGTTTTAATAACTTGCTCTCTTCCGACGATAGATAAATACATAAGTTTTCCCAAGTGCTGATGTCATAAAACCATTCCATCTCCAACTTAAATGTTTCTCTTGTTAGGTCTAGTTGACCAAAGATATCCCGTACCTTAAAATATCGTCCGGAGTATCTTTTATCCAGTGGTAACACCTTAGTAACATATTTCCCGCCTCTCCTATCCGATACGGGTTGCGAAGGATCAAATTTCCCAGTCTGATTGTTCCAAAAGTGACTAGTCAAATGACCTAATTGGTCTGCATCAAAGGCGAAACCTGCATACGCACCTTCTAGAACTGATTCACCCAAAGTATTTAATACAAAAAAATTTCCTCTTCTGGATATGTCTCCTCTATACTTTTTAAGATGTTGAGACGGATAAGAAGCGTAAGGAAAAGCTACATAAAACTTATCTGGGCATACCCACTTACTCATACTTGTGCAAATTTTATTAGACACCTTTGCCCCATATAAAATACTCCATGCTAAACTATCTCTTTTGTCTTGATCTTTCGGGTGGGACTCAATATAATAGATTGGTATTTCTCTTCTGGATGTAGATGGGTATGGGTCAAATTTACGACTAATCCACACTGGGTCTTGAACCATTTCCCCCAAACGATGTTTCAATAGGGGCTGCATCTCTGGAGGGCAAACAATCCAAATAGTCTCACATCCAGCCGTAGCGCATTCCAAAACACACCTCTCTATAGCTAGAAAATTTTTACCAATAGGGATCATGGAGTCATGCCATGGAAAAGAGAAGTCCATAGGTTGTCCATTGATCGGGACAATGCCAGCGAGATGAAATGAATTAAAGCTCATAATATAATTTTAGATATATACCCATCTAATTGTTTAGAATAACTTATTATATCACTAATAGATTCATTATTGAAGGATATGTTCTCATACGAAGAGAAATGTTTGTTAGGCGGGACGATAATTCTCTGAGAGTTTTCTATTTTTATGGCGTAAAATTTATACTTGGTCCTATCTTTTTGGTCTCTGCCGTTGCGTGTTCCACGGATGCCGGCCAACTTCATCATGTAAAGCGTTTTAAACCTGGCGTTAATATCAGAATATTCAAAACTTTCTAATTCTTTGAGCGCCAAATGGGATTCTGCAATAACATCTTTTAAATTATGATTGCCATCAATCCTATCTGATGGGTAAAACATTAATTTATTGACAAATCTATCATCATCTTCCAAAAAATCATATTCATGTTTCATGCCACTGCGGACATCAAAATAGTCATACACCTTGTAGTGATCTCCAGATGAGATTTGGTCATACTGCACCCCTTGAATGTCAAGGTGGTTAAAAATAGTTAGTTTGTTAAAACTTATTTTAATCATCCTAGCGTTGGCGGTTGTAGCTCTCAAGTCATTCCCACTAACACGAATTGATGAGAACTCAGAAGGGAAGGGTATATTACCACCCAAGGATAGAAAAAAGTGCAATCTTTCCCACAATCTAGCTTTTTTAATGCCGACTTCGTTGGTGGTGAGTGGGGATACTAACTTGCGAGATTTATTTGATAAACCATAATTACCTAAACCCAACGACTTATCTAAAAACTCGAACTCATAAGGTCTGTCGATTCGGTTGTATATTATTGGTAGGTTATTTTTGTACCCATAAAGCAAAGCTTCCAAAGAAGACCCAACAACCAACTCGCCCACATCTAAATTTATATCTCTTATCTTCTGATGTAGTTCATTGTTTGATCGCAAGATATTCACACGCTATAACCCATATAACCAGTGCAATGATTATCCTATCTAGTTCCATACAAGGGGAGACAATTTTTTCCTTATTCCACTGGCGATTTCATAATTTAAAACTGTTATTTCACGTAGTTCTTGAAGTATGTAGGTTCTATTTTTTTCATAGTCCACTTTAATTAGAGTCTGGAGAGCTTCGCTTCGTTGGAAAATTTCACCAAATTCCTTAGCCAAATGAGCCACCATATCTTGTTTGATGGGGTCATCTTCGCACATCTCGGCGGCGGTGCGGATCTCCCTAGAGGATTTTAAAAAGTTGTCAACCAAATTTATAAACTCATCATCATACTCTATCATAGTCGTCCTCATATCTCGTTATATCATCCTCTCCAAAATAATCGCCAGTTTGAACTTCTACAAATATTAACGATTTCTTACTTGTACATTCAATACGATGTCTTTGTTCTTTTGGGATAAAAAAAGAACGACCAGGGAAGCACTCTAGCTGCTGGCCTTCCAAAGTCACGATACCTTCCCCCTGAACAATCGCCCATATCTCAGTTCTACGATGATGGGATTGATAACTTAGCCGCTGGCCTGGTTTTACAATTATTTCTTTTAATTTATAATTTTTTCTATCCGCTAAAACCTCATACGATCCCCAAGGTCTCTCTTCACTATTTTTTCGCTTTCTCATATGCACCTACTGTAATTGGATAAAGATTTTTGGTCAAACTCAGAACGGCTTTTGCAACTTCCTGAATCTCTCCTTGCGCCCCCTCGTGAATTCTCAAATCAACAAATTTTAAAATATTATTAAGATTTGATGTCCCATAATACTCCGTATAGAGACATTGAGGAAGTAAGCCCCTCGCTTGCTCTCTGCAAACCCCAGCTTCGAGTAATGTGTTGTAGTATTTTAGTGCCTGGTTTGTATACCTTCGTACTGATTCATTAACATTGCAGCCTAGAACTGGTTGACACATTGGTCCCGATACAAATTCGCTGTCGTTGCTCGCTTGTCTATTGGACTCGTGTTGGGTCCGGTAAAGGTCTGGATTGTAAAATTGTAAATTATATTCTGTGTACCTTCGTGAAATCTCGTTATAGCTCCATGTTCTGTGTCGGTGATGTTGGGATCTAACGTATAAAGGCACCTTAAACCTAAACGTGACGACGCAATGTTCTAGAGTAGAAGTGTGGCGATGTTTTATCAAATAATTGATAAGTTTTTCATCCTTTTCTTCGATTAACTGTTTGTGCTTACCAAAAGAAACACGAGCAGAATTAACAACAGATAAATCGCTACCCATATGCTCGACATATTCTACTTTACCTATGCCGTCGTCGTAAAGATAGACAGTATCAATCATTTAACCCTCTTTAGCGCATCTTTTATCGCAGACAGATAATACTGCTTCTCCATGGCCTGCTCCTTATTCTTCACCGACATGCTCTCATACTTTGACTGCATTTCTACAAGCTTTGCTCGCTTTGAACCCATTGTGCTCCAAAATAAATCGTCATCTGTAACCTGTTGCAAGTTCGACCATGGACCAGCCCACGATTGAGACATTTTATTTCCTTCTTTGTCGTACATACGTATTGACATTTCCGGGTTGCCTTCGGGATCTTGCAAGGGGCGACCAAAGATAAAAGAATCTTGGTCGTACTTGTTAGCTAGCCGCTGGACTAATTCAAAAATTGTTAATTCCCCTCTCTGGGAGTCTGGTCGCAGTTCGTCCCAAATCAAAATAGAATTCTCTCTAACTTCGATTGGGTCGTCGCCTTCGGTCTCAGGATCCTCAACATATCCCGAAGATGGCATTTTTGTGAATGGAAAACCTGCTGAACTCACGTACCCTTCAAGCTCTTTCTGCCGAGACAAATTTTCTTCTGAAGTCTTTCCACCCCTAAAGGCAGTGATCATTGCAAATGGAATCATTTGCTGCTCAATCTTGTCTTTGATTCTGCCATATGATGCCTCTGTGATCAGACTAGGTTTCTCTAGAAGTAGCGACTTTGGCTTAACCATTTCTTTTATTAATTGTTTAAGGTTTTTTATATCCATGTTTACTCCCCGACAATACCCACAACATAATTTTGATGTATAATGCTGTATTCTTCGCCTTGCACTTTTATTTCTTCTACCATAGAGTTATCGACAACTAGTGATATGTGCTTCCCACTTCTTGCTGAAGACGTGAATTGATCCTCTCCTGTGCCAGTAAGAGTGGCCCAGTGTGGTTTGTCTTTATTAAAATTTTGCAAAACCTGATCACAATCTTCGGCGGCTGTGACGAACTTAACTATACCATATCGATCATCAGTGTTTCGTTTAGTGCCTTCAGGAATTAGAACACCAGATTGAGATTCAAGGTCTGGCTTGCGAAGTTTTTCTACAAGCAAATGCTTGTTGAATGGTTTAAATTTACACATTTGGAATTTCCTCTTTTACAATGTCCATAAATGAAGATAAATCCTCCAAATCTACCTTAGTCTTAACTGCATTATATGCCTTCTTAACTAAAGAGATTTCATTATTATTTAACCACTGGTTCTCGATATATTCCGTGCGCAGTTCTTTACGTTGATCTTGGTAAGGTTGAATCGCTCCATCAATAGCCCTATAAGATTTGATTAAGTTGATTACATGCCTCTTTTTCTCTTCCGTAATTGATATTGTTGCCATTGGTTTACTCCTTAAATATATTTTACCTCACATGCGCCGCCAGCGCAAGCGATTTCTCCACTTAAATTGGTATTATCTTCCAATTCTACTATTTTAGTCAAATCAACATCTTCTAAAGAATCCATCATCATTCGATACGTAGCATAATCGCAATCTTCAAAAGGTGCCTGCTTGTACGATCCCCCACTATAGGGAAGCACACTCAACCCATTATAAAATTCTCTATTGTCCCACATCCATTGTCCCACTTTTTCCCACTCACCATCTTTAATTGATATTGTAGCAGAAATATTATGAGTATTGTTGCCTTTTTTGTGTCCTGGTTTTATCCAATTTTCCGAAAACCACTTAACCCTCTCTAACAGTTCCAATGCGGTTTCATGTCTTAAAATCGCATCTTCAGGTGCTTTCTGAGGGATAGATATAACAGCTGTGTCGTGAGGTCTAAAATATTCGTCTTCTACTAATTCTGGGTGATTAATTGAAAGGTAATGGTAGATATCCTCGTTCTTGCCCACTCTAATTCTTCGAATATAATAGTCGTTGTGCCATGCGTGAATCCCACTTGAGCAGCCTAAAACCAAAGAGGATGTGCCACTAGGCTTGATCGTGGTAACTCGTGCCGCTGAATTAATCCCTATAAGGCGAGCGATGCGTTCATTTTCCTCTTGGCCAACCTTGGATGCCTCTTTCATGTTCATACTTTGAGCTTTTCCGGACCCAATTCCAGTCAAGCCAATGCCCAACAAAGACTCTTTTTCAGTAGTACGTTGCCATACGGAACGTAAATAATGGAAATCCGTATAAGAAGCCTGAAGTGTTCCCACCAAGGCGGCGGCCTTTACTCTCTCGTTCAGATCTTTCTGACTTTCTATGTTTGACACATTAACTTCGCATAAATTACAAAACTGAAAAGGTCTGAGTGCTATTTCGCAGCAAGGATTTGTGCCCCATTCCTTATCATTGGTAAAATAAATTCCTGGCTCTCCTGAGTTAGAATGTTCTATGCGATCCCACAGAGAGAGGAAAAACTCTTTATCCACACGATGCCTTACAATAGAAGCGCTATTATTTGCTCTTGCTCTTTGGGGGTTCTTTTCCCACCAATTACCTGCTTTGCAGGCAATCATCTCCTCGTCATCTGCCGAAAATAACGAGATAAGTGCAGCCCGCCTAATGCCACCAGCAAGGACGGCATCGGCAATATGACAAACAATATCATGAACTTCGATAGACTCAAGCTGGGATCCTTCTTCTTTTTCGTTTAAAATAGACTTAATTTGCCTTATGCAGATCTTCAAAGGCTCAGGACCAGGGGCTTTGCCACCTGATGTGATCAACTTTGCCCCCTTGGGTCTAATGTCGGAAAAGTCAAATTCCAAATTAGATGTCCCTTCGAAATAAGACCTCATGAGAGCCTTAACTGAATCGGCCCAGCCCTCAATGGAATCACCCACTAAATATCGGCGTTTTCTGTCTGCACGGGGTTTTCTTATTTCTGGCAATTTTTCAACGTGATGTTTTTGGACAGAAAATCCAATCCCAGTGCCACCTAATAAAAGAAATAGAATTTCATTAAAAGCTCTATAATCATCCATAGGGATGTAGCCGCAATTATACACCCGGTTTGGACTGATTTCGATGGGTTTCCCGCCGAACTGCAATGACCGCATTGAGGGTAAGATTTTTTTCTTATAAACAAATTCATATGCTTTATTTATTTCTTCTTTCATATAAGGAAATTTTTTAATATGCATTTCCTTGTTTCTGGTTACGAGTTCGTCCCAAGTTTCTCGCCTTCCAACCTCTGGTTGATACTTGGCGTACTTCATAAATACTGTGATGTCTGATAAAATCTTGCTTGATAGTTCCATTACATAATTGCCCCTTTCATTAGTTTGTTATATTTCTTATTCATTTGCTTCAACTGCTCTTCTTGTGAAAGAGATGGAGATGAGTTGTGTTCTGATGTGTACCTCTCCAGGATTTTAATATCAATATTGGCAGTGTCCATAAATATAGAGAATACTAGACCATCAGACCCATTTCGATTCTTGGCTATATAAATTCTTCCACCATTGTTTTGCTTGTCTTCGGCGGTTCTTGATACTGAAAAAATTAAATCAGCAACAAAACATTTGTTAAACGCCTCTGATATCGATTGCATAGTTATAATTTCGGCCTGGAGACCTGTTCTGTTAGTTTGGGAGGCGGTCCAACCAACAACATCGTTTTCCATCATAATTGACCTCAATTCTTCATATATCGATTCCAACTCTTCCCTCTTTTCTCGGCGGGTAGATAGAGTTCTTAGTAGATCTGCATAATCAACTATTACCATATCGGGCTTTATGCCTTGTTGTTTGAGCTTTTCCAAGTGAGCCCGTATAGTGTTCGTGGTAGCAGTTTTGGTTGGATAAGATTTGACAATAAGTTTTCCCTCAAATTCCTCTTGAATGTATTCATTCACCTCGTCTTTGCGATCCATTAAATCATTAATAGGGATGCCAGTCAAGCACGAATCATACCTAGATGCGATAACTGTATCTTTAAGTTCACAAGTGTAATGTATCACCGTCATGCCGGCTTTAAGAGCCTGTGCGCCCAAATGGACAAGCACCATTGACTTTCCAACTCCAGTTGGCGCAATAACTACGCCAAGCTCACCTTTACCGCAGCCGCCGCCAGTTATTTCGTCCATCATCTTCCAGCCAGTTGTAACCGTTTCCCGACCTGATATTTCATACCTTTCTTCAAAATCTTCGATATAATCATAACCAAAGTCGGCGTCTGCACCGGCTTTTAAGGCCCCATTGATCAATACCGAAATTTCATCAAATGAACACTTTTGTAGGAGTTTAGTGGATTGAAGCATTGCCTCCCTGAGTTTCTGTTTACGACAAAAATCAATGGAAGTCTCTTTAATATATTCTTGAGACTCTAAAATGCTCATATTGGTTAGGCATCTAGCGAAATAATCTCTTATCTGTTTCTGTAAAGCTTCATTTTCCGCATCAAGGCCAGACTTTATAATAGTTTTCATCGTCTCGGACGATGGATGGGTACCATATTTCTTTTTATAAGAAAAAATCTTCTCTACAAAGGTTTGTAAATATTTAAATTCTAAGAAATCTACATCTAACACTTCGTACATTCTATCCGAGAAAACCCTATCGTCTAGAATCAAAAAAGCAAGCTTTTCTTGGAAAGTTTTTCCGTAGTTAGAAAAAGATATTTTATTAGCTGACATTATTATTTTTCCTTATTGCATCATAGCAATAATGTTTTCTAGAGTCAAGGAACTTATCATGTGTGTTGTAAGTTTTAACTAGTTGCCCGAAGTATGAATAATCGCTCTAAATTTTTGAAAAAGTGAATTCCAATTCTGTTGATCTATACCATCTTGTATCATATACTTCAGCACGTCTGTTCTGTTGAACTTTGGTGTAAAATTTTTAATTTCGTTATTTATTTTTTTTGTTGAACGAGGTGATATTTGGGGTGCATATAATTGCATTATTTTATAATTAAGTTCAACTTTCTTCTTATCCTGTAAAATATTAAAATATAATTTTACATTTTCTTCGGAAGTCTTTTCACGACAGAACTTGAACAAGTCTTGTAATGTATAATTTTTATCTTCTAGTAAAAAGGGTAGGCGCTTAGATATTGTCTTAAGACCTGCGCCACGAACACCTTCTAGGTTATCAGACTTATCCCCATCGACAGCACGGGCTATTGCAAAATTATTAGGGTGTATATTATATTGCTCTATGATTCTTTTTTTGTTCAAGAATTCGTCACGGATTGGTCTGTAAAGAATCGTCTCATCATCGCAAAGTTGATAAAAATCTTTATCCATCGAGACTATTATTTTTACCCTCTCAGACAAAATTGGAGACTTACACAGATAGGCTATAACATCGTCTGCCTCCACGTCTTCAATCATGAATTGAACAATTGGCATCTTATTTAGATAGTCTATAGTTTTTTTCATTTGAGAATAGCGGTTTTGGGTCTCATCAAGGGCTGACATGCCGTCGTAGGCTCGATTCAACTTAAGTGGTTTACGGCCCTCTTT
>JGI20152J14361_10002642_pt1 | contig 10561 bp, 10 predicted proteins | sample COG_02_FD_14361 | JGI IMG/M metagenome (IMG submission 14361)
GATATGTCTGGGATGTTTTTTTATGCAGAATCTTTTAACCAAGATATTAGTTCGTGGGACGTCAGCAATGTCACAGATATGGCAGGTATGTTTTGGGAAGCCTCTTCTTTCAATCAGGACCTAAGCCTTTGGGACGTGAGTAAGATAACAGAGATGGGAGGTATGTTTTCCTGGGCTTCTTCTTTCAATCAGGATCTAGGTAGTTGGGATGTAAGTAATGTGAGTAGTATGTTTCAAATGTTTTCAGGTGCTTCTTCTTTCAACCAAGATCTCAGTTCTTGGGATGTAAGTCAGGTAATGAATATGTCTGATATGTTTGATGAAGCTTCTTCTTTCAACCAAGATCTCAGTCCTTGGGATGTGAGTCAGGTAACGGCATGCGAAGATTTCAATACAGACGCAACCGCTTGGACAGCACCCAAACCTAATTTCACCAACTGTACGGAATAAGCATTTCAAGGATCAGAATATGGTTTTACTTTTTGTAGCGTTTATTTTGGTATTTGAGAATCGGGAGTAAAACAATGCCTCTATTTTTTTAGAAATGATTAACAATATTTATTTAGCTTCTAAACACTTAAACTTATCGCTACCACAATGAGACTCCTCAAACACCTCCTGTCCTTAAGTTTCCTTTGCTCACTAGTAATGTTTACCAATTGCGGTGAAGACAGTGACGATCCTGTTGCTAATGATACTACCAATAATACGAATGATGGAAATACTGACAATAGCTCACAAGATACTGTTACATATACTTTGATCTTAACCCCTTCAGAAGGGGGAACCGTCACTCCTGAATCAGGTACTTACAATGAAAATGAATCTGTGGCATTGTTAGCTATTCCTGATTCAACTTTTGTTTTCGTTAATTGGACAGGAAGTTCAACGAGTACTGATAATCCATTGAGTGTTTCAATGGATGCCGATAAGAGCTACACTGCCAACTTTACGAAGAAACAATATCCATTAACAATCCTTATTGAAGGAGAAGGTCTCGTGAGTGAAGAAATAATAACCAATGGTAGAGTTGAAGATTATGATGTAGGCACCTTGGTACAGCTAACAGCTGATCCATCAGAGGGCTGGAAGTTCGATCAATGGATTGAATTAGATATTAATACCAATCCGATTGAAGTGTCAATAACAGATTCAATAATATTAACAGCAAGATTTTATGTCCCAATAGATAGTGTTTCAATCACACCCTCAGCATTACAAATGATCTTAGGAGCTATAGATACGCTAAAGGCTGATATATATCCTAGTAACATTTCTGATACCCTTAATTGGATATCGAGTGATGAGCGCATCGCAACCGTTGCTCAAGAAGGTATTGTAACTGCTCTAGCCAAAGGAGAAACAATAATAACAGTAGTGACAGCTAAAGATTCTATAACTAATTCCGTTAAAGTTGTGGTTAGCGCAGATGGTGATCAAGATGGTGTAATCGATGACAAAGATACTTGTGCGGATACGCCCGAAGGAGCCACAGTAGATACCCATGGCTGCGCAGATTCTCAGAAAGATACAGATAGTGATGGAGTGAAAGATGATATAGATACATGCGTTGATACGCTTGAGGGTGCTACAGTAGATAGCCATGGCTGCGCAAATTCACAAAAGGATACTGATGGAGATGGGGTGAAAGACGATATGGATACATGCGTTGATACGCCCGAAGGTGCGACAGTAGATGCCAATGGCTGCGCAGATTCGCAAAAGGATACTGATGGAGATGGGGTGAAAGATGACAAAGACATTTGTGCGGATACTTCTGAAGGGAGCCAAGTTGACCTAAATGGATGCCCTATAGGATCTGTTTGGACAGGGACGATACTAACCTTTTCTAAACTCGATAATACAGATCCTAGCTTAGTTGAAAACCAAGATAGAATTACTGAAAACCTATGGATTACTAGAAATAATGTAGAAGGAGGACAAATTTACAATGCCGTTTCAGAGAGTGCATCAAGCAAAAACACCAGTCCCGCAGGAACGGCGTGGGCTGAGGGTGACATTGCTGATTACGCTACTTTAAATTATACGCCCTTTCGTACTGCAACAGGAAAGCCCAAAAATGCGGTTGGCAAGACTTATGTGGTACACTTAATTGAAGATAATATTTACTTATCGATAAAAATGCTTTCATGGTCAAGTAAAAAAGCAGGAGGATTTAGCTATGAAAGAAGTACAGAATAAGCTTACTTCTCACCTATAAAATCTCGCTATTTGATCCCTTTAAAGTAAGAATTATACCCAACTTATTTGTACTTAAATTCTATGCCGGATAAGTAATACGCACGCATGATTTTCTCGAATATTTAGTTAACTAATGTATTCTCTAATGAATAACTACAAGCTAAAAGTCATCTAACATTTTCTCGCCTTGCGCTTAATTTTTAGCTAATATTGCCGTGTTATCAGATACAAAAATCAAATACTGTTGAAAGTAAAAGGGTTGAGCTCCATCGATGAGGTATCACCGAAAATTTGACATTTTAAAAATGAAACCCAATCTTCATTCAATTTGCGTGCTATTCTTGATTTTTTCCCTGAATAAATCTGCCATAGCACAGGCACTTGTTGATATAGAAACAGGTTCTGTAATGACAGGCTATAATAATATTCGCATTCCAGGTGATCTTGGGACTCTATTCTCTCTTAAAGATGATCTGAAGTCCAAAACAAAAATATTTTATCGCTTGAGAGCTAGTTATACCTTGCAATCACGTCATANGATNTCTTTATTATATGCCCCTCTCGAAATCAAATCAGCGGGCCGAGCACCCTATAAGATTTCCTTTAACGGAGTCTTTTTTGATGCTGATACTGACCTTAACAGTATTTATAAATTTAATTCGTACCGGTTGACCTACCGCTATCATCTAATAAGCCAAACTAAGATTATTTTGGGTTTGGGATTTACGGCAAAAATCAGAGATGCCAACATCCGCCTTTATTCGACCAAACAAACTACTGAGCGCACCAGTATCGGATTTGTCCCTATTATTAATTTTAACTTTAAGTGGAACATCAATGAAGCCTGGGGCCTCCTCCTTAATGGTGATGCCCTGGTTGCGCCACAGGGTAGAGCCGAAGATATTCAGCTGGCGATAACCTATCAATGCGCTGATCCTATAAATATCCGAGTGGGGTACCGCATACTTGAAGGGGGTACGGACAGTAATAGCGGCTACGGTTTTGTCTTATTCCACTATGCCTCTGTTGGATTCTCATATACATTTAAAAAAAGAGGGACTAAAAAAAGACTTATGATCAATAAATAACAGGTTTTAAAATATCATTAAATCACCATAGCTGATATAAAACTACTGGTAAGCTTTGAGTGAACTGCATCTCTTTTTAAATACTTCTTTCAACTTATAAATAAGTTATGCCTAGACTGAATCGAGTACTTTTCCGTGTATATGAATAAAGCACTAAATTTGTAGTTTAAACTTAGTGCCATTTATTAGAAAATAGAGCTGGTTTGAATCAATTTAATTACCACTTCATCCAATGAAACTTCTCAAAAAATTCCTACTATTAGCTTCGGTTTATCTAATAAGTTGCGGTGGCTGTTCGGTTCATCAATCAAACGTCAATGAAACCATTGGCATCGGTCAGACCCATCAAGGAGGTATTATATTTTACCTATATAAAGACGGCGACATTGGATATATTGAAGGTGAACAACATGGCCTTATTGCTGCGCCAAGTGATCAATCAAAATCTGCAATTTGGGGATGGAATGATACTAAAATTTCAACAGCCGACGGGATTATTGTAGGTACAGGCTTAAAGAACACTTTAGATATTATCGCTGGTTGTAGCGAGGCTGGCATCGCTGCCGCGCTCTGTCATAGACTTTTTTTGGAGGGCTATGATGATTGGTTTTTACCTTCTAAAAATGAATTAAATTTGATGTATCGCAATATCGGCAAAGGAGACTCCTCGGGTTTAGGTAATATTGGAGGCTTTGTCAATGGTAACTATTGGTCTTCCACTCAGTATAACGAATACGACGCATGGGAGCAAAATTTCGGCTATGGATACCAAACCTCTATCAATAAATATGGCACAAAGTACGTCAGAGCTATTAGAGCTTTTTAACACGCATCATCTATTAATGAATCTTCATCAACTCGTATATAAACTTTGACTTCTTAGCTGAGCATTTATCCTATTAAGAAAAAACTATAAGAGGTTTAACGTTGGCTGATGTTAATCAATAAAGCTGATTAATGGAACCTTCTAATTTTCAAGTTAGATGAACCTGTTCATCAAAAGAAGATAGGTAGTAAATAAATTATGATAGTTAACTATATTGCTTTATTTTTAGGTTAAAATTCACCCATAAATACATTAAAAATGAAAAAAATCGCCTTCGTTCTAATTTTATCAATATCCAGCTTATTTGCCTTTGGACAATCTCTGGAGCAAGGAAATTTAGTAGGTCTACATGTTTTAGATATCACATTAAATGACGGAGTTACTTCTCAACAATTTGAGGATTATTATATGAAAACGGTGATTCCCAATTATGACCAAGCCTATCCTGGAGCTAAAATATATTTGGCAGATGGGTTTGTAGGGGAATATAAAGGCTCTCTGAGTATGATTTGGATATTTGAATCAATAGCTGTGAGAAATGCTTATTTTGGTAGTAATGCCAAGGAATTGAGCCAAGAAACCCAAGATAAATTGAAGTCGGTTGATGATGGCCTTGCACTTTTAGGAAGCTGGACTTCCAAATTTACGGACTGGTCCATTCGATAAAAGGATGTTTTATTCCATCAATCCAATTGATCTGCAACTTAGTTAGTCTGATTAGGAATTTTTGACTACTTCTCGCCCTTACAGTCGTTCCATCCAACATTGTATTTGGCAGATTTACAGAAGAGAATAAAGCTCTTCGCTCCTAGTGTTTTAAAAGTTACTTTTAGGAAACTGATACATCGTCATCATCGCTTTAAACCTGGTTCATAAAATACTTAAATCTGGTATAATACACCCTTTTGTAAGGAGGTAATACTGGAGGAGTTTGAGGCTTATTTTGAGGTGTTAGCGCGGGAGGTATTTCATGAAGTGTTGGGGTGAGTTTTGATTCTTAATTTTAAGCTATAAGCAATTTACCTAGGGCTGACCTTAAACAAAATAAGAACTAAAAAACCTCATCCCTATCGATATAAGAGGGAAGGTGAACTCTTTGTGATCCAAAAATGTCTTATAGATGGATACAAATTCAAATTCACAACTTATTAAAAAAATTATGAAAAAATTAACAATTATTTTTACAATTATTTTGTCTGTATTTTCAAAAAATGTAATGGCTCAGGGCGAACACCCCTCAAATAAGCAAAGCGAACACCCTTCAAATAAGACAGCTTCTAATACAATAGTAGATGTTGCCGTTAGTAATAAAGATTTTTCAACTTTAGTTGCCGCTTTAAAAGCTGCTGACTTAGTGAGCGCTTTACAAGGAGCTGGTCCTTTTACTGTCTTTGCTCCAACGAATGACGCTTTTGCTAAAATTGATGCCGAAACACTAGGTTCTTTACTAGAGAAAAAAAATCAGAAAGTATTGGCAAATATTTTAACGTATCATGTCATCTCTGGGAAATTAGCTGCTGCTGATGTTGTTGCCGCATTGGAGAAAGGTAAAGGTTCGGTAGTACTAACAGCATTAAATGGTGAAGCAATTACTGTCATGCAAAAAGATGGAAAAATATGGTTGAAAGACTCAAATGATAACTATAGTGAAATTACTGCAACGGATGTTATGGCTGATAATGGTGTTATTCATGTAATCAACACAGTTGTTATGCCTAAAAATGATTAAAAAATATTTATATTTTTAATGAAAAAATGTTTTTTATAATAAAAGCCCTCAAGAAACTGGGGGTTTTTTTATTCGTTTTCAACAAAAAAAAATATCAATCCTTTTACAAATAATATTGAAGCATTTGCATCATAGGCCATGGTCTGGAACCCTTTTTATACCTTTCTTAGATATAAAGAGATTAGACTTTTCCAAAACAAAATCTTAATTTATACATCAAAATACTTTGATCATCATTTTAAGACAAATATGATTGTCAAAATCCATTCAACCTCCATAATCTTCACATTCAAGATCATCAATGAAGCAGCTTCCTACTGCTTAAGTCGCTCTCTATCCCCTTTTAAATTCATATCGGCAAACACATGCTCATCTGAATCCACTGATACGCACCTACAGAGAATTTGTACTTTTTCTTCCTGTGTAATTTCTTGATTTTGTCGTAGCTCAAATCCATTACACAAAAATAAATTGGACCTAAGTCACACCTTCGGGTGAAAGTAATTCACTGAGGATGGGATCGTTTTCATTTATGAATAGTTTAACTAAATTGTGGAAATAAACCATTTTCACAATGAAACACCTCCTAATCTTAATTATTCTTTGTTCAATTGGATCGAATAGCTCCTTTGCGCAGAAGCCTAATGATGCCTATCAAGGGGGTATTGTATTTTACCTCTTCCAAGAAGGAGATCCTGGATATGTAGCAGGAGAAGTACACGGTTTGATTGCGGCTACTGAGGATCAAACCACAATCGAAGAATGGGATGAAATAGAAGATGGAACTGTATGGGGTTGCTATGAAAATGAACTTTCAGGAGCAGATGGAACTGCGATAGGTACAGGAGCACAGAACACCCTAGATATTTTAACTGGTTGTAGCGAAGCTGGAATAGCCGCTAAACTAGCTGCGGATTATGAAGTAACCGTAGATGGAGCTACCTACGATGATTGGTTTTTGCCTTCAAAGAATGAGTTAGATATGTTATATCAAAATAAGGATACAATTGGGGGTTTTGATTATAACCGTTATTGGAGTTCTACGCAGCACGTTTACTACCTTGCGTGGATTCAGTATTTCACCGATGGTTTCCAGATCCTCAGCTCTAGTAAGACCAGTAATAGCGCTGTTCGTTCGGTTAGGGCTTTTTAACTATTTATCTATTTAACCATTTAACTATTTTATACTACGAGGTAGTTGATTTTAGTTTTGGAGGTTATTCCCTACTCTTAAAAATCGCTCTGTCCAACATAGTCTTTAGCCTCTTTGTAGAAGGGTATTATTACGTGAGTCTTAAGTCCTTTGTTCGTTGATTCATTCTGCCCCTTCGGATGAAAATAATTCACTACGGGTAGTGTCCGCTAGTTGAAAATGACACCCAACGACATATCTCTTATTTATTGCTAATAATATAAGTAATATTCTACTTACAAGTAAAAAAATAAACCGCTCATGAAAGTTAAAAAATTAAATATTTAGCACCTGCTGCTACTTTCACTACTCTTTTTCTAGTTGGATGTAGTGAGGACGAGGAAATTAGTACAGCTGAGGATGAAGTTAGTATAAATAAAGACCTCCTAATTGGGGATTGGAGTGTAGCTTCAGTGCATGGTGAAACGTATGGTGAAGAGGCCTGCGAGGACGATGGTACTTGCTACACTTACACTATGCAATGGACTTTCGAGGCTGATGGGGACTTCAAGAATGATGTTAACTTTTCATTTACTGAATATCCTCCACAGAATTACTTGTACGAGGGAAGTTGGGAGTTCATAACAAAAGATAGTGTAAATATTACTATTGCTAAGTTAACCGTAACTGCAGATGGTGAGGAGGAGGAGCCTGAGGAGGGGGTAGATAAGATGTTTTTAAAGATAAACTCAATATCAAGTGATAAATTAAGTGGCGTTTGGTACGATGTAGCAGACTCCCAGGATGAGGAAGATGCTACACACCTCATGGAACTTGAAAAAGTGAAAGACTAACAGGTAGAGATAAAGGGTATAAGTAGCGCTCACATAAGCCTCTCTAAAGCATTTACTTTTTCGCTATTTAGCATATTACTCTATTCTGATGCGTCCTCTCAATAGCTTTTAATCTGAGATACATAGACCTGTTTTAAAGGAGATTAATAGTACTTGTGAGTGTTCCTCTAAAAAGGTGATATTGGAAGGCTTTGAGGCTTATTTTGAAGTGTTCGAGCGGGAGATGTTTCATGATTTTTTGAGATAAGATTGGCTATTTAATTTGTAAGAAAAGCCTTACTTAAAATTTATCCTTGGGGTTACCCTTAATTCATTCGTGGTATTAAAGAAACATGGTTAAGTACATCGCTATTCATAATTTGTGTTTTGGTTAAAAGGATTCTGACTGATTTAGTGTTAGAATCCTTTTTTATGACTCATAAGCTTCATACTCACACTCAGGATCATCCATTGAGCAGCTTCCCCCTGCTAGGGTATCTTAGGAATTTTTTGTGACTGTTTAGAAAAGGATTAGATTAGTATTCATGTTATTGGCTACATAAAACAGAAACTGATGAACGCCAGATTATGAAAAATTCTTTAAAAGCACTAACGCTATTGTTTTTTACACTGATTTCTGCTTCAAGTTTTGCCCAAACAGAGCCTGATCTGATACGTTCCTTAACAGGAAAGATCGCAGGTGTTAATATCCAAGGAGGAGGTGGAGCACCGGGACAGAGTACTAAAATTAACATTAGGGGTTATTCCTCAATGATGAAAAATACGCAGCCTCTATTTGTAGTGGATGGTGTACCCTTTGATAACAGTGTACAGTCAACGACTTCTTATGATGAAAATACAGTTTTTTCGAACAGAGCATTTGACATTGATCCAAACAATATTAAGTCTGTGACTGTTTTGAAAGGAGCATCTGCCGCATTTTATGGTTCTAGAGCATCAAATGGGGTGATTTTAATCACAACTAAGCATATGCGTTCTGCGAAGAACGATCCTAAAGATGCTATAAAGGTTAGTGAATTTAATTTATCATCCATGAGTCCATCTCTGGTTAACCAATTTATGGTTTTGGATAAAAAAGGAATGTCAGTTGAGGATGGGTATAAAATGGTGACAGAATGGCTAAACATTACCTACCATACTCCAAAGGAGGTAATAAAAGGAGATGTAGAAAATGAATATATTAGAATTCAAGATATTGGGTCATCTGCTAATTGCTTTATGAGCTTGGGTGTGCCATCCTGTATGGACATACAGTATTCAATAAGCTTAGAGTTTAAGAAAAATAAACTTAAATTTCGATTAACGAAACTAGAGGTTTATTATACTCCAGGTGAAATTGCTGGTCTTTCAGGATGGACAACGTACAATCCAATGTTGGAGCACATGTTCAAGAAAAATGGAACGCCTTTTAGAGTAAGGATAGAATCAGCAGAATCTACAATGAATCATCTAAATGGACTTGCGGACGATTTAAGAGCTTACTTAGAAAATCCCCTTGCTAAAGAATCCACAACTGACGATTAATGATCTAACTCCCAAAAGCCTCACACTCAGGGTCATCAATAGAGCAGCTCCCTCGTACTAGGCGGTCTCAGGAGTTCTTTTATTTCTGAATATTTTTTTTGCAGTCAATCAATCCCAAAGGCTTGCAACCATGAAGAAGCATTTAACAACCATTTTTACAATTATTAATATAATCGTTGGAATTATATTGGTACTAGAGTTTTTTGAATTCACAGATTTTGTCAATGATGCATTTACCCAAGCGCTAGTGACCGTTTTCTTTTTTATTATCATATTGGTTGCCTCCCAAAAAATTTAAAGTACGTCATTATCATTGATAGTCACTATAAATATTCACTCTCATAAACTTCACATTTTAAATCATCAATTGTAAAGACCCCTACTGGAGTGTGATACCTCAGGTTTTTTTTAATTAAAAAAAAATAATAATTTAGTTATTTATTTACAAAAAAAAAGACTCAATAATTATGAAAACATTTATTTATTTTTTGGTAATCATCTGTTTTACATCAAGTTGCGTAAGTAATCAGCACGAACGAGAACTTACAGTTTTAAATAATTCAGAATCTAAAGAAATCACCTTTATTTTAGAACTGAAGACAAAGGTCGATTCTAAGGAAGAGGTAAAAAAATTTACTCAATATTTAGCAGATTTCATTGTCGAAAGAGAGCCTTCCACAGTTTACGGCTATTTTATTTCAGAAGATGGGAAAAAAGTCACATTGATTGAACGCTACAACAATAGTGAAGATGGGATCCAGCACGGTAAAGATTTTGTAAATGGACCTAATTTCGAGAAATTTTTTGAGCAATTTGAAATAGAATCCTTTATTACTCTCGGGAATGCCTCTGATGATTTTAAGACGTTTGCTACTGATAATGGTTTTCAAATAGAATATAGATCTTCAATAGGTGGATATGTAAGAAGATAGTGGGCTTTTTCAAATGGAAACAGTTGCCCTAACTCCCACAAGCTTCACACTCAGGATCATCAATAAAGCAGCTCCCTATCAAATTCGAGATGATTTTTGGCGTCTTATTTTAACATTTTTTAAGAGGTTATTTTAACATTTTTTAAGAACCACTAAAAAGAAAAAAGAATTGTTTTCTATAATTTTGTTTTTCATGTTAGTGGTTGTTTTGAAGGGCATGACAAACATATTTTCTAATGGTTTCTCTGTTGTCATTGCCCTTTTTTTTTTATTG
>JGI20152J14361_10002646_pt1 | contig 10556 bp, 10 predicted proteins | sample COG_02_FD_14361 | JGI IMG/M metagenome (IMG submission 14361)
TCCGGTCCAGATCGGATAGAACCACCAAGCCGCCGCAATGACAGCGATCAGGTAAAGCGCAACCAGCGCCACAACCACCCGCTGTTGTTGTGGCGGTTTTCTTTGCAAAATTTTCATGATCGTAAGAGCCACCGCCATGACAACAAATGGCACGTAAATCACGGTATAAAAAGTAAAGATGGTTCTGTTGAGGTACAGCATCCATGGCAACCAACCGGCGGCAATGCCGGCGAGAATTGCACCGGATCGCCAGTCACGGGTCGTAATCCAATTCCAAAGTTGATAGGGAATCGCAAGTAGTGCGGCCCACCAAATAAGGGGATTTCCCAGGGCCAGAACTTCTTGGGCACAGTGATCAGTGGGGCAACCCAAGGATCCATCTTTAATACTTTCGTAATAAAAACTTGTCGGTCTAGTCATGAGAGGCCAAGAAATTGGATTACTTTGGTAACTGTGTTCGCTATCGAGCGTTACGTGAAAATTCCAGGCTTGTCGGTGGTAGTCGAATAGTGATCTCAGGGCGTTGGGAACGATTGACGGTTCTTGACTCGCAGCCCAATTTCGACCCCAGCCTGTAGTTCCAAGGAACCAGCCGCTCCAGGATAGGAGATAGACCACGATAAGAGTTCCCATTGAGGTGGCCACAACGATCGGCGTGCTCTTCGCCAGAGTTCCTAACCAAGGCCGCTTGACACCAATGGTTCGACGAGTGGAGACATCCCAGAAAAGGGATAGCAACATAAAGATTGCGATGAACCAAAGGGCCGACCATTTCACGCTAACAGCGAGTGCGAGGAAAACAATCGATAGCAGTCGCCATGGCCTACCGCCCAGGCCGGGCCCAAACCCTTGTGACATTAGGGTCCAACTCTCACCTGATTTGGCTCCCAATGAGGCTAAGCGTCTTCGGGTTCTATCGCGGTCCAAAACCAAAGCGCCGAATCCGGCGAGAACACAGGCACTGAGCACCATGTCGAGGAGCGCCGTGCGACTCAAGACAATGTGAATTCCGTCGAGGGCGAGTAGCAGGCCAGCAATTGCACCGATGAGATCTGATCTGGTCATGCGCCGCACAATTCGCGCGATCATTAACACGGACAACGTGCCAAGGAGTGCTACTGCAAACCGCCATCCAAATGGTGAGACCCCAAACAGATACTCGCCAGAGGCAATTACCCACTTACCCGTTGGCGGGTGAACTACAAATGAACCTTCGCTGGTGAATCCGGCAACATTTCGCCAGTTGTCACCAGCCGTGAGCATGATTGTGTCGTGTTCTTCAACAGCCTTGTGTTCAACACCGAACCGAAGGAGCGCCCAGGCGTCCTTGGCGTAATAGGTCTCGTCAAAAACCACAGCATTAGGTGTCCCAAGGTTGACGAAGCGGATCACCCCAGCAAAAAGCGCGACCAGAATCGGGGCGAACCAGGTCCGCAGACCCGTCGATGAGAACGAAGGGTAGAGACGCTCCGCGATAGTGGCGACACTGCGCTCGGGACCAGAAGCGCCAGAAATTCGCTCGCGGAGTGTGGGGGACACCCACACATATTAGGTCGTGATGCACTATTGCCGGGTGAGTGAGACTGAATCGATGCAATCAGGTGGGCGACTTGTTTTTGCGGCTACCCCGATGGGAAACGTCGGTGATGCGTCGGCCCGCTTGATCGAAGTGATTCAACAGGCAAACGTGATAGCGGCGGAAGATACTCGAAAGTTCATGAATTTGTGCTCTCGGTTGGGAATTCGCTACACCGCAAAATTGGTGTCCAATTACGAAGCAAATGAAGTCGGGCGCATCGCACAGTTGCTTGGGGCTGTTTCTTCGGGGGAGTTAGTTCTGGTTGTCAGCGATGCTGGGATGCCACAGGTGAGTGACCCCGGTTACCGACTTGCAGTTGCCGCTATCGAGGCCGGGGTTGACTACCAGGTGCTGCCAGGGCCTTCTGCTGTACTTACGGCCTTATTGCTTTCAGGGTTACCGGCAGACAGGTTCTGTTTTGAGGGCTTTCTTCCGCGAAAAAGTGGGGACCGGATCAAGGCATTGAGCGCATTGACACGTGAACCTCGAACCATGATCTTTTTTGAAGCACCGCACCGCCTTGCTAAAACTTTGATTGACATGTCCCAAGTCTTTGGACCTGAACGTGCCGCTGCGATTGCCCGCGAGATGACCAAAACCTATGAAGAAGTGGTGCGAGGTTCGTTACATGAACTCAATGAGTGGGCGTTGGGAGAAATAAAAGGTGAAATCACCCTGGTGGTTGCCGGAAGTGCGATTGACTCTGCCGGCGAGGTACCACTTTCAGAGCTAGTGGCATTAGTCCAAGAACGAGTGGCTGCCGGAGCATCAACGAAAGATGCCGCATCTGCGACCGCATTGGAATTTGGTCGGGCCAAGCGCGAGGTCTATGAGGCGGTAATCGCCGCGAAATCCGGTCCAATCACGCAGGGCTAGGATTCGAGCATGAATTCGGTGGCCAAATCCTTTTACGTGACCACTCCGATTTATTACGTTAACGATGCCCCGCATATTGGCCATGCCTATACGAGTACGGCAGGCGACGTATTAACCCGCTGGCACAGGCAGCGGGGAGAGAGCGTGTGGTTCCTTACGGGTGTTGACGAGCACGGAACCAAAGTTCAGCGAGCAGCCGAAGCCGGTGGAGTCACTCCCCAAGAGTGGGTTGACACTCTGGTGAATGACTCGTGGAAACCGGTACTCAACACGATCGATGCCAGGAACGACGACTTCATTCGTACAACGGAAGCGCGCCATGTCGAGCGGGTTCGTAAGTTTTGGGACACCGTAAAGGAAAACGGATATGTTTTTTCGGACTCCTATGAGGGACCGTACTGCGTTGGTTGTGAAGAGTTCAAATTTCCCGCAGACCTAGTACCCGGTACCGGTGAATTCGACGGGCAGCAAGTGTGCGCGGTTCACGGACGACCCCCTGAAGAATTGAGTGAGGACAATTGGTTCTTCAAACTCTCCGCATTCACCCAACCACTCATTGATCGCTATGAAGCGAATCCGAATGCTGTTCGCCCAGCGAGTGCCTACAACGAAGTCATGAGTTTCCTACGTGGCGGACTCGTCGACATTTCTATGTCACGTTCGAGTGTCAAGTGGGGAATTCCCTTAAGTTGGGACGAATCACAAGTCGTTTATGTGTGGTTCGACGCGTTACTCAACTACGTCACGGCCGTGGGTTACGGAGCTGAACCAGCGAGCAGTGAGGCTGAACTCTTTGAGCGAGTATGGCCGGCAAATGTTCAACTAGTTGGCAAAGACATTCTGCGTTTTCATGCTGTCTACTGGCCCGCAATGCTGATGGCTGCTGGGCTGCAGCCACCTGACCAGGTATTCGCCCATGGCTGGTTACTCGTCGGTGGTGAAAAAATGTCCAAGACAAAGCTCACCGGGATAGCTCCTGAAGTGATCATCGACCACTTTGGCTCTGATGCCTTCCGGTACTACTTCATGCGTGCAATTGCATTTGGCCAAGACGGTTCTTTCTCATGGGAAGACATGAGCGCTCGTTACACCTCTGAATTGGCCAACGGCTTGGGTAACCTTGCATCTCGCGCAACTGCAATGGTGGGAAAGTATTTTGACGGGGAACTCCCGGCCGCCGGCCCGATCAGCGACGCTGAAACGACGATCCACGCTTTACTCACTAAAACCGTTGTAGACGCTGACGCCTGTATCAATGAGCTGGACTTTTCCGGCGCGATTAATCAAGTAAAGACGTTCATTGAACACATCAATGGTTACGTTACCGAGCAGGAACCTTGGGTACTCGCCAAGAGTGAAGAAACACAAGGCGCACTCGCCACGGTTCTCTACACAGTCTGCGAGTCATTGCGTGCGATTGCAATTCTTTACAACCCGGTAATGCCAAAGGCCATGACCGAACTGTGGTCAAATATTGGCGCATTTGAGTCGTTGGGGAAACTAGATGACCAACCAGTTCACACTGCGAATACTTGGGGTCAACTACCTGTGGGTGTTCGAGTCACAAAGGGAGCGTCACTCTTTCCTCGACTTGAGGATCCCGAAAACGTCTAATGACCCGGACATTCACATGGCCAACTGCGCCTGAACCACTTCGGGGAACCGTCATTGATTCCCATACGCACCTTGACGTCTATGACAAGTCATTGCACGGCGAACTACAACCGGATCCAAGTGAGTTGCTCGATCAAGCCCGAGCGGTGGGAGTTGACCGTGTGGTTCAGGTGGGCTGCGATGTCAATTCCTCACGTTGGGCACTTGAGGCAGCAACTCGTTTCCCCAATGTTGTGGCGACGGTTGCACTGCACCCCAATGAAGCACCGCGCCTTGCTGAAAAAGGCGAACTACAAGCTTCACTTGCCCAAATCTCTGAATTGGCAAACTCCCCGCTCGTCAGAGGAATCGGTGAAAGCGGTTTGGACTATTTCAGAACTCCTGCAGCTGGCAGAGCCGCGCAACATGAGTCGTTTCGATATCACATTGATCTAGCAAAGCGGCTTGACAAAACTTTGGTGATTCACGACCGAGATGCACACGAAGACGTAATTTCCGTGCTGCTGGATCAGGGGCCCCCGGAACGGGTTGTGTTTCATTGCTTCAGCGGTGACGCCGCGATGGCGCATGTCTGTGCCTCCCACGGTTGGTACATGTCTTTTGCTGGTGTCATTACTTTCAAAAATTCGGTAGCGCTGCGTGAAGCCTTAATGGTTGCGCCGATCGATTTACTACTTGTAGAAACAGATGCACCGTATTTGACGCCAACTCCCAATCGCGGGAAAGTGAACGCGAGTTACCTGATGCCCTACACGGTGCGAACCATTGCAGAGTTGCGTGAACTTAGTGAGGAAGAAACCGCAGCGACACTGACAGGCAACACTATCCGCGTTTTTGGAGATTGGTAGGCGTGGTTGCCGCGTTGGGTGCCGGGGCAATCCGAGAGTTAGCCGCTCGAGTGGGAATCGTTCCGACCAAAAAACTTGGGCAAAACTTTGTAATTGATCCCAATACGGTCCGCTACATAGTTGAACAATCGCGCGTGAATCCCGACAGCCATGTCGTGGAAATAGGGCCAGGCCTAGGCAGCTTGACCCTGCGATTACTGGAAGTTGTATCCCATGTCACGGCAGTCGAGATTGACGGACGGTTATCGGATCAATTACCGGTAACCGTGAGGGAAAACTGCCCGGAATTCTTGGGCAAGCTCACTGTAATCAATCGGGATGCACTTGAGATTCACGCTGGTGAGATTAACCCCGCTCCGAGTGACCTGATTGCCAATCTTCCCTACAACGTTGCGGTGCCGGTGCTCTTACATTTTCTTGCGGAGATACCAGAATTGACGGGTGTGCTCGTTATGGTTCAGAAAGAGGTAGCCGATCGCCTTTGCGCGGGACCTGGTTCACGCGTGTATGGAATACCGAGTGTCAAAATCCAATGGTTCGGCAAGGCCGAGGCTGCGGGCAATATTGGCAAGAATGTTTTTTGGCCCGCTCCAAATGTTGACTCTGGATTAGTGCGCGTGCATGTCACACATCCTTACCTTCATCTTGAGAATCAAAGGGGTTGGATTTTTCAGGTAGTGGATGCAGCTTTCGCGCACCGTCGCAAGACTCTGCGTGCTGGCATGGCGGACTTCGTCGGAACAGCTAACGCCGCCGAACGTGCGTTAATCAACGCGGGCATTGATCCTGGTGCTCGCGCTGAAACTTTGGGACTTGACGCATTTGTGCGCCTTGCAGCTTCGATCAGTGAACAACGAAATTAGTGGGCGTTAGAATCCAAGCGTTATGAGTACCAGATCAGTCACCGTTGAGGTCCCGGCAAAAATTAATCTGGCCTTGAAAATTGCACCACTTGGGCCAGACAACTTCCATCAACTAGTCACAGTTTTTCACGCGGTGTCCCTCTTTGACACCGTGACCGCTAGCACTGGAACAACTGGGGTCAATCTTTCGATTGACGGCGAGGGTGCGCATTTCCTACCCGTAAATTCGTCGAATCTTGCGGTAAAAGCCGCCAAGCTCCTCGCAAGACACCACGGAATGGACTCATCGGTTGAACTACACATTACGAAAAGAATCCCGATCTCAGGCGGCATGGCCGGTGGCTCAGCCGATGCTGCCGGTGCCCTAATTGCATGTGACCGATTGTGGGGAGCGAACTCTTCGAGAGAGGAACTCGAGTCCCTGGCGGCAGAGTTGGGGTCAGACGTTGCTTTCTTGCTTCACGGTGGAACGGCACTGGGCAGTGGCCGGGGTGAATTACTCACCAGCGTGATCACAACAGGTGAGTACCACTGGGTGATCGCACTAGCCGAGGGGGGTCTTTCAACACCCAAAGTTTATGCAGAGTTTGATGCACTCTCAGATTCTCTGTCGGAATCCTTTCCCGAACGTCCACTTGAAATCCCAACCGAGCTACTCATTGCGCTTCGCGCAGGTGACCACCAAGAACTCGGAGCCTCGTTAGCGAACGACCTAGAACCAGCGGCCTTGTCCTTGATGCCAAACCTTGCAAAGACACTTCACGTGGGTGTCGATCTTGGAGCGCTGGGTGCACTGGTTTCTGGCAGCGGACCGACCTGTGTTTTCTTGGTGCGATCACAGGAGCAAGCGGTCAGCCTTGCCGCGAGCCTGTCTGGCGCGGGGGTGTGCCGCAGCGTAAGGATCGCTTCGGGCCCTGCGCTCACTCGAATCACCAGCGGTTAAAACTGATCAAGCAGGCCGCGCAATAGAGTCGCTAGCTGTTCTTGTGATCCACGGTCTAAGCCGCTTAGTGCGGCCTTCTCCCGCTCTAAGAGATCTTTAAGTGCCCCGTCAACAGCAATCTGCCCGGCGTCGGTGAGTGCTATCAAAACCCCCCTGCGGTCGTTGGTGTCGGGAAAGCGAGCGACGAACCCACGCTCGAGGAGTCGGTCAACGCGGGTTGTCATGGTGCCACTGGTGACATGTGTCTGGGTGGAGAGCGTTCCCGCAGAAAGTGTGAAAGGTGGACCGGTTCGTCGAAGTGCGGCAAGAACGTCAAACTCCCATGAGTCCAGATCGTGATCACGAAAAGCTTTCGCGCGAGCGGTATCCAGTTGCGCTGAAACTCGCGTCAACCTGGAAAGCACCTGTAAAGGGGTGACGTCAAGATCCGGGCGTTGTACCTGCCAGGCGGCAACAATTTGATCAACGTCGTCGGGCGTGGACATGGTAGAAGTCTACGTCAGGAATCGTGAGGTCAAGATTCCTGAGAGATCAAGTGTTCTTTTTCCCCGCCAGGCTTGGCTTGCTGTCTAAGTTTCGTAGTCCATTCCAAGCCAAGTTCACTAGGTGAGACACCACTTCTTCCTTTTTTGGTTTACGCACGTCAAGCCACCACTGGCCCGTGAACGCAACCATGCCGACCAGCATCTGGGAATACATGGGTGCGAATTTGTCGTTGATCCCGTGAGCTTTGAACTCTGCTGCCAGAACGTCTTCCACTTGAGTTGCAATGTCAACCATGAGACTGGCAAAGGAACCGGTCTGGGTAGTGACAGGTGAGTCGCGAACCAGAATGCGGAAGCCCTGAGGGTTGGAGTCGATGTAGTTGAACAAAGCCATGCCGGCCTGTTCAACAAGTTCTCGCGCACTAGCCCCTTCATTGCGCGACCCTGTCAACGACTGACTAATTGAGTCAAGGAGATAATTCATCTCGCGGTCGACAACAACGGCGTAAAGTCCTTCTTTGCCGCCAAAGTGTTCATAGACAACAGGTTTTGATACGCCAGCCTTTGCCGCGATCTCTTCAACCGTAACCGTTTCGAATCCTTTTTCCGCGAAAAGTTTGCGCCCCACACTAAGCAACTGTTCCCGGCGTTGCTGCCCGGTCATGCGGACTTTGGCTCCACTTGGCTTGCGGGGAGGTGGCACCGAGGTGGTTTTTAATTCAACAACGTTTGATAATTCTTCCGCGCTGTCCTGCTCGGTAGCCACGAACTATTCGCCTTTGTATCCGCGCAACCGGAAACGATCGTTGGGGTCCTTAAGTTTTTTAACCAGTCGCTCTGGCTTAGGCCAACGAACTTCGGTTACCAAGCCGGTTTTTTCCATTCCCCGGATCACGCTCGCTGACATATCGATCTGGCCTTTCATTACACCGTGACGTGCCGCAGTGGGGTCAACGTGATGCAGGTTATGCCACGACTCACCAAGTGAAGGGATTGCCAGCCAAGCAACATTGCTAGAGAGATCGCGGGAAGTAAACGGCCGGTTGCCAAAGACGTGACAAATACTGTTGATTGACCAGGTCACGTGGTGTACGAATGCAACTCGAACCAAGCCGGCCCAGAAGAATGCTGTCAAGGCTCCCATCCACGACCAGGTGAGTAGTCCGCCAAGAATCCCTGGTAGCAACAGGCTTGCTGCGACAAAGATCCCAAAGTGCTTGGACATCCAGGTCAGGTCTTTGTCTTTGGCAATGTCCGGTGCGTATTTGTCGATTCCGGTGTTGTCAGTTTCGAAGAGCCAACCCACATGAGAGAACAGCAAGCCTTTCGCAATTGCTTTTTTGCTGGTACCGAAACGCCAGGGTGAGTGGGGGTCGCCAACTTCGTCGGAGAATTTATGATGCTTCCGGTGGTCGGCAACCCACTGATCAAGTGAACCTTCGATCGCGAGGGAGCCGCAGATTGCCAGCATGATCTTTACGCCACGATTGGCCTTGAATGATCCGTGGGTGAAGTAGCGGTGGTAACCGACCGTAATTCCGCCAGCGGTGAGAACCCAAAGACCAATGGCAAGTGTGATGTCGAGCCAGCTGAGCCAGCCACCCCACGCGATGGGGATCGCACATGCAACTGCAATAAGTGGAATAACGACAAACGCACCAATCGTGATGCGCATTGGTATCCCGAGATAGACGAGTTCGTCGGCATTGTCATCTATGACCGGTTCGACATCCACGTCGTATTCATTAATCACACTCATTGATTCTCCATAACAATCTCACTGAATTGGCACGCTGGTCATCGAAAAAAAATTACCTACGCAAGCGTAACCTACGGTAGCGTAACTTTCAAGCAAGGCCCCGATGGAATCTGAAGTCGGCCTCATTCACGGTGGATCCGTGCGAAGACATAGGGTTTGTGACGCAATCCCGGGTCGTCTAGCGGCAGGACAGCGGACTTTGAATCCGTCAACGGAGGTTCGATCCCTCCCCCGGGAGCAAGTGTTTTGTGAGGTAAATGAAACTGCGTAAGCGTTTCTGGCGTTTCACACCTCTGAAAGTGTGTCACGGTGTTGCACCCGTTCTCAGGTTTCACGGGGCGGGCACAGGGCGAGATTCCCCACGAATGGCCCGAACGCAAGGGCTGTGGCGGTTAGTCGAGGGCTTCGGATGCCGGAATGCGCGCGTTGGACAGCAACACTCCACCGGCTCCGGCGAGTGCCGACACAAGGTTCTTCGCCCACAGGTGTTCGAAGACGAGCACCGCGGCGGAGTTGCCGGGCTCGAGAAGGAGATTTCCCGCGAGGTCGAGGAAATCGTCGTTGTCGACGTAATCGCCGTCGGGAACCACGGTCAGTTCTGCCCATCCGCCTTCTTCCATGTCGGCGGCCTCGAGGGTGACGACATCGCCGTCGACGGTCTTCGCGACGAACTCCAGATCCAGGATTGCTATTTGACCGCTGTCGACCAGGTTAGCGAGCTCGGGGAGGATCTCGCCGCTGAACTGATTCCCAGGAAAGCCCAGAACGAGTGCCTCGATGGGACCGGTTGACATGTGTGCTCCTTTGATTTTTGTGATGTGACTACGGACATTCACTTGCTTGACCGAACGCATCGTCCAGGTCGTCTTTTCGCTCACCGAGGAGATCGCCGAGTCCGGCGAGGAAGTCTCGGGTCAGAGCCAACGTCGTTCCCCCGGTGATGGCCGCTTGGGCTGCTTCGAGTCCCTTGTCGACGTTGGATTCAGCCGCCATTGCTGCCTCGATGTGCACCACGGTCTCGTCCTTGGCAGCGACGATCGCGGTGATGTCCGTGCCGAAGTCGACAACGTTCGAAGCACTGTCCTTGTAATCGACGGGGGCTTGGCCGACGGTGAAGGCCAGTTCCTCGATGGCTCCGTTGACATCGGCCATCTGGGCTTGCAATTGGGTGACGTACTGGTCAAAGACTTCAGCGTCGGCGGTGGGCTCGTAGGAGAGGTCATCTCCAACGGCATCGACGGTGCCAAGCAGGTCGTCGAAGGCCGTGCACACACTTCCGGCCCAGAGGACTTCTTCGGGGATGGTCGGTTCCGGCTCGGCCACTTCTTCTTCGCTGCTGCAGGCGGCCAGGCTCAAGCTCAGCACGAGAGCAGACGCCAACGCCCCCAGGGGCGCCATTCGGCGTAGAACCTCCACGAAGCAACTCCTAGTGACCCATAGGCGTGTGGTCGAACCCACACAATTAAGCACACCACCCCAGCGCGCGCATGGAAAGGAACAAACGGGCCCTGTTTGTCTCATGTCCTTGGGTTTGAATGGATCAACCCCCACACTAAAGACATGTCCAAAAAGCCTTGGGTCCATCGAAC
>JGI20152J14361_10002647_pt1 | contig 10556 bp, 13 predicted proteins | sample COG_02_FD_14361 | JGI IMG/M metagenome (IMG submission 14361)
GTTTCAAAGAAAGCGGTGACGCAATCAAAAACCGAAAAGCGCACCATAAACACGTGATCGAGTCGCCTAAACGGGACAGGCCAGCCTGCAGGCTCGCTCATAAGATTAAAGGCTCTGCGCCGGACAGCCCAGACGTTTAAACCGTCAAGACGGCAGTGCGGTAATCGAGCAGGTCGAAACGGTCTCTAACATAGCACAGGGTCTTCGGCTGTTTTGCCGCCACGGGAGTTGTCATGTCAAACAGTCATACCATTGCGGATAGCCAATCCGTTATGGTCCAAGGCGAGCCCGGGACCGAAGCGCTCGCCCAATCGCAAAACCTCATCTTCGTATTGACCAGTTACGCGCTCGATCCAAATCGAGCCATACTGACGCGATTGCTGATCGATCTAGATCGAAAATTTATGCTTTTACCGATCGAACGCTTTACCCAAAGCGCCATTAAGATCGCAAAGACAGATCTGATTCTCATTGATGCGGTTCACTTAAGTCAGGCAGGTTGCGCGAGTCGTGTCCCCAAACTTCTCTTTGACTATCAGGATGCGTGCGCCGTCGTCGGCGACCAGGGTAATCAGACGCCAAGCACGAATCCCGAAAGATTTGTGTCTCATCAACAATTACGGCGACAGCTGTCTCTGCCGGCAACCGTTAACCGCCCTGCCTTCCCGCAGATCACCGTCTTAGACCACAATCAAACCCCATCGCCAGAAAGGAACCTTTTAGCGGAAGCAGAGGTGGACGATAAGACGCCGGACTTAGCCTTGACGACCCCGAACTTGGAATCCCTGTTCGATCAAAAGCTCGCCATCGAACGCGCTCGCGGACAACGGAATTTGGCGATGGATCTGTATCATCTACTCAAAGTCAGCCTCGAGGAGGACCTTGCTGATCTCGCGTCGGCGCTTCGCGACAATGATTTGAGTCAGCTGCAACGCATATTACATAAATTATCCGGCGCGCTCGCGCTAACCGGTGCTCGTCAGCTAGAACAAGCTGTCGAGCGCGCCAAAAAGGCTTTAAAAACAGGCGAGGATCTCTCAGCGGCGCGCTCGGTCTTGCTTGCCGGTGAACCGCTATTGGCCCTGATGAACCATGTTTCGTGGGAGGCGCCGCCTAAGTAATCGGCGCCAAGCCTTCGGCGATGGCCACGCTCACAACGAACCCTGCCTCATCACTGAGTGATAGATGCCAGCGCTGAACACCCAGACTGGCCGCTTTCGTTAAAGCCTCGCGCAATAACTTGACACTGGGTTGTCCAGCACTATTTCGCAGAACTTCGATTCGATTAAACTGCACGCCTTCGCGCATACCGGTACCCAGCGCTTTACTCACAGCCTCCTTTGCCGCAAATTGCTTTGCCACATAGGCAGTCCTGCTAGGCCCAACTTCGAATGCGTCAAACCGCGCGCGCTCGGCCTGGCTCAAGATTCGACCAACAAATCGATCCGGATGTCTTGCTAAGACCCGAGCAATCCGATCAATGCAGACGAGGTCTGTACCAACACCAATAATCATAATTGAGGCGACTCCAACAAATCTCGCGCCTTTAACGGTCGACCACCCAACAAATGATGAACAACTTGCCGAACCACTAACTTAACAATTTTGGCACCCTGATCACTCATAATCCCATCTCCCAAAGCAATCAGGTCAGCGCCGCTATAACCAGAATCCTCGGGCCGGGCTAGCCAGCGAAACCCTTGTTCCGGGAAGAAGTCGTACTGCCCCTCAATCTTTATCGTGGTTTGTCGACTCGCATCGAACCGAAAATCAATACCAAACCCGAGCTCCGCCAACATCGCTAATTCAAAAATACGGAGCGCTTTCAAATCGAGCGGCGTCACCCTCAGCGTCCGAATCAATCGATCATAGGCATCGAATAAAGCGCTTTGGGCCTCAAACCGCCCCACTAAACGGTAAATCAATTCATTGACATACAGCCCAACAATCGCAGCTTGTCCCACAAGCGGCACGTAATCTCCAAGACTTTCTATTACCTTCGCCGTTGCAAGCTCTCCGCGACTTAACCGTTGAACGGCTAACTTGCGAAACAAGTGCAACTCTGCCCGGCTTGATAGTTGTTTTTTTTGCTGACGGCGAATTCCCTTAAACAGCAAAGCGCATCGTCCTTGATCTCGTGAAAAAAACTCAACGAGCAGACTCGTTTCTTGAAACTTACGGGTATGCAGAACATAACCCGTTAAACAATCGGTTTCAGATATCGTCATAGCCTAGGCTCTTGAGGGCTCGATCACTGTCCGACCAACCCGATTTCACCTTAACCCAAGTATTCAGCATCACCTTTTGCGCCAGTAATGCTTCGAGATCCTTTCGTGCCTCGATCCCAATTTGCTTCAATCGTTTACCTTGGCTACCGATCAAAATACTTTTCTGACCCTCGCGCTCGACGAAAATCGTCGCTGTAATGTGGGCAACACCCCGTTCTTCCTTAAAGGCATCAATCTGAATGGTTAACGCATAGGGCAACTCGTCACCGAGCTGGCGCATCAACTTTTCTCGGATAATCTCTGAGGCTAAAAACCGTTCACTACGATCGGTCACCTGATCCTTCTGAAAGTAAAATGGACTTTTGGGCAGATGCGCGCAGACGTCTGCCTCTAGCGCCTCTAGGTTATCGCGCTTTTCACCAGAAATGGGCATTACGACCGCTTTGGGCGAGCGGGCTTGCAACGACGCAAGCAGCGGTAGCAAGCTGCCTTTATCTTTCATCAAATCGACTTTATTGACCGCGATGATCAAGTGCGCCTTCGTACCTTGAATGGCATCTTCGACAAGTTGATCATCTTCATTCCAATTTTTACGATCCAGGACAAAGATCACGACATCAACATCCCGAATCACGCTCAACGCATTCCGGTTCATGTAACGATTTATCGCGCGCTTACCCGCCACATGAATCCCTGGTGTGTCGACATAGAGAATCTGATCACCCTGGGTTGTCTTGATCCCAAGCAATTGATGCCGAGTGGTTTGGGGCTTTCTCGACGTGATACTTAACTTTTGCTCGAGCAAGGCATTCAACAAGGTCGACTTGCCAACATTGGGGCGGCCTACTATCGCCACATAACCACAACGCGTCTTAACTTCATCCATTTGGTTTCTCTCGATGTAGTTGTGCAAGGCAAGTTTCGGCGGCTTTTTGCTCCGCTTGTTTAATTGAGTCGCCCTCTGCAACCGCGGGGGTTGCAAGCAACTGACAGGTGCACGTGACGGTAAATCGCTGCTGATGACCGAGGCCCGTGGTTTGAAGTAACGCATAGGTCGGTAGGGGCATGCCCTCGGCCTGCAAAAACTCCTGCAACGCCGTTTTGGAATCCTTGATCACACGACGCGCATCCAAACGGTTAAACTGATCTTCAAACCAGTCTGTGATGAGCTCGGTCACAGTCTGTAATCCCGCCTCCAGATAGATCGCGCCGAGAATCGCCTCAAGGCTATCCGCCAGGATAGAGTCTCTCTCCCAACCGCCGGACTGCCGTTCACCCGGGCCCAGGATCAGGTGCCGCCCGACCCCAAGCTCGCGCGCCTTGCTGGCCAAGCTCTCTTTCCGAACCAACTGCGCTCGAAATCGGCTTAACCGGCCCTCATCAACCCCTGGAAACTGGTGATACAACCGATGCGTCACCACAAGTTCCAAAACGGCGTCACCCAGGAATTCTAGACGTTCATTATGAAGCCCTGCGGCACTGCGATGGGTCAGCGCTAGTTTGAGACCGGAAACGTCGGTAAAAACGTAACCTAATTGCGCTTGTAGTTGTTCTATCTTGTCTTGGGCCGGCAAAATATCAATCGTCTAATCGAATCGAGTCATCAAAGGCAATGACATAGTCTATGTTCACTGCCAAATCCCCACGCACCTCGTATTGCAGGCGCACAACCGACCGGTCCGATCCCGATTCTAATTCGAATCGANTTTCTTTAATAAAATCGTGCAGGTTGTTCAATTTAAACCGCCGTTCAATCATTGTTTGCAGCGCATCAGATTCTAATTGAGACGTCTCAGGGCTTTGCGCGAGGTCTTCCACAATCGAAATCGCCGTTCGATGATCCCAATAGACTGGCACAAATTTAGCGCCAATCGAACCGACAGCAATACAGATCGACAACCAAATCAGAATTTCACTAAAGGCCAATCCTTCGGACTTTCTGACAAAAGTCATCTCGATCACTTTATTTTATCCAACCGTTTCGCGAGAAATTGGGTAACGATAACCCGGGCTCCTTGTGCAGCCAGACCGCGAAGGCCTTACCGACAATCTTATCTTCTGAGGCAAAGCCCCAATACCGACTATCGCTGCTTTGATCACGATTGTCGCCCATCATAAAATAATGGCCGCTGGGCACTAACCATTCCTGGACTCTCGCATCCTGGTATTGGTTTCGATGGATCTCGTGTTGTGACGACCCAAATACCTCGCTAAATCGCAATTGTTCTGGCCGAGTGTTCGGCACTTCCCCAAGGTAGGTCTGCACCTGCTCAACATTATTAATATAGAGCACCTTATTCTGGTACCGAACCCGGTCGCCCGGGAGTCCCACCACGCGCTTGATGAAATAGTCTTCCTGATGGGGCGGAATAAACACCATCGCGTCACCGCGAGCCGGTTCGCCGACCTCAAAGACTTTGGTCCCAACAACCGGCAACCGAATACCATAGGCAAACTTATTGACCAAAATAAAGTCACCGACCTCAAGTGTTGGAATCATGGAGCCTGAAGGAATCTGAAACGGCTCCGCGAGGAAAGAACGCAAGATCAAAACAAACAACAGTACGGGAAAAAAGGAGATCGCGTATTCCACAACCGCAGGTTGAGCGAGATTGCTTTGATCAGGACTGTCTTCGGCTTTGGGTCGCCGAGGCGCAAGCCAATAGGCTTCAAACAGCCAGATCAGGCCGCACCCACCGGTTAACAGGACCAAAATCAAGGGGAAGTTAATACTCAAATCCATTGGCTTGCCTCCTTGGCCGGAACACGCTCAGCGGTCGACTTTCAGCACCGCTAAAAATGCTTCTTGTGGAATTTCAACACTACCCACCTGTTTCATTCTGCGTTTACCCGCTTTTTGTTTCTCGAGCAGTTTCTTCTTTCGGGTGATATCGCCACCATAGCATTTCGCTGTGACATTTTTTCGAAGCGCTTTAACCGTCTGACGCGCAATAATCTGTCCACCAATCGCCGCTTGGATCGCCACATCAAACATTTGCCTCGGAATCAGTTCCTTCATCTTGCTGGTAAGGGCCATACCTTTACTTCTGGAGTCTTCTGTATGAACGATAATCGCCAGCGCATCAACTCGATCGCCGTTGATCAAAACATCTAAACGCGCCAGTTTCGCCGCTTGAAACCGCACAAAGCTATAGTCAAGTGATGCATAACCGCGTGATACGGATTTAAGTCTGTCAAAGAAATCCAGAACGACTTCATTCATTGGCAGTTCATAGGCCAAGGAGACTTGCTTACCCACAAACTGCATATCTTTTTGAACGCCACGCCGCTCCTCGCACAAAACAATCACGTTGCCTAAATGCTCCGAGGGCACCAAGATATTCGCTAAGACAATCGGTTCCCGCATTTCTTGAATACTACCCATGTCGGGTAGCTGCGATGGATTATCAACGCTAATGACCTCATTTCCCTTTGTGAGCACCTCATAGACCACCGTTGGCGCGGAGGTAATCAGATCCAGGTCATACTCGCGCTCTAAGCGCTCCTGAACGATTTCCATATGGAGCATGCCCAGAAACCCACAGCGAAACCCACTGCCCAAGGCATCGGAGCTTTCTGGCTCATAGATCAAGGAAGCATCGTTCAGGGTGAGTTTTTCTAGGGCATCTCGAAAATTATTAAAGTCATCTGCACTGACCGTAAACATGCCGGCATAGACTTGCGGGCTGACCCGTTCAAAGCCAGGCAAGGCCTCGGTGCCTGCCCCAGGGCTCACAATGGTATCCCCAACAGGTGCACCTCGCACCTCTTTAATCCCGGCCACAACAAACCCCACTTCCCCTGACGCAAGGCTGTCAGTTTCGGTCCGCTTGGGCGTAAAGATACCAACCGCATCGGCTTGGTGGGTCTTGCCAGTTGAATGAATGATGAACTTATCTTTCTTCTTGATCCGGCCCTTAATCACTTTAATGAGCGATACCACACCCAGATAGTTGTCAAACCAAGAGTCGATGATCAGTGCTTGGAGCGGCTCTTCTCGATAATCTTTTGGTGGTGGGATCAGCTCAATCAAACTTTCCAACAAGTCCCGAACGCCAACACCCGTTTTGGCACTAACCGAAATCGCAGCACTGGCGTCAATGCCAATAATTTCTTCAATTTCCTGACAAACCCGCTCTGGCTCCGCTTGGGGTAAATCAATTTTGTTCAAGACCGGCAGGACCTCAAGCCCCTGCTCTACCGCGGTGTAACAATTTGCAACCGATTGCGCCTCAACGCCTTGTGCTGCGTCAACCACCAGTAAAGCGCCCTCACAGGCCGCCAAGGAGCGGGAGACTTCATAACTAAAGTCAACATGCCCAGGTGTATCAATGATGTTGAGCTGATAAACCTGACCATCGGCTGCAGGGTAATTTAAGGAGACACTTTGTGCTTTAATCGTGATCCCACGCTCTCGCTCGATATCCATCGAGTCCAGTACCTGGCTCGCCATTTCTCGTTCGCTCAGACCGCCGCAGAGCTGGATAAAGCGGTCAGCCAAGGTCGACTTCCCATGATCAATATGGGCGATAATCGAAAAATTTCGGATAAATTTAGGATCCATCAAAACGGTACTAACCCTAGGAAATGCGGCGGAGTCTAATGGAAATCACTGGATTTCGCCATCAGACTTCCCGGATCTTGCCGCTAAGAATCGATCTTTATGGCAATGAACTGTGGCTGTTTCGCCCGAATGATTCGAACGGGCACGGCAACGCCGACTGGCAGGGTCGCGATCGCGGTGTTGAATTCCGTGATGGAGTCTACCCATTGGCTGTTGATCGTGGTGATCACATCGCCAACGTTTATGTTCCCAGATTCACCTGGGCCTTGCCCGACCGCAACCACCAATACCCCTTGCGCCGCATCCAGCGCTACTTTCTCCTCCGCTGTCATCACACGAACCTCAAGTCCCAACCGGTTCTGAGTGGGTTCTGGGCTGGCCTGCCTGGACGGAAGCCCTGCATCCTGCGCATCGAGTTCACCGACCTTGACCGACAATTTTACTGACGCGCCAGCACGTTGAACGACCAGGTGCGTCTCGGAACCCGCTTTAAACCGCCCAACAACATGCGGCAAATCAGAGGACAGATCGATCACCCGTCCACCGAACTCAATGATAATATCCCCCTCGCGCACGCCCGCTGCTGCGGCTGGACTGTCGGCGAACACCCGGGTCACGAGCGCGCCCGCCGCACGATCCAAGCCAAAAGACTCTGCCAAGTCACGATCTACTCGTTGGATTTGGACGCCCAACCAACCCCTCGACACCGAGCCTTTCTCTTTGAGTTGCGCCACCACCTCCATCGCCACGTCAATTGGAATGGCAAAAGACAATCCCATAAAACCACCCGACCGGGTAAAAATCTGGGAATTAATCCCAACCACTTTGCCGTCTAGATTAAACAAAGGCCCACCAGAATTCCGGGATTAATCGCAACGTCGGTCTGAATAAATGGCACGTAGTTACCGAGATCGTCTGGCAAACTCCGTCCTTTAGCACTCACAATTCCGGCTGTCACCGACAGCTCGAAACCAAAGGGTGAACCAATGGCCATGACCCATTCACCCACTTTGAGCGATTCAGAAGATCCGATCGTTACAACCGGCAAATCCACTGCATCGATTTTCAATAGCGCTAAGTCAGAAACCGGATCGGCGCCAATCAAAACAGCTTCTCGCTCCCGGCGATCGCTCAGGGCGACAATGATTTCGGTCGCATCCTGAACCACGTGGTGATTGGTCAGCACGTACCCATCCGATGAGATCAGGAACCCGGATCCGGTTGCAGGCCGAGGCGTCCCACGCTGCTGATAGTCCCGAAAAAAGCGCCGTAGCATCTCCGGCACTTCTTCTTGATTGTTCTCCAGCAAAGCAGGATCTTTTCGAGTTGCCGTAATGTTCACAACAGCGGGCGACGCATCCGTTACCAGACTTGTGAAATCAGGCAAATTGTTTCGCGCGAGACCATCGAGGCTGAGGGTACCCAGCAGAACAAAAAGACTGCCTAAAATAATTCTTTTCATGACGAACACGACGTCTCCTCTCTGCTGCGAATATGGATTAATGATTGCGCATAGGCCCGGCAACTCAATCGTCCGATGCCCAAACCCAAGATAGCCAGCCCAAATTGCAGCCCTTCATGCAAGCCCCAAAAATGTCCGAGCCCAGCACCGAGGAGCAGTCCCATTAAGGGCAACCCTAGAGAATTTGCCAATAACAACCCAAAGTCTAAGGCTTTGATGTCAACACCGATGGGACCTTCATTGAGGGCGGTGTCGACCGGGATGCGATGTGTTTTCGCTCGGCAGCCTGCTTTTTGACAACCGGCGCAAGCTCGCCCACTTGCGACCTCGGCGAACCGGAAATTGTTTTCATCGATGATCAGATGTGCGGGCACGGTCAACATTGACATCAAGATCCCATGCCTTGGTTGTTGCTTGGCTTCAAACCCATAGACTCTGTTACGGTCAACCTTCAATATAAGATTGGTTCCACAGATTCGGCAAGTCTTTGGGCCGTCGTAACGGGTAAGCCGCCAATAATCGTCACCTGGCCTTTGCTTTGACCCAACGCGCGGGTCACGATCGTTCGCCCTTCAACTTCAGTAGCAAGATTCGGTAGCCCGCGCTGGGCCTCAAGAAAGACCGAGAAGGTCACGATACCATCGCTAAAATGTAACCGATTGCCGGACTGACGCACGACCTTAAAACCGTCAGGCAACCACTTCACTTTGAAACTGGGCTTGGTGTTTTGATCAATAAAATCATCTGCTAAGCGATGGCTGACTGTTTGATCGGGATCAATCGCTGTCATCAATAATTGCGTATCCGGCATAAAATCGATGTCAGAGAACGCAAAGACCTCTTTAACGCGACCCCGCTCGACTAAATGAGACTGAAGCAATAATCCAGTTTGGTAATCAAGCCAAAGCAGGTAACCAAATCGATCTGCATTGACCGGTTGAATAGACAACCTGATTGCGCGCCGATCGGCGATACGGTCCTCACCATGCAGCGCGGTATGATAAAAATGGCTGGACTCACTGATCAAGGCCGTAAACGATTGGCTAAAGGGCCCGAGTAGCACGTGATGCCGAAGATCACCAGGATCGTTGATATCGTGATAACAAATAATCTCATCTTGCCAGCGCCGGATATCAATCTTTTGACCGTTAAGCTTCAGAATTGACTCTCGAACCGTGTCTCCGGAGGCATCATGAACGATCCGCATTGTGTTGAATTCTTTGCCTCGAATATAGGTAAACGTTCCAGCGTAGGTTTCCTCACTAAACGCCAAGGCCATTTTCTCTAACCAATACTCGGGGCTTGCAACGTTCAGATGTTGAGTACCGTCAGTTTTTTTATTTTCAATCTGCTCTTCAGACTTTTGAACATCAATCTCTGATGGTTCCGCCAGTGTTGAGCAGACGAAAACAGTGGTCGCAATACCCAACCCTAGATTCGACAAAAACCGATTGAAAACAAGCGTTACCATCTCGAACGACCTTACGGGTTAATTTGAAGAAGTAGACGAAGGATAATTGACAAAGACCTGTCTGGAACCCAATTGCGATAATTCATCATGCTGCTTCAGATAAGCCCGTAACTGCGCGCGCCCAACTTCATCTAAAGCTTTTAGATCCGGATTGGCGCGCATCTCGTCAAACGCAACCTCACTTGTATCCGTTGTATTGAACGCGGCCAACGCCACACTTTGACGCGGATCAACCGGCGCCTGAACAGCCACCTGGCTCGGCCCAAGCGTTGGCGCCGGCACTTGCAGGCTTGGCACGATAAAAGCCGCAAGCGCAACGATCAGAACAGACGCTGCAAGCCCATAGATCCAGGGACGACCCAAGGAAAACGTGTTCGTCTCAGGGACGGCAAGTCCGTCCGTCTCAGCAGCTACCTCGGCTTGAATTCGACGGAACAGCGCTTGCTGCTCTGACCAGATCCACGTCAACCGCTTGCCCCCCTCGGAGCACACGCCCGATCAACTGCCAACGCTGAACGGTTTCGATCGCCATTGCTGGATCATGATCCCGAAGAAACCGACGCTCTTCGAGTGATTCTGACTCGCCATCGATCAAGGCCGAAAGGGTTGCTTTTTCATTACCATTCATAAAAAAACCTTCATTGTCACTAATGCGCTTAGCGGCTCTTTTCTAACCGCTCTTTTCTAACTGCTCTTTTCTAACCGCTCTCTTCTAACTGCTCTTTTCTAACCGCTCTCTTCTGTTCACTTTTTTCTGACCACGCTCTTCTGACCGCGGCCCGAACCTTACGCGTTGTCTCCGCGTTCGTTTTCGCCGCATTTTAGATACGC
>JGI20152J14361_10002651_pt1 | contig 10533 bp, 9 predicted proteins | sample COG_02_FD_14361 | JGI IMG/M metagenome (IMG submission 14361)
TCGTTGTAGCCAGGATTGCCCTCACAGCCAGCGACAAAGTTATAGGGCAGCGCTTCATCGCCATGCACATCAAGAAATAGATCTCCGCCTTCCTGCAACATTTTTTCGCGCACCAAAAACACTTCAGGGCTGGTTTCCATGGAGGGGGTTTGCCATTCGCGATTGAGGTTGGCACCGGCGGCATTGGTGCGAAGATTACCTCTTATCGAGCCATCGGGATTCATGTTGGGTACGACATAAAAGGTGGTGGTTTGAAGCAACTTCTGAGATTGCGGATTATCGCTATCAAGAAGTGCTTTCAAAAAGCCTTCGACAAACCATTCGGCCATGGTTTCACCCGGATGCTGGCGAGCAATCACCCAGACTTTGTGCTGAGGCTGCTGGCTAGCACCGATTTGTAATAGGCTCATGGCGTTGCCGTCTAGGGTTTCACCTAGAGTGGTGACGACTACGCGATGGTCGGTCTGGGCCCAACCCAATAAGTCTAAATGTTGCTCATGGCTGTAAGGGGTGAAGTAAGAAAAATACACTGCGTTGTTCTGCAATGTTATTTCAAAGCTGAGTGTTCCGTTCTGGTAGCTGGTGTCGGTGCGGAACCAGTCTTTGCGGTTCCATGAGGTGCAAACTCGATAGTCTTCCCATCCGCCCAGAAAAGCAGCCTGACCGGCGTTAACGATATTAATCCGGCAGCGCTGGCCTGCTTGGCCTTCGAGGCGAAAGTAAAACCATTGAAAAAAATCTGAGGCATTGTCGGGTTTGATATTTAACTGGATATTTAATGGGTCGCTGGCATCGATGACGTCGATATTGCCGCCATCAAAATTATTTGAAATAGTAATAGAACTCATAGGTAACACCCTTCTCCTTTTTGTTGGGGGAACAGCTCCCCGTATACTTCAATCCTTTGTCGATCTAGCTCTAGCAGTCGAGAGAGAGCTAGCCAAATATCCTACTTACTAAGCGCCAAACCTGGGCAAGGTTAACTTAAACCAAATCGCCGCTGCCCTGAGGCCGAACGCCATTACAAAGGCCAGGCTTGCAGCAATACTGTCGCCCACACCGAGCTGATGCAGCCCAACATACCCAGCAGCCCCCACCAACGCACAGCTAATATAAATTTCTGGACGCATGAGGGTCAACACTTCGGCACAGAGTACATCTCGCATCAGCCCGCCAAAGGTGGCTGTCATCACGCCCATGACTACGGCGATCATCGGAGGTACTTCATGGGCCATTGCCGCCTGTGCGCCCATAACGGCAAACACTGCTAAACCTATAGCATCAGTCCATAAGATCCATGCGTCCCGTTTGCGGTATAAGTCGACGGTGAAGTAGGTTAACGCTGAGGCGCCAATACAGATATAGACTGCCATTGGGTTGTGCACCCAACTTACTGGGGAGATGCCCAATAATAAATCTCGCAATGTGCCGCCACCGACGCCGGTGACGGTGCCAACTAAAATAAAGCCAAGAATATCCATGCGCTTTTCAGCGGCGAATAATGCCCCCGACACCGCGAAGACGACGGTGCCGATGATGGAAAACACGTAAAGCAGCTGATCCAGTGAGGTCATTGGGGCTTGGCTCCGACTCTTGGTTAGCGCGGCTGCATGCGCACGCCGCCGTCGAGACGAATGGTTTCGCCGTTTAGGTAGCTGTTCTCAACCATATGCACCACTAGCTGACCAAACTCGGCCGGCTCGCCTAGGCGCTTGGGAAAGGGGATATTGGAGACGATGCCGTCTTGAACGGGCTGGGGCATGCTCATCATTAGCGGAGTTGCCATAACGCCCGGGGCGATGGTGTTGACACGGATACCCTGACTGGCTAGATCGCGAGCCATGGGCAGGGTCATGCCGACTATGCCGCCTTTGGTGGCTGAGTAGGCTACCTGTCCCATCTGCCCGTCAAAGGCGGCAATGGATGCGGTGTTGATGATGATGCCTTTTTCGGTTTTTTCATCTGGTTCATTACGGGCCATGGCGGCTGCGGCGCAACGTGAAATATTGAAGGTGCCGATAAGATTTACTTCGATGACTTTGCGGTAGTGATCTAGGTTGTGGGGGTCGCCATCGCGGTTGATAGTTTTTTCGGCGATGCCTATACCAGCGCAGTTGACACAGATATCGACGCGACCTAGGTCCGCAAGAATGGTTTCGAAGGCGGCTTCTACATCTGGGCCACTGGAAACGTCTAACTGAATGAACTGTGCACGACTCTCACCCAATTCTGCCACTGCGGTGTTGCCAGCGTCGGCGTTCATGTCGATGATCACGACTTTGGCGCCGCCGTCGACTAGTGCCTGTGCCGCTGCGCGACCTAAACCTGATCCTGCGCCTGTGACTACTGCAACTTTATTGTTTAGATTCATGCTTAACCCCTAGAGTATGCGATGGACTTTACAGTCAGTTTGAAATCGTAAGTGTAGGACAGTTGCCGAGTTGCTACTCAATAGTTGCTGACCATTCAGTCTGCTACTTGCTGAACCAGGACAAAGGGCGGAAGTACCAGCGCCCAGAGCTGTTGGTTGCTTTCATACCAGTCCGTTGCCTGTTGATCGCTAATTTCAAACAGGCTGCTATCAGCCAACCATTGTTTGATTTGCGCGGCGTCATCACGGTTTAACGCAATCGCTACTTTAATTAGATCGGCTGCGGCAGCAATCCCCAACACATTGCCCGCGGCATAGTGGGTTTGCAGATCATGCCAGGCTATTTTTGCGGTTTCGCTGTTTAGGCGGGCAATTAATTCTTGTTCTTCGGTCTGCTGCTCTAAAGTCTGCTGCTCTAAAGTCTGCTGCTGTGAAGTGTTCTGATCGGCCATGACTCAACCCATCCAGTTGCAGAAGTTGCGCAGCAGTTGCAGGCCAGCGTCGGCACTTTTTTCTGGGTGGAATTGCACGGCGAATAGATTCTTGTGGCTTAGGGCTGCGGCAAAGTTTGTTCCGTAGTTACAGCGTCCGGCAATGTAGCCTGGGTCGGCTGGTGCCACATAGTAGCTGTGAACAAAGTAGAAGCGGCTGTTCTGTTCGATGCCCTGCCACAGGGGATGATCAATGCTCTGCTCGACATTGTTCCAGCCCATATGCGGGACTTTGAGTCTGGTGCCCTGGTCGTCGACTAGGTTGTCGCCAAAGAATTTGACTTCACCGGGTAAGAGGCCGAGGCAGTCTACGCCGCCGTTTTCTTCACTGCGCTGCATCAGGGCTTGCATGCCAACGCAGATGGCCAAAACCGGTTTAGTTTTCATCGCTTGGTTAACCACGTCGCCGACATTGAGTCGGTTGATCTCGCCCATGCAGTCGCGAATGGCGCCTACGCCGGGAAAGACTACGCGGTCGGCGTCTTCGACCACATCGGGATCGGCGGTAATCGAGACTTTGGCGCCTGGGCAGACGTGTTCAAGGGCTTTGGCGACGGAATGGAGGTTGCCCATTCCGTAGTCGATAACGGCAATATGGCTGCGAAAATCACTCATAGGGTTTCTTCGTGTAGGACAACTAAATCAAAGGATATGTTAGACCAGGTACCCTCTTTTTAGAGAGTACCTTTTGTCGATGGCATAACACCGGCCATGCGCGGATCAGCGGAGGCGGCAACTCTAAGGGCCCGACCAAAGGCTTTAAAGATGGTCTCGACCTGGTGGTGGGCATTGGCGCCGCGCAGGTTGTCGATGTGCATTGAAACCAGTGCGTGATTAACAAAGCCCTGGAAGAATTCACGAGTCAGGTCGACATCAAAGGTGCCCACGTGACTGCGAACAAAATCCGCTTTCATGATCAGGCCCGGGCGTCCGGAGAAATCCAGAACAACGCGAGACATGGCTTCGTCCAGTGGCACATAGGCGTGACCATAACGGGTCAGGCCTTTTTTGTCGCCAATGGCTTCAGCAACGGCCATACCCAAAGTGATGCCGATGTCTTCGACTGTGTGGTGATCGTCGATGTGCGTGTCACCCACTGCTTGAATATCCAGATCCACTAAACCGTGGCGCGCGATCTGATCGAGCATGTGGTTTAGGAATGGCACTGGTGTATTAAAATTTGCGATACCGGTTCCGTCCAGATTCACGGTTACGGTGATCTGTGATTCCAGTGTATTGCGTGTCACTGTCGCGATGCGATCAGCCATGATGTTCTCCAGCAGCGGTGTATTTTAGATACGGTCAATTTAAAAGCGGCATTATAACCGTAATTTGGCTATTTTTTCGAAACAATTAGCTGCTACACTTCTCGCCATGATTTCGCTATTAAAAAATTACAAGTGGTTCGTTGCGCTTACTCTGAGTTTGGTTTTAGGCCTAAGCTCGGTGGTGGTTTCTGCGCACAGCCATTTTGACAGCCTTGGCGAGCACCAAAGTCTCAACTGTGATATCTGCATCTTACCAAGCTTGGCAGCTACTGCCAGTATAGATACGGCAATTGATCATCCTCTAGTTCAAAAAACCTTAGCTGTTCAAATTGGCGCTAGTATCCCGCGCTCAAAAATTCAGTCTACCAATCCAGCCCGAGCACCGCCTCAGCACCTGTAAGTTTCGAAACACACTTTCCGAATCTTGATTATCAGGTGAACTATGAATATCCAACATTATATTGTGATTGCCCTAACGGCGATCCTGTCATACCCGCTTGCAGCTGCTGAAATCGCTGCACCTACTACTTCAACTACAGAACTGGAAGAGGTGATAGTCACTGCCTCGCCCCACCAGAAATCGGCTAGCGAGATCACCGGTTCCTTTAACTTGTTAGCCAATGAAGAACTTCAGCGCGAAGCTTCGGCGACTCTTGGCGACACGCTTCAAAATCAGGTGGGCATTTCGTCCACCTCGTTCGGTCCCGGTGTCGGCAACCCGATTATTCGTGGGTTGGGTGGCAAGCGAGTTGAGGTGCTACAAAACAGCAGCTCTGTGGGCGATGCATCGGATATCAGCCCAGATCATGCAGTGGCTTCTGAGGCACTCTTAGCCGAGCGCATTGAAATACTCCGCGGGCCAGCTACTCTGCGCTTTGGTCCCGGCGCTATTGGCGGCGTGATCAACGTGATCGACAACCGTATTCACACTGCCGCCTTTGAGGGCATAGAAGGTGCTGTCGAAACACGTTATTCGAGCAATGGTGATGCACGGGCAACCGTGGGTCGGTTCGATGGTGGCTACGCGGGCTTTAATCTGCATGTGGATGCTGTCACAAGAGATAGCAACAGCATTTCAATCCCGGGGTCGGCGCTGTCGGACAGCACTGATACCGACGACAGTTATGGCGTTATCGAAAACAGCGATGCCAAGGCCGATTCTTTTTCCACTGGCCTCTCATGGGTTACAGAGGATCTGGTGATTGGCTTTGGTTATAGCGAGCTGGACAATAACTATGGTTTACCTCCGAGCAGTCATGCTCACGAAGAACACGACGACCATTCAGAAGATGAGCACTCGGCAGATGAAGCGGCCGAAGAAGCAGAAGAGTTTGTACGCATCGATATGCAGCAACAAAGCTATCAGGGCAAACTGCTGTTAACCAATCTTGGAGATTTTCTTGGGCAGCTGGATGTTGATTTTGGCTACACCGATTATCAGCATCGTGAGCTGGAGATAGCCGCAGGCCAAGTGGCTGTCGGCTCGCTAATTGAATCAGTGAATCATGATCTACGCGCTGAACTGACTCACACTGAGNATTTCGGCTGGCGCGGTGCCTGGGGTTTGCAGGCCAGCAACAGAGACTTTGGGTCCAGTGGTGAAGAAGCGTTTATTCCGGCATCGGAAACCCTCAACCACGGTATCTACTGGCTTGAGGAAACTACCCTGCCCTTAGGTAATCTGGAGTTGGGTCTGCGTTATGACCAGCAAGAGATCAGCCTAACAGATCAGCAAATCGACCATTCCACCGTAAATTTTGGCGCCAGCTGGCTTATCCCAATTAATCAGCAGCAGCGCTTAAGTTTGGTGTTGTCCCACAGTGAACGTGCTCCAGCCGCGGAAGAGCTCTTGAGCAATGGCGTGCATATTGCCACCAGTAGTTTTGAAATCGGTGAGAGTAATTTAGACACTGAATCAGCCAGCAGCCTTGAGATCACTTGGGTCTATGGAGACGGTGACAATAGCCCCTTCAGCGCCCGAGTCAGTGGTTATCACAACCAGTTTCAGCGCTTTATCTATCTTCAGGATACTGGTCTGGCCTTGAGTCATGACCTAGAAGAAGACGGCTTCCAGGGAATCGATGCCTGTTCCGCAGACATAGGCGACTTTGATAATAGTGCTGAAGAATTCGGCGAGGCAGTTGGCTGCTTCACCTATGACCAGCGCGATGCCAGCTTTAGTGGTATCGAGTTTGAAACCCGCTGGGCGCTATCTGACAGCCAACGCTTTGAGCTACAGGGAGATCTGGTGCGCGGAAGTTTTGATACTGGTGCCAATCGGAATATCCCTCGCCTGCCACCGGCTACATTTCGCGCTAGCTGGATATATGAAAACGACAGCTGGCGTGGGGCGATCAATGTAACTCATGCCACAACCCAGAGCCGACCCGGAGAGAATCAGTTAGCTACAGATGGCTACAGCAAACTGGATGGTTCCCTGTCTTATCAGCAGGAAAGCTGGTCGATGTTTCTCAAGGGCCAGAACCTGACCAATCAAAGCATCCGCAATGCTACGTCATTTTTACGTGACATTGCCCCGGAGGCAGGACGCAATCTGACCATTGGGGTAAGATACCGCTTTTGATCGTGACAGTAAAAAAATAGAGGTTATTGTGGGAAAAATTATCAAATGGATTCTGAGATCAGCCTTATCACTACTAGCGCTTGTTGTTGTAGGCGTGGCTTATCTGGTTTTGGCTGTCGACCCCAATGACTTTAAACCCGAGATAAAATCTGCCGCTGCTAGTCAGGGCGTCGAACTAACTTTGGATGGTAATTTAAGCTGGCAGTTTTTGCCTCAAATCGGCGTGGTGGTCGAGCAAGTTGAGTTCGCTCATGGCTCGATTGCCTCGGGCAAGATAGGCGAGCTATCACTGTCGGTGAGCTGGAGCGAACTGTTTAATATTGACCTGTCGGGCAAGCAGCTGCCGGTGGGCTCAATTGCCATTAACGACGCGACTATTTTACTCGCCGAGCTAGCGCCCAATACTTTCCCTGTTCAACTCAAACGCTTCAATGCCAGAGTGAATAATTTCTCTCTGACCGGCGATCGCTTTTCAATAACGGCTTCGGCGCACGTTTTTTCCGGACTTGCCCTGGAGCTAGAGGCGCTTCTCAGATTACAGATGAACACCAATACAGGTGTAATAGAGCAGATTACTGTCAGTGATTTGGAGGCCTCGATTGATGGTATGGAGCTCAGCGGACAACTCAATGCTGAGAATAATTTCGCCATTGCTCAGGGCAGTCTGCGCAGTAATCACTTTGATCTACAGCAGCTAGTCAAAACAATTGGAATGAGTTTTCCGCTGGTGAAACTACCTGAGATGGCATCCAAGGATGCACTCACTGCGGTCAGCTGGAACAGCAGTTTCAACACTGATATGAATGGGCTCTCAACCTTTAATACCCAGCTCGATATAGATAGTCAAATTATCAACATCGCCAGCAAAGTTGACCACAGTATTCACAATCTTTATATGCGCGTCTCTGGCAACCAGTTTGATATGACGCACTATTTAGCTGCAGACAGTAATAGCAACGAGCAAAATGGTGCGCTGTTTGCCCCCCTAGCTCTGCCCTTTGCTCTGTGGCTGGGCCGCAGTCAGATGGAGGTCTCTCTGGGCAAGCTTAAACTCCCTGACTTCGATGCAGATAATATTTACGTGAACTTGTTTGGCAATCAAAAGGTTCTGCGCCTGAGTTCGTTTAACAGCGATATCTTTGGCGGCCAGGTAAACGCCACTGGACGTCTGGATATACGCCCAAAGACGCCGACCTTTAATCTGCAGGTCTCACTGAGTAATATTGACCTGGAAGTAGCCCTTCCGGCTATGGCTGATAGCAGCGATATCACAGGGCTGCTAAGCCTGGAATCAACCATTCAAAGTGCAGGGAATAGTAGCGACGAGATTATTCAAGAACTCCGTGGTGGCGGCGAGATCACCGTTGTTAATCCAGCCTATACCGCGATTAATGTAGAAGAGACATTTTGTAACGCAGCGACACTGTTTGGCGCTGGCGACAGCAGTAACAGCTGGTCCCAGGGTACCCAATTCGAGACTCTCACTGGTAACTATCAACTCGGCGACGGCAAGCTACTGTTTAGCGACATGAAGACTTCGACGGGTAATCTTGGTATAGCTGCACGGGGCAATGTAAAGCTGGCTGAGCAGCGTTTTAGTCTTATTGCAGATACGCGAGTTAACGGCAGTAACACCAGTGCCAATGGCTGTTCAGTGAACAAACGCCTACAAAATCGCAGCCTGCCATTTGTCTGCAGTGGCAGTTTTGATCAGGGTGGAAAAACTAGCTGCAAGCCTGATGACAAATTGATTAGAGAGCTGCTTAAAGGCAGTGTTTACGAACAGCTCGGCGAACAGTTTTTTAAGACTCCAGCGACCTCTGATGGGGATGAAGAACAGCAGACCGACCCATTAAAAAGTCTATTCAAAGGCATTCTGGAAAAGAACCTTAGATAGAATGCCGTCAATAAAGTGCCACTAATACCGAGCAGCTAAGCTATGCGTCCAGCGCAGTTCCAAAAAGCCGTACTAGACTGGTTTGACCAATACGGTCGCACCAACCTGCCCTGGCAGCAGGATACTGGCGCTTATCCAGTGTGGGTCTCAGAGATCATGTTGCAGCAGACTCAGGTGGCGACGGTAATTCCCTATTTTGAACGCTTTATGCAGAGCTTTCCCACTGTGCAAGATTTAGCCTCGGCTCCCTTAGACGATGTATTGCATCACTGGACGGGTTTGGGCTATTACGCTAGAGCGCGCAACCTTCACAAAACGGCTCAGCATGTTGTCTCTGTGCTGGACGGGCAATTTCCTGACAATGTCACACAACTCATTGAATTACCGGGAATCGGTCGTTCAACCGCTGGAGCAATCAGTTCCATTGCTTTCAAAAATCAGGCCAGCATTCTCGACGGCAACGTTAAAAGGGTTCTGGCACGTTTCAGCGCCACTGAAGGCTGGCCAGGCAAGCGCGAGGTAGTTGAGAAGCTCTGGTTGATCGCTGAGACGTTTACGCCAATGGATCGCATTGCTGACTACACTCAGGCGATGATGGATCTAGGGGCCACTCTGTGTACTCGCTCGTCACCAAGCTGCAGTGAGTGCCCGCTAATGTCCAATTGCATCGCTTATAAACAGGGCAATCCGAAAGATTATCCTGGCAAGAAAGCGAAGAAGAAAGTTCCTGTTAAGACGGCGTATTTTTTAATGCTGAGTAACGAGCAGGGTGAATTCCTTCTAGAGCAGAATCCACCAGTGGGGCTCTGGGGTGGTTTGTGGATCTTCCCGCAGTGTGAGACTGAGGCAGAGTTACCCAACCTGTATAGTAGATTGGGGGTTGAACCAGACTCGCAGGAGATACTGGAGGTGAAGCGGCATACTTTCAGCCACTTCCATCTCGATTATCAGCCAGTACATGCAGCAGTTGCCAGTATTGCAGTATCTGAGTCAAAGGTTGCAGAGGGAGCCAATCAGGTCTGGTATAACCCACAGAAACCACTATCATTGGGGATGCCAGCACCCATCAAAGCGCTGTTCGCGAATATCGCCTAGAATCAATACAAGACATACATTCAAAGACAGACATTTCACTAAGAGGTTAGTTATGGCCCGCACCGTATTGTGCCGCAAGCTCAAGCAAGAACTCCCCGGACTAGAGTTACCACCCTTCCCAGGTAAAGCCGGAGAAGATATTTTTTACAATGTTTCCAAGCAGGCCTGGGGCGAGTGGATGACTCACCAGACCACATTGATAAATGAAAAGCACCTTAGCATGATGGATTTAACTGCCCGAACCTACTTGGCAGAACAGCGTACAAAGTACTTTGCAGGAGAAGATTTCGATAAGGCAGACGGATACGTGCCACCGACCGAATAATCCCTTGACGAAGCGCAGTTCAGACGCTTTAATACGCGCCTCTTGAGACATGAGCAACATAACTCGAGACGCCCGGTTAGCTCAGTTGGTAGAGCAGAGGATTGAAAATCCTCGTGTCCTTGGTTCGATTCCGAGACCGGGCACCATAATTTAAAAAGCCTCAGCGTAAGCTGGGGTTTTTTTTCGTTTGTAAGAAAGTCATCGAACGGTTCGATGGATTCGCGCTTTGCGCTCAGGGCTTCGCCCCGCCCTCGCTGGCGAGTGCGTCCAAAACGCTGCGCGTTTTGTCCGAGACCTATGGGGTCATATTTTGGTAAGAGCCTGAGTGGGAGCTGGAGGGTTTTTATGCCTGTGGGAGAGTCATCGAAGGTTCGATGGATTCTTGCTTTGCGCTCAGGGCTCCGCCCCGCCTTTGTGTGTTTGGTTATCTGGGTTATGCTGCTGTTATTAGATTAATTATAAGCGTTTTTCTGGAGGGTTTTATGGGGCTGGTTGGTCGAGG
>JGI20152J14361_10002673_pt1 | contig 10481 bp, 9 predicted proteins | sample COG_02_FD_14361 | JGI IMG/M metagenome (IMG submission 14361)
CGAAGAGGTAAAATGAAAGAGGATGAAGGAGTGCTTGATGTAGATGCCGCAAGGGCGATTAACAAAGGCGGTGCTAATGAAAATGAAGGGGCTGCATATAAATTTGATTTAGATTGCCTGTTTAGCGATGAGTGCGACAAAGAACCAGAGGCTAAAAGTTATTTAATTAAATTAAATGAAGTAGACGATGAAACATTCGTCTTAATTGAGAACCCAGATGGCACAAAAAATAATTCTCCAACGGCAGATTCGATCCTAAATATTCTTTATGATTATTTAAAATAAATGGAGTTTTGTTCATTAGGGAGTGGAAGTTCGGGAAATTCTTTTATTGTTAAAAATAATCAAACTATTTTGATGGTTGACTGTGGCTTCGGCTTGAAAGAAACAATTGATAGATTAGAGCGTTATCAAATAAAACCTAATCAAATATCTGCGATTTTACTTACGCATGAGCATGAAGATCATATTAAAGGAGCGTTTAGTTTAGCTAATAAGTTTCAAATTCCAATTTATTTAAGCTATGGAACCTATCAAATGTGTCAAAAAAAAATTAATGATGGGTATCAAATAAATTTTGAATTAATTCGTAATTTTGATTCATTTATGATTGAAAATGTTTTGGTTTCACCCATACCGGTTCCGCATGATGCCAGAGAGCCTTGTCAATTTAGATTTGATTGTCAGGATAAAAGCATTGCAATAATTACTGATTTAGGAAAAATTACAAAACATGTAGTAGAAAAATTATCAAAGGTTAATCTTTTAGTGCTTGAATTTAACCATGATGAGAAGATGTTAAACTCTTCAGATTATCCTGACTCACTAAAAAAAAGAATTAATGGACACTATGGTCATCTTGAGAACAAAGAATCATTAAAACTTTTGGAATCTATAAATCATTTAGATCTTCAATGGGTTATAGCAGCACATTTAAGTGAAAAAAATAACCACATAGCTCTAGTAAAAAAAATGATCTTTGAAATAGTAGATAAAAAAAACTCAAATGTTGGGATAATTGATCAAGAATTAGGATTGGAGTGGGTTTCAACTTAAAGTATTTAAAAAATTATGTATAAATTTATTAGGTTTTTTTTATTTTTATTCAACCCTGAGTTAGCCCATCATATCTCAATGAAAGGCTTAAAGTTTGCTTGTTTTTGTGGTCTACTAAAAAATAAAATACCATCAAGTCCAACGACCGTTATGGGCCTAACATTTCCGAACAGAGTGGGTCTTGCAGCAGGTTTAGATAAAAATGCAGAATATATAATTCCACTTTCAAAACTTGGGTTTGGTTTCATTGAGGTAGGGACTGTCACACCTAAAAGTCAGCCAGGAAATAATAAACCACGATCTTTCAGGTTGATTAATGAGGAGGGTATTATTAATAGATTTGGTTTTAATAATGTTGGTATCGATCAATTTATTAAAAACATTAAAAAAGCCAAGTTTAATGGTGTCTTAGGCATTAACATTGGGAAAAATTTCGATACACCTATAAATAAAGCAGTTGAGGACTATTTAGTTTGTTTCAGAAAGGCATATCGCTATGCAGGGTATATTGCGATAAATATTTCGTCACCCAATACTAAAAATTTACGTAATTTGCAAAGTAATAAATATCTTGAAATATTATTAAAAGCATTGAAGAGTGAGCAGAAAATACTCCATAAAAAGTTTAAAAAATTAGTCCCCTTTGTTGTAAAGGTCTCTCCAGACAACTCAAATAAACAGTTAGATTCAATAGCAAAGTTACTTTTAAAGTATAAAGTGGATGGAGTTATTGCAACCAATACAACAACTGATAGAAAAGGTATTACGTCCTCAAGGTATTCAGGCGAGGAAGGTGGGTTATCCGGAGCGCCATTAAATAAAAAATCAACGAATGTTATTAAATACCTTAACAAGATTCTAAAAGGAAAGATTCCCATTATAGGTGTAGGTGGAATAATGACTGCAGAGGATGGTGTGGAGAAAATAAAAAATGGGGCATCATTAATTCAAATTTATTCAGGACTTATTTATAAGGGACACAGACTTGTAAATGAATTATGTAAAGCAACTTGGTAATTTAGGAGAGAGTAGACCATTTTTATTTTCTTATCGGAGGTGTCCTTATGCAATGAGGGCTAGAATGGCACTATTAGCTTGTCAAATCGATTTCGATATCCAAGAGATATCTCTCAAAGATAAGCCAGGAAAAATGTTAAACATTAGCCCAAAAGGAACTGTGCCGGTCTTGGTTTATAAAGATTTAGTTTTAGATGAGAGTTTGGATATTATGAATTGGGCAAAAGCAAAAAAAAATGATAAATATATTAAAATTAATGCATCAGATATGGATTTTGTAAAAAAAATGATAGAAATAAATGACGGTGAATTTAAAAAAAATTTAGACTTATATAAATACACAAGTAATAAAGATTACGATTTAAAAAAAACATACAGAAAAGATTGTGAAGATTTTATAAAGAAACTTGATGAAAGGTTGGTTAGTAATGACTATCTTTTATCTAACACTTTTGGGTATTTAGATATTGCAATATTTCCATTCATAAGGCAGTTTTTTAATGTAGATTCAGATTGGCTAGAAAAAAATCCATATACAAATTTGAAAAGGTGGGTAGAAAGAATAAGTATTAGTAATTTATTTATTCAGATAATGCAAAAACCAAAAGTTTAAACAGATGCTTTTTCATCCTCATTTATATTTAGAACAATTTTTTCATTTTTATCGATATCAATTTCAACTTCACCACCATTAGTTAACTTACCAAATAGAAGTTCGTCAGCAAGGGCCTTTCTTATGGTGTCTTGAATAAGTCTGGCCATAGGTCTTGCCCCCATTTGTTCATCAAATCCTGATTTTGCTAGATAACTCTTTAAATCATCTGTAAATGATGCATCAACTTTTTTATCATGCAATTGTGTTTCTAATTGAATTAAAAATTTATCGACAACTTTTAAAATTACCTCATTATCAAGAGATTTAAATGAGACTGTCGCATCAAGTCTATTTCTAAATTCTGGCGAGAAAGTTTTTTTGATTTCAACATTTTCATCACCTGAAGTCTTTGTTTGTGTGAAGCCAAAATTAGATTTTGATAAAGCTTCAGCACCAGCATTTGTAGTCATGATGATGGTTACATTTCGAAAGTCGGTCTTACGACCATTACTATCAGTCAAAGTACCATTATCCATAACCTGAAGAAGTATATTAAATATTTCAGGATTAGCTTTTTCAATTTCATCAAGCAAAAGAACAGAATAAGGATTCTTGTTAACTTGTTCAGTTAATATACCACCTTGATCATAGCCAACATATCCGGGAGGCGCCCCGATAAGTTTAGAAACTGAATGTCGTTCCATATATTCACTCATATCAATTCTAATTAATTCTATACCAAGTGTATATGCAAGTTGTCTTGCAACCTCTGTTTTACCAACTCCAGTTGGCCCACTAAATAAAAAACTTCCAATCGGTCTATCAATTGGACCTATTCCACTTCGTGACATTTTAATGGCATTTGATAGTGTCTCAATAGCTTTGTCTTGACCGAAAATTACNGCTTTNAGATCTCTTTCAAGATTTTTCAAGGAATTTCTATCATCCTTNTTTATATTTTTAGCGGGTATTCTAGCAATCTTAGAAATAACATCTTCAATTTCTTTTGTCCCTATATTTTTCTTTTGTTTATTCTTGGGTAAAATTCTTTGTGCAGCACCTGCCTCATCAATTATATCAATTGCTTTATCAGGTAATCGACGGTCATTTAAAAATTTAGCAGATAGTTCTGCAGCACTTACCAAAGCATTATTAGTGAACTTAACATTATGATGATTCTCAAAATGTGACTTAAGTCCTTTGAGTATCTCGATAGTATTTTTAACGCTTGGCTCTTCAACATCTATTTTTTGGAATCGCCTTGTTAGTGCATGATCTTTTTCAAATACTGACCTAAATTCTTGATATGTAGTAGCCCCAATACATTTTATATTTCCTCGTGCTAATGCAGGTTTAAGTATATTTGAAGCATCAAGTGTACCTCCACTTGCAGACCCAGCACCAATAATTGTATGAATTTCATCAATAAATAAAATAGAGTTTTTTTGCTCGCCTAATTGCTTTATGACTAATTTTAGTCTTTGTTCAAAATCACCTCGATATTTTGTGCCAGCAATAAGTGCACCAAGGTCAAGAGAATAGATTGTCATGTTTTCTAACACTGCAGGAATATTTTTATCAACAATTTTCTTTGCTAAACCTTCAGCGATTGCAGTTTTTCCAACGCCTGCCTCACCAACTAGAAGGGGATTATTTTTCCTTCTCCTACATAATATTTGGACTACTCTTTCAACTTCATTTTCTCTTCCAATTAAAGGGTCAATTTTTCCTTCAATCACAAGTTTATTTAAATTTACTGTATAAGTTTCCAGCCCTTTGTTTGCTTTAGTTTCTGAACCAGAAGTTTCTTGAGTTGATTCTTTTTGGATATTTTCAGTTGTCTTAGCAATACCATGAGCTATGAAATTAACNACGTCTAATCTTGCTATTCCTTGCTCATGAAGGAAATAGACTGCATGAGAATCTTTTTCACCAAAAATAGCTACNAGAACATTGGCGCCAGTGACTTCNTTTTTNCCAGAGGATTGAACATGGAGCATTGCTCTTTGAATAACTCTTTGAAAACCCAGAGTGGGNTGNGTATCAACNTCTTCTTTTCCTGAAACTTTNGGCGTATGCTCTTCNATATGCCCCACTATTTCTTCGCGGAGTTTCTCAAGGTTTGCCCCACATGAATTTAATACTTCGGACGCAGAGGGATTATCAAGCATAGCAAGTAATAAATGCTCGACTGTAATTAACTCATGCCGCTTTTGTCTAGCGTCCATGAAAGCCATATGTAAACTAACTTCTAATTCTTGTGCAATCATAATTTAACTATATCTTTTCTATAATACATTGCAAGGGGTGTTGCGACTCTTTTGATAAATTTAACACTTGATTCATTTTAGTTTCAGCAATCTCCAATGGATAAATTCCACATATACCAATACCTTCGGTATGTATTTGAAGCATAATCTTTGTAGCCTCATCATGTGTTTTTCTAAATACTTTTTGTATAACATCTACTACAAATTCCATAGGCGTATAATCGTCATTCAAAAGTATGACTTTATAATTCTTAGGAAGTTTCGGTTTAAGTTTAGATTCTTGTTCTACTGTATCTTCAAGTTGATGTGAAATAGTATTCATTCTAAATTCAATAGTTACTTATATATTTTTACTTTTTTTATAGTCTGTTCATAAATATTAATTATTTCAAATCTAGTTTTATGCATTTTAAAGCTAGTATTAGTATCTGGTATGTTTTCTAAAAATTCAATGATTAAACCACTGATTGTAATGGGACCATCAGTAGGTAACTTCAAGTTCAATTTTTTATTAAGATCTCTTATTGAAATTCCACCATCAATTATCCACCCATCATCCTCTGTAATGATTTTAGAAAGTTTTGATGGTATATCTGTATTAAATTCACCAATAATTTCTTCAAGTAAATCTTCTAGAGAAACTAAACCTAAAAAATCTCCATGTTCGTTTACAATAAACCCCTTTTTTTCTTGATTATCTTGAAAATATTGAATTTGTTTATAAATAGTCGTTCCGGAGGGTATAAAATAAGGAGGCTCTATTAATTCCATAAGTTTTTTGTGAGTTATTTCATCTTTTTCTTCTTTAATAAATAGATTTAATATTTTTTTTGAATCAATTACACCTAAGATTTCATCACTATCTTTTACCACCATTTGTCGATAATTTGAGTTGATTACCTTTTCTAAAATCTCATCGATAGATTGTTTTATATGAACAGCTTCAACACTAGTATGGGGCATCATCACTTCATCGATGGTAACTTTATTTAAGTCTATTAAATTTAGAAAAATCGATTTATTTTTTTGAGGTATAAATGTGCCAGATTCACTAATGATACTTTTTAATTCATCCATGTTAATTAAATCATTTTGATTAAAGTTTGTTTTGATATTTACAAGTTTTAAAAAACCTAAAACAAAAAAATTGAGAAACAGAACAATCGGATAAAAAATTCTTAAAAGGGGATAAAGAATATAACTGCAAAAAGGAGCTAGTTTTTCAGGATGCGCTGCCCCAATTACCTTAGGTGATATTTCACTAAATATAACAATCATAAATGTAGTAACTAGTGTTCCAACAAAGATAATACTTTCTTGGGTACCAAAAAATTCTACAACAATAAGTGTAACAAGTGCTGCAGCTGCAGCATTTGCAAAGTTATTGCAAAGTAAAATAACGCTCAGTAATTTATCTGTTTCATTGAGTAGTTTTAATGCAAGCTTAGCGCCTACGTTACCTTCTTTACTCATATGCTTGAGGCGATATCTGTTTACAGACATTAAACTTGTTTCAGATATTGCAAAGAATGCAGAGAGTATAAGAAGAACAGCTAAAAGAGTAAGCTGAAAATTTATATTAAAATCCATATTGAATTAAATTATTTTTCCGATTTGACATCCACGACGGCAAGGTTAGACTGATTTGTTCCTAACCAAATTGCTAAAGGACAACCGACCATAATCGAAGAGTAGATACCAAACAAGATTCCAATTGTTAAGGCTATTGAAAAATTATGTAAAATCTCCCCTCCAAAAATCAACATACATATGACGACAGTCTGTGTTGATAAATGCGTCATGATAGTCCTAGACATTGTTCGTGTAATAGCATTGTTTACTACCTCAATTACTGATGATTTTCTCATTATTCTAAAATTTTCTCTGACGCGGTCAAATACTACAACTGATTCATTTACTGAGTAACCTAAAACCGCCAGGACAGCCGCTAGGACAGTTAAGTTAAATTCCCATTGAAAAAAGGCAAAAAAACCTAAGATTATTACCACATCATGCATGTTAGCCACAATCGCTGCAACTGCAAACCTCCATTCAAAACGAAGCCATAAATAAAGCATTATACCAATGCCAACAAATAAGATTGCTAGCGCACCATCTTCATAAAGTTCATCCCCTACTTGTGAACCAACAGACTCAACTCTCTCAATTGTAACGGCTGGGTCGGATTCTTTTAGTATTAATGTAATCTTTTCTGAAAGATCAGCAAGCGATAGATTTTCAACCACAGGAAGCCTTATTAGAACGTCATTACTCGTCCCAAAATTCTGAACTTGCGCTTCGGGCAAATCAATTTTCTTAAGTGAGCTACGAATTTCCTGAAGGTTTGCGGTTTGTGGATAACTTACTTCCATTAGCGTCCCTCCGGTGAAATCAACACCTAGGTTTAGACCTCGAAATATTAGAAATAAGATTGAAGCAATAAAAATTGAGGTTGAAATAATGGCTGAAATTTTTCTAAATTTCATGAAAGGGATATCTGTTTTTACTCTAAAAAATTCCATAGTTTAGTTATTATCTACCTTAAAAATTTCTCCAATAGAGATTTTTTTAATTGTTCTCTTATTGCCATACGTATAGTTTACAATTCCTCTCGAAACAAAAATTGCACTGTAAACCGAAGTTAAAATTCCTAGAACAAGGACTACAGCAAAACCTTTAATTGGACCTGAGCCAAACATAAATAATGCAAGACCAGCAATCATTGTAGTGACATTTGAATCGAGAATTGTTCCCCAAGCCTTATCGTATCCTTGACTTATACTCTTTTGAGGAGGCATTCCATTTCTAATTTCATCTCTGATACGCTCATTAATGAGGACATTTGCATCAATGGCCATACCAATTGTTATTGCGATAGCAGCTAAACCAGGCAGTGTAAGCGTTGCTTGAAGGACAGACAATAATGCCGTTAAAAATAACAAGTTTACTGTTAATCCAATCACTGATACCACACCGAAAAACATGTAGTAGGCAACCATCAAAATAACGATGGCCGCAAAACCCCAAAGTGTTGAATTAACGCCTCGGGCAATATTTTCTTTACCCATACTTGGCCCGACCGTTCTCTCTTCAACTATTTCCATAGGAACTGAAAGTGATCCTGCTCTTAAAAGTAAGGCAATATCAGTTGATTCTTGGGCATTTGACATCCCTGTAATCATGACGTTACCCCCACCAATTTCACTTTTGATTTTTGGCGCAGTGATGACCTCTGTATAGTTCTTCTCGATAAGTATGAGAGCAATTCTTTTACCGATATTTGCTCTTGTAACATCTTTAAAAATATTGGTTCCGACGGAATCTAAATCAAGGTATACGACTGATTGACCTGTCATTTGGTCTACTCCGGGGGATGCATCCTCAAGTCTCTCACCAGTTAAGATGACTTCTTTTTTTACTAAAATTGGGTTTTCTGAGCGGTCATAATAAAGCTCTGTACCAGGAGGCAGCTGTCCATTTTCAGCCTTTTCTATCGTTGCAGGATCTGATCTTTCTTCATCAACCATTCTCATCTCTAAAATTGCTGTTCTACCAATAATTTCTTTCGCTTTTGCTGTGTCTTGAACTCCAGGAAGCTGTACAACAATTCGATCTTTACCTTGCTGTTGAATAATGGGTTCTGCTACGCCAAGCTCGTTAACTCTATTATGTAATGTCTCCAGATTTTGTTTGAGGGCAAAATTTACATTTTCCTCATCTGTATATTGATTATTTTTAACTTTTAAAATGTATTCATTATTGTTTTTTATTTCTGAAAAATTGAATGCTTCTGTTTCTTTTGCTGGGCTGTTACCACCAAAAATTGAGCGGCCTGCAGCTTGATCTCGAATAATATTTTTCGCCTTATCTAATGAATCCTCAGATTTAAATTTTAGCTGTATGTAATTATTAATTACCTTGGAGTCATAGTATTTAACATTTTCTTTCTGTAAAGATTTTCTGACATTTGTTAGAAAACTATCGTTTTTCTTTTCTGATAACTTTGATAAGTCGAGCTGCATAAGAAAATGAACACCCCCCCGAAGATCGAGGCCTAAGTACATTGGCAGAGCCCCTAAATCTGAGAGCCAGCTGGGAGAGTTAGATATAAGATTGAGGGCCACGACATATTTTTTGCCAAGTTTTTCTTCAATAACTTGCTTAGCTTTTAATTGTTCGCTCGCCTCTTTAAATTTAATTTTAATGTCTGTATTGTTAAAAGAAATACCAATATTTTTTATATTTGCTTTATTGAGTGACGACTCAACTAATTTGAGTGTTGGTGGCTCAATTGTTTCCCCAGCTTTTAAAGGCATTACCTGAATAGCAAAAGATTCACCGTAAAAGTTTGGGGTGACGTATAAAAAACTTAATCCGATAGATAAAAAGATTAATATATATTTCCAACTTGCGTATTGATTCATTTAAATTAATTTAAACAATTTATATTGATTTAATTGTTCCTTTAGGAAGTAAGGCTTGAATTGCTTGTTTTTGTATTTTAATTTCTGAGTTTGAATTAACTTCAATAATAATAAATTGATCATTCAGTTTGGTTATTTTCCCTAATAAACCACCAGTTGTAGAAACTTCATCTCCAACTTTTAATGCCGCTAACATGGCTTTAACTTTTTTTGCTTGAGCCATTTGTGGCCTTATAAGCATAAAATAAAATAAAACAAAAATTATGATGAATGGTAAAAATCCTGAAATCGCTTCGTTCACGTTATGTTTTCCTTAAAAAAACATGATTTTAGCATAAGAAACGGGTCTATTCATCTACCTTTCGTCTTTTTATAAATGTCTCTTTAAAGCTTTTAAATCTATTATTTTCAATAGCATTGCGTGCTTCATTCATCATTTTTTTGTAAAAATGTAAGTTATGAATTGTATTAAGTCTTGAGACAAGCATTTCACCAATCTTATAGAGGTGATGAAGATAAGATTTTGAAAAATTCTGACAGGTGTAACACTCACATTCAGAGTCAATCGGACTTAAATCATCTTTATACTGAGAATTTTTTAATTTTACATCCCCGCTACTCGTAAATAGCATTCCGTTTCTTGCATTTCTAGTAGGCATGACGCAATCGAACATATCAATTCCATTTTCTATTGCATTTAAAATATCTTCAGGTGTGCCAACACCCATGAGGTATCGAGGTTTTTCTTTAGGCATTTTTGGCCCAATGAAGCTCGTTATTTTTTGCATTTCCTTTTTTGGTTCGCCAACAGATAGCCCACCTATAGCATATCCATCGAAGCCAATTTTAGTAAGCTCATTTAGTGAGTCTTCTCTAAGATCTGGATACATCCCCCCTTGAATAATACCAAATAGAGAATTTTTATTTTCATTGTTTTTTTCAAAATTGTCCTTACTCCTATAGGCCCAATCTTTACTTAAATGCATAGATTTGTTTGCTTCTTCATACGTTGCCGGATAGGGTGTGCATTCATCAAAAATCATCGCAATATCTGAATTAAGAAATTTTTGAATTTCCATCGATTCCTCAGGACCCATGAATTTTTCATCCCCATTAATT
>JGI20152J14361_10002686_pt1 | contig 10436 bp, 5 predicted proteins | sample COG_02_FD_14361 | JGI IMG/M metagenome (IMG submission 14361)
TTGATGATTTTCACTGTTTAAAAATACCAAAAAATAAAAGGGAAACAATTGCTTGCTCCCCTTTTTAAAAAATTATCTTTTTTACTTACTCCACCGTGATACTCTAATTTATGGAGGGTGGATACCTCATCTCACTTTCACCTTTAATCTCACCTCAACCAAATTTTCTGTTCATCAATATACGAGAACCTATCCTGAACGAAAAGAAATCAGAGATAAGGTTTGGGAACTCCATCAAGATGGATGGGGATACACTAAGATTCATCAGTATCTTCAAAAGAATGGTTATGAGGTTGGAAAAAGTAGAACAACAGTAGATTCTATGATAAAAAAGATGAAAAAAAGGGGATTTGTACTCGGATTAAAAGATGAAATTAGGAAGTACGAAAATTTTAAAATTCAATACTTCAGAGTATAGACATTAATCGTGATTGACGTTTAAATGACGTATTAATTATTTAATGATTAAATTAAAATTTCAGTTATTTTGTTATTTATTAAAACTAACTATCTTTCTATGAATTTAAGTAAAAGAATAAAAAAAACGAGGATAAAAAATGGATTAACTCAATTAGACCTTTCTGAAAAATCAGGTCTTACACTAAGGACAATCCAAAGAATTGAAAATGAAGAAGTAACTCCCTCGATTCATTCCTTAAATAGAATTAGTGAAGTTCTTAATGAAGATTTTAGTTCTTCAGAAAATAAATCAATATTTAAGAAATCCTACGTATTTATTTTGTTAGGAATTTTTTCATTAACACTTAGTTTTTATTATATCAGTTTTAAAGAGTTACCACCACCACCTTTTGATTATTGGAAACAAGTTTATCAAGAATTGAACACTTCTGATGGAGGTTATATCAAATATTATGATACTAACTGTTATGGTTCAGATGGAACAGATTGTGACATAATAGTTTTAAAGTATTTAAATGATAATATCCAATGGAAAACTACAATTGGAGGGAATTCTTGGGATTATGTTGAGGATATTTTAGAAGTAGAAGACGGTTACTTAGTACTAGGACAAACAGGTTCTTATGGTGTTGGAAATAATGATGTTTATTTAACTAAATTGGATTTACTCGGGAATGAACTTTGGTTTAAAACATACGGTGATTCTTTGAATGATTATGGGAGGGTAATTACTCCGTCAAATGAAAATAATAATGAGTATATAATAATAGGGGAAAAACAAAATTGTCCAAAACCAAATGATTGGGAAAATTGTTATATGGAAGAACTTGTAATTAAAATAAACGGAAAGGGAGATAAACTTTAAGATAGTCTTGAAGGTGTTCGATTTTATTCACCCTCCACAAATTACTCAACGGTAACGGATTAATTCGTTGTGACAATTATTCTTACTCCTTATACCTTTTTTGGTACTTTTCCCTTTATAGTACGATAGTAAGATGAGAGTTTTGGTTTATCCCAACTCTTTCCTGTTGGAGTTAGTAACTTTTCCTTATTTAATTTATCACATATGTTTTTTAAAGATAAAAACTCTACCTCTTTAAGTTGAATTATTCTATCGTTTAAAACTTTACGAACCTCTTTATTTAACTTAGTTCTTGTATGTACTGGGTTTTTAAACCTGAAGTTTACTTTCCTATCTCCATCTATAATTTTGTAGTCCTTAAATCCAGTTTCATTGACAGTTTTTTTATTATTATAAATCAATTCATCACCTACAATCGGTAATCTGAAATTGATAGTAATATCGTGTTCTTTGGATTTGTAATCAAAAAATACTTTAATATTTTGAACATTACGATTTATGAAACCTCTTTTTTCTTCTAAAGATGAATTCACTACTTTTTTTACATCTTTCTCCATTTTTGAAATCCAATTTACCCATCCTTTAGATTCAGAAATCAATCTCTCCTCATTCTTGATTAACTCTATCTCCTCCTCAAGTATTTCAATAGACGTTTTAAATTTCTCTCTAAGTTTATTCCCAACCGATTCACTTATCTTTTTAGTTCTAACATCATACTCTATCTGAATTTGTTCATCTTCCAAACTTTCTAACTCCCTTCTTTTATTTCGTAATTGTGTTCCGATACTTCCCAACCTTTTAGAATTCTTAATATCTGAATCCCATTTTGGAGATAAATCCTTTATTTTGTATTTCTCCCTAACAATCGATGATTTAGTAATAATGTCTATAATCTTATTTAGGATTTTTTCATCCGTTTCTATAATATTCAAACTCCTCTTCATTTTACAATTTGTTTTATTGTAATTCTTCTTCTTATGGTTAAGGTAATCTTCACTATGTTTCCAACTGTATTCTGAACATCTCCCATAATATTGTTGAGAATTTCCTCTCTTTCTATAAGATAAACTCAACCCACATTCGTCACACATAATAGTTCCACCAAGAATTTGATCGGTAGGAAAACTCTTTTTTCTTTTTTGAAGATGGAGATTCATTTTTTGATTTACACTGTTCCATAACTCTTTTTCAATAAGTTGAGGGGTATTAATAATAATCTCTTCAACAGTGGTTATATCTCCATTTGGAAGTTTTTCCTCCCACTTCCAAACTTGTTTTCCAATATAAATTGTGTTCCTCATCATTTTTTGAATTGTCCCTAAGTTCCATCCTAATTTTGTTCTCCGGGGTTTTATATCTGGAATCTTATCGAGATACATCTTTATATCCATAGTACTTTTACCTTGGTTGTACATAGTGAATATCTTTTTTAGATGGAAACTCTCTTTTAAATTTTCTTTAAGTTTTTTGTTTTTTACAGAATATCCAAAAGGAATTGTTGAACCAAGATAGGTATTACCACTTCTAAGGGAATTTCTTTTTCCCATTATACTTCTCATCCTTCTCAACTCATTATCATATTGTGAAATTAATGATAATACTCCTATCATTAATTTATCAGGTGAGTTGTTTAAATCATATGGTTTTGTTGAATCTCCAATATAAATTTGAACCCCAAAATCTATAAAAACTTTTAGAATAGAATACCAAGATTGAGAATATCTACCCAACCTATCTGTATTAAATACCCAAACTTTTCTAATCCCATTAGGTTTTTGAATTTCATCTAACAACTCAACTAATTTTGGACGTTGATTTATTTCAACCTTAAAAGAACTTTGAACCCCTTCATCAAATTCTTGATATTTTAATCCTAGTACTTTGGATATTTTTATTCCAATTTCCTTTTGAACATCTAGAGAACTTCCATCTGTCTCTTGAGGTTTAGAACTAACTCTGTATAATAATCCTATTTTCTCCATATGGGTAAGGTTGACACAATTTAATTTAACCAAATGTAATTATATTGTATTTTATATTAAAATCTTACTTATTAAAGTTTAAAAAAAACCTAAAAAAAATAGTTTCCAAAACACCATGAATTGACTATATTGTCCATTAAAAAATTACATATGAGTAACCACAACGAAATATCCTCCTTTATATGGAATGTNTGTGANGATGTNNTAAGAGGNTTNTTTAAACAACATGANTATGGAGATGTAATTCTTCCNTTCGTAGTTNTAAGAAGATTAGATTGTGTTCTTGAAGGAAAGAAAGATGATATCATCAAAGTTCACCAAGAGTATAAAGATAAGTTTGATGATACTTCTAAAATCATCCACACAAAACTGAATTTAAAGTTTTCAAATTACTCAAGATATGATTTGAGAAGGTTAAAAGATGAACCTAATAAACTATCTGAAAACTTCTATGATTATTTAAGTTCGTTCTCTACCAATGTTCAAGATATTATCAAAAACTTTGGTTTACAAAAACACATTGATAAGTTAGAATCAAACAACAAACTTTATCTACTTGTGGAGAAGTTTACCGATATTGATTTACATCCTTCAAATGTAGATAATCATGTAATGGGTAATATCTTTGAGGAACTTCTAAGAAAGTTCTCTGAGATGAGTAACGAAACAAGTGGAGAACACTACACCCCAAGAGATGTAGTAAATCTTTTGGTTTCATTAGTATTTTCATCCGATAAAGAAAAACTCTCAGACCCAAATAAAATTATCTCGGTTTATGACCCTTGTTGTGGTACTGGTGGTATGTTAACTATTGGTAAAGATTGGGTACATGAAAACATCAATAAGAATATTGATATTAACTTATTTGGACAAGAATTAAACCCACAAACCTACTCTATTTGTAAATCTGATTTTCTGATTACAGATGAAGAACCTGATAATATTAAGTTAGGTTCAACTCTTACCAATGACCAACACTCAGAGGGTAATAGAAAGTTTGATTATATGATTACCAATCCACCTTTTGGGGTAAGTTGGAAATCAGAACAAAAACAAATTAAAAATGAATCTGAGGAATATGGTGGTAGATTTTCAGTGGGAACACCTCGTAGTTCAGATGGTTCACTTCTCTTCTTACAACACCTTATATCCAAAATGGAAACTCAAGGTTCACGAATAGGAGTTGTATTTAACGGTTCTCCTTTATTTTCAGGAGATAGTGGTTCAGGTGAGTCAGAAATCCGTAAATGGATAATTGAAAATGACTGGTTAGAATGTATCGTTTCATTACCAAACAACCTTTTCTTTAACACAGGAATAACAACTTATATATGGATTGTTACAAACAAAAAAAATCCTGAAAGAAAAGGAAAGGTTCAATTAATTAATTGTGAATCCTTCTTTAAAGTTATGAGGAAGAAACTTGGTGAAAAAAGAAAGGAAATTGATAAATCACTTAGAGAGAAAATACTTCGTTTATACAGTCAATTTGAGGAGAACGAGTTTTGTAAAATTTTTGACAATGATTTTTTTGGATATAACAAAATTTATATTGAACAACCAAAAATAGAGGACGGAGTTGTTGTCAGAGATAAGAAAGGAAATCCAAAATCAGATTCTAAATTAAAAGATTTTGAAAGGGTACCATTAAATCAAGATATTGAAGAATACTATTCTAGAGAAGTCAAACCTCACCTACCTAATTCGTGGATTAACTTTGATAAAACACAAAAAGGATATGAAATAAATTTTACCAAATATTTTTACCAATATAATCCACTTAGGAGTTCCCATGAGATTGTAAAAGATATTTTAAACCTTGATTCCGAAATTGAAGGGTTTCAAAAACAAATTTTAGAATAATGGATTTGAACAATGTTGAATTTACTTGGATAAAAAATAAACCTGAAAGTTGGAAAACCCAAAGGGTTAAAAATCATTTTATTTTAACTAAAAATAGAACCGAAACACCTCAAGGATATCCAATTTTATCTTTAACAATGAAAGGGATTATTGAACGAGATATTAGTTCAAATGAGGGTCAACTACCCGAAACATATAACGGATATAATCTTTTAGAGAAAGATGATATTGTTTTCAATCCTATGGATTTAATTTCTGGTTGGGTTGATTGTTCTCCTTATGAAGGACTTATTAGTCCGTCTTACAAAGTACTTAGACCCATAAGTAAAAAGGTAAATATTAAATTTTATACTTATTATTTTCAAACTCATTACAAAGAAAAAATCTTTTTCCCATTTGGAGAAGGAGTACACTATGAATACCGATGGGGTTTGGGAACAGAAACCTTGAAAAACTTTCCTATAATAGTTCCACCACTCACAGAACAACAACAAATCGTATCCTTCTTAGACACCAAAACCTCACTTATTGATTCTCTGATTGAGAAAACCAAACGAAAGATTGAACTACTCAAAGAGAAAAGAACCTCTCTTATCAATGAAGTGGTTACCAAAGGATTAAATCCCAATGTGGAGATGAAGGATAGTGGTGTGGAATGGATTGGAGAGATTCCGAGTCATTGGGAATATATTCCTACAAAGTATTTTACAATCAATGATAAGGGGGTTCAAACAGGTCCATTTGGTACACAACTAAACACCAAAGATTATGTTGAAAGTGGTGTTAAAGTCATGAATCAAAAAACACTTATTGATGAAGATTATGATATTGGTGAAGAATTTATATCATATGAAAAATATGAAAGTTTGAAAGTTTTTGAAGTTATTGAAGGAGATATAATAATGGGTACACGAGGTTCTTTTGGAACAGGTAAAAGGACAACCTTTGGTAAGGTATCAATAGTTCCAAGTGGTCTTGGTGATTGTGTATTACACCCGTGTTTAATTAGAATTCGTTTGAAGGAAAACCTGATGATGAAAAGATATTATTACATATATGTAAATGATTCTTCTTATTTTTTAGATGATGTAAAAGACACAAGTAATTCAACAACGATTGAAGTTATATATGGTGTTACATTAAAGGATATTAAAGTACCTGTTCCCCCAATCCAAGAACAACAACAAATTGTTGAGTATTTGGATGAACAAACTGGATTAATTGATAAAACAATTTCCATTGAAGAAAAAAGAATAAAACTACTAAAAGAATATCGTCAATCCCTTATCTCTGAAGTAGTAACTGGTAAACGAAAAGTAGTTTGATTATGGTAAGAGTACCAACAGAAAAAAGATACGAAGAACATATCGAAAGAGAACTCAATTCTCTTTTAGATGATGGTTTACAATTCCATTCTAAAGTTCATCAAAGAGATGATAGTTGGTACGATAAAGACTTATGTGTTGTAGGTGATGAGTTTATAGAGTTCCTAAAGGAAACACAAAAGGAAACTTATGATACACTTCAAAAAAAGTATGGTGAAAACACTAACAAAAACATATTAAAAAGATTAAATAAAGAGATAGATAACAAAGGTTTAATACATGTTCTTAGAAAAGGATTTAATGATGTACATGGTGGAAATATTAAAACTCTATATTTTCAATCCAACAGTACTTTAAATGAAAAATACAGAAAGGATAAATATTTAAAAAATAAGTTTCTTTTAGTTCGTCAACTTCATTATTCTCCAAACAATAATAACTCTATTGATATTGTAATTTTCATAAATGGAATTCCTATTCTAACCATTGAATTGAAGAACCAATTAACAGGACAAACAGTTCAGAATTCTGATAAACAATACCGTTTTGATAGAAACCCTAAAGGTGAACCCCTATTAAAATTCCAAAGATGTATCTGTCACTTTAGTGTTGATAATGATAAGGTAAATATGACCACTAAATTGGATGGAAAGGAAACCTCATTTTTACCCTTCAATAAAACCCTAAATAACTTAGAAACAAAGAGTGATGGGTTTAAGGTTGATTACCTATGGAAAGAGGTTCTTACCCCAACATCTCTGTTAGATATTATTGAAAATTTCGTGTTGTTTACCCACTCTTCAGATTATGTTTGGAGTGATGAAAAAAAGAAGGTGATTGAGAAGAAAAAACCAGTACTTATTTTTCCAAGATATCACCAATTAGAAGTAATTAGAAAACTTAAATCTCAAGTTCTAATTGATGGTGAGGGTACTAATTATTTAGTACAACATACTACAGGATCAGGTAAATCATATTCTATTGGTTGGTTATCATTTATGTTAACGAACCTTTTCAAAAACAATGGACAGGACAGAGTATTTGATTCAATTATTGTAATTACTGATAGAAAAGTTTTAGATAAACAACTTCAAGATACAATCACAAGTTTACAACAAGTTCAAGGGGTTGTTCAACAGATAGATAAGAACTCAGAACAGTTGAGAAAATCTCTTTCATCTGGTAAGAACATCATTGTAACTACCATTCAAAAATTCTCTGTTGTAGTGAATAGAATGAAAGAATTAAGTGGGATGAGTTTTGGAGTAATCGTAGATGAGGTTCATTCTTCTCAAGGTGGAAAAGGAACTAAGAATCTTAACAAAACTCTTTCACTAAATCTTGAAGATGAGGTTGAAGTAACTGATGATACAGTAAATGAAGAAATTTCAAAGATTCGTTCTGAAATGAAATCTCGTCAAAAACAAAATCACATCTCATTCTTTGGATTTACAGGAACACCAAAACCACAAACTCTTGAGGTTTTTGGAACACCTGTTGAAAGAACAACTCAGAAAAGACCTTTCCATACATACACAATGAAACAATCCATAGGAGAAGGTTTTACATTGGATGTTTTGAAATCGTTTACACCAGTGAAAAGATGGTTTAAACTTAAGGGGAAAGGAGAGGATGTAGAATTACCTGAAAGTAGAGGAAAGAAAGAGTTGATTAAATGGGTAGATTCTAATCCGGAAACCATATCAAGAAAATGTAGTATCATCATCGACCACCTTCTCAATACAACTGTTAAATCTATTGATGGAAGAGGAAAAGGTATGATAATAGTTCGTTCAATTCAAGACTCTGTGAAGTTCTTTATGGAGATGAACAAACAATTAAAAGATAAAGGATTACACAACAAAATCAAATGTGTTGTTGGGTTTAGTGGAGAACAACAATACAATGGAGAGAAGGTTACTGAACACTCTTTAAATAAAGAGAATGGATTTGATAGTAAAGATATCCCTACTGGTTTCAAAAACCCCTTATATCGTGTTTTAATCGTTTGTAATAAATTTCAGACAGGGTTTGATGAACCACTACTTCATTCTATGTTTATTGATAAATCCATTAATGGAGTTCAATGTGTACAAACTCTTTCGAGATTAAATAGAAAAACAAGAGGTAAGAAAAGTACATTCGTTTTAGATTTTGTGAATAAGGTTGAAACCATTCAAGAATCATTTCAGAACTTTTATCAAACCACAATTTTATCTGAAGATACAGACCCAAACTTGGTGTATGATATATTAGATAAGATTAGAAACTATCATTTATTTACCCCACAAGAGATTGATGATTGGAATAATATCTTCTTTTCTGAGAATAGAGATGATTCTCTTTTACAACCCACTCTTAATGTTGTTTTAAATAGATGGAGTGAACTTTCGGATGAAGATAGAGATTCATCAAGAACTCAATTTTCGAACTATTGTAAGTTATATGGTTATATTTCTATGGTTCATCAATTTGATAATATTGAATTGGAAAAACACTACATCTTTTTTGAATATCTCAGAAAGAAGTTCCCAGTTGATGGAAATGAAAGAATAGATGTATCTGATTTAGTTGATTTAGAATCTCTGAATCTAGATATCAAAGGAAAATTGAATATTTCACTTGAAGATGAGGACACTTTCTTTGACCCAAATGAATATGGAGACGGTAAAGGAAGAGATGAAGAAGAGTATGATTTACTTTCTGAAATTATTAATGAAGTAAATGAATTTTACGGAAAAGTTCCTGAGGGTACTGAAGAGAGTTCTAAAAAGTTAATTGAAGGAATCATTAATGATAAAGAATTCCAAAGTGTGATTACTTCAAACAATACAGATTCCAATAAGAGAGATAAACTTCAGAAGATATATGAAGATAAGAATATAAAAACATTGGATACGAGTACTAAATTGTATGAATTTTTCGAGAAAAAAGAATTCAAAGAAAGGATGATTCGAATGTTTATTTCAAGACCAGAGTTATTAAATCAATTGAGAGGGTAATGGATATAGAAAATATAAAACAACTATATGATGAACTCCTTAAGGACGAAGACTTTGATAAGTTGGATTTAGGTCTAAAGAATCCTAATATTTTCCAAATTCTTCGTATTTCTAAAAATGAGATTAGACACTCTAATTTTCTTTCTTGGTTGTTAGACCCGAATGAATCCCACAAACTTGGTGATATATTCCTTAAACGTTTTTTGAGAGAAGTTTTTTCATCGGATAAATTCGGAAACATTGACCAAGTTGATGTTGAAGGAATGGATTTAACGAAAGTTACAATTCAAAGAGAATGGAAAAATATTGATATTTTAATTGTTCTTGAAAATGTAGTTGTTTGTATTGAAAATAAGGTATTATCGAAAGAACATTCAAATCAACTTATGAGATATAGAGAGATAATTGAATCTAATTATCCTAATCATAAACAAACATTTGTATTTCTTACACCTGAGGGAGACACCTCTGAAAGTGAATCAGAAACATATGAACCTATCTCATATGAGTTTATAGTAAATTCGTTAGAAAGGATAATATCAGTTTATGGAGAATCTCTTAACCAACAAGTTAAAAATTACATTAAAGATTATATAACAATTATTAAAAGAGAACTTATGGGGACAGATAAATTAACTGAGTTATCTAAAAAAATATATCAGAATCATAAAGAACTATTTGATTTCATTATAGACCATAAACCTGACGTGTTAGATGGTATTAAAACAATATTTGAAAAACAAATTCAAAAAAGAGGTTGGATTTTGGGTTCTCCAGGAAAAAGTTATTTAAGATTTACAACTCCTAAAATTTCTGAATTAACATATATAAGTGAAAAATCAAATGGTTGGAGAAATAAAGAGTCTTTCTTGTTCGAATTTGTATTTAATCCTTCAAAGAATAGAATGAATTCTAAAACAGTAATATCTCCTTCTGACCCTCAATACGATACTTCAAGATTAAGTGAAATATTTATGGA
>JGI20152J14361_10002687_pt1 | contig 10436 bp, 9 predicted proteins | sample COG_02_FD_14361 | JGI IMG/M metagenome (IMG submission 14361)
TCACTGAACGTGCCAGCGTTGTGTTTCCAGTTGCGGTTGTCACTGAAAAGTCTGGTTCGTTTATGAATTGGGAAGGTCGCGCACAACCCTTTAGCGCGGCATTCCGCGAGGCACTAACCCTCTCTGACGCTGGTGTGCTGTCCATGTTGGCAAGCGCGATGGACAAGGAACTCACGGGGGATACCCGAGCACTGCGCAAGGAATTGAACTCAATCGGTGTGTGGGGCGGCGAGCGTGCGGGCATGCATCAAGTTTCTGCACCTGTTTCAGAGGGAACAACGTTGGCAACATGGCGCCTACTCATCGACTCAGGAGTCATGCAGGAAGGTGAGCCGCACTTGGCAGCAACAGCCCGGCCATCCGTTGCCGGCGTGGGTGCGGATTTATTTGAGCAATTGGGTCAACCGGAAGCTATTACGGTTACTGGCCCTAAAGGCTCGATCACTTTGCCGGCCGCGGTCATGAACATTGTCACCGATACCGTGTGGTTGCCCATGAATTCATCAGAGTCACACATCTATGCGCAACTGGGTTGCGGTTATGGCGACGCCGTGAGCGTCAAGGGAGGTGCCGCATGAGCGGTTCACAATTCGGTTTCTTTGGAACCGATCCCTGGTGGATGGTAATCCTCAAAGCAGTTCTGGTGGATGGTAATCCTCAAAGCAGTTTCCATTTTCGCCATGCTCGTTGTGCTCACGCTATTCACCATCTGGTGGGAGCGGCGGGTTGTCTCCCGGATGCAAAACCGGATAGGACCAAACCGCGTGGGGCCACAAGGCCTGTTGCAGTCCTTAATGGACGGCTTTAAGTTGGCATTCAAAGAGGAAATCATCCCTAAATCAGCCCACGTTGCCGTGTACTGGATCGCACCGGTTATTTCGGCGACAGCAGCATTCCTTGCCTTTGCGGTAATTCCCTTTGGACCAACCGTCTCAATTTTTGGTGTTGAGACTCCACTTCAACTCACAGACTTCCCGGTCTCGGTCCTCTACGTTCTGGCGATTGCCTCAATCGGTGTGTACGGCTTGGTCCTAGCCGGTTGGTCTTCGGGTTCGACCTACCCGCTTCTTGGTGGACTTAGGTCAACGGCTCAAGTGATTTCCTATGAGATCGCGATGGGACTTTCATTCGTCGCGGTGTTCCTATTCGCGGGCTCAATGTCTACGTCGGAGATCATCGTTAAACAGCAACCGATTTGGTTCGCTGTGATTTTACTACCGTCGTTTTTGATCTACGTCACCTCAATGGTGGGGGAGACCAACCGCGCGCCATTTGACCTGCCTGAAGCTGAGGGCGAACTTGTGGGTGGTTTCCACACGGAGTACTCCTCGCTTAAGTTCGCCATGTTCTTCTTGGCCGAGTACATCAACATGGTCACGGTTTCTGCACTTGCAACGACCCTGTTCCTTGGTGGTTGGCTGGCACCGTGGCCAATCTCACTTTGGGATTCAGCAAATGTCGGCTGGTGGCCAATTCTTTGGTGGCTACTCAAGGTTCAGCTCTTTATCTTTATGTTCATTTGGTTGCGGGCAACGCTACCGCGATTGCGTTACGACCAGTTCATGAAATTTGGTTGGAAAGTCCTTATCCCGGCCTCCCTAGCCTGGATCTTTATCGTCGCAATTGCACGCGTGTTCCGCAATGACTTCAGTTTCAGCAATCAACAGTTACTGATCGCTGGTGCAATAGTGATCGCGGTGCTGCTCGTCGGATCTTGGTTACTTCAGGTCCGCTCCGACCGCAAGCAAGCAAAAATTGATGCGGAACTGGAAATCCAAGGCGAGGAAACATTTGACCCAATGGCCGGTGGCCATCCTGTTCCGCCCATGCCGGGTCAAGTACTTCCCTACACGCCTCGTCGAGTACTCGCGGCGCAATCCGTTGCGGCCAATGCGAGCACACCGGCAATTGATTCACCTGACCCCGAGGAGAGCCCACATGCCTGAGTTACCAGCCGCGGTGCGCGGATTTGGGGTTACCTTCGGCACTATTTTCAAAAAAGTAGTCACCGAGCAGTACCCTGAAGATGCGAGTAAGTATCCACCAAAACCGCGTTTTCACGGCCGTCACCAACTCAACCGCTGGGCCGACGGTCTGGAAAAGTGCATTGGTTGTGAACTATGCGCATGGGCTTGTCCAGCAGATGCAATATTTGTTCAAGGCGCCGATAACAGTGACGAAGAGCGATTCTCCCCGGGCGAGCGCTACGGCCGGGTTTATCAAATTAACTACACACGTTGTATTTTCTGCGGATTGTGCATTGAAGCGTGCCCAACACGCGCACTCACCATGACCAACGAATTTGAACTCGCAGACAACAATCGAGCTGACTTAATTTACGAAAAACAAGATCTGCTGGGCCCTATGCTTCCTGGAATGCTTGCACCGCCACATGAAATGGTCCCCGGAACCACCGATAGCGACTATTACGCGAATAAGGTCACCGGCTCGGTACCAGAACAACATACGCAAACAGTTGCGAACCCGACAACAACACCTGACGGTGGTGTTGCATGAGTATTGACGGGGAACTCGTTGTTTTCATAGTCTGCGGAGGACTGTCGGTAATAGGTGCGCTGGGCATGATTCTTTCGCGAAAAGCTGTCCACTCGGCCTTGTTCATCGCCATGGTCATGATCAACCTGGCAATTCTCTATGTTGCAAACGCGGCCCCATTTCTTGGCATGGTCCAGATCATTGTGTACACCGGCGCGGTCATGATGCTCTTCCTATTTGTGCTCATGGTTGTCGGCGTTGACTCCTCGGATTCATTAATCGAAACGATTCGCGGACAAAGGCTTTTTGGAATTCTCTTCGGAGTGGCGCTCTCAGTGCTTCTCATCGGTGGGATCGGAAGTTCCCTGAATGGGAAAGCAGACATTGGCCTTATTGCCGCCAACGACGAATTTGGTGGAAATGTCGAGGGTATTGCAAACTTGATCTTCAGTGACTACCTCTTTGCATTCCAGGCAACAGCGGCACTTCTCATTACCGCTGGTCTGGGCGCTGTGATCCTGACGCACCGAGAAGCATGGAGGCCCAAGGCAACCCAGAAGGAACTCTCGGTTGCGCGATTCATGGTGGGTGGCGGCCACCCGGGTAACAAGCCAAACCCGGGCGTCTACGCGCGTCACAATGCCGTGAATACTCCGGCGATTTTGCCTGACGGTTCGCTAGCACTTGACAGCGTTCCCGAGCCCGTCCGTTCGCGCGATGACTCACTGATAATTGACCACAGGGTTGTGTCAACCGTAGTTGAACTCGTCGAAGGCGAGGATCACAACTAATGGATCCCATTTATTACATCTATCTCGCAACCCTGCTTTTCAGCATTGGTGCGATCGGCGTATTGGTTCGTAGAAACGCAATCATTGTTTTCATGTCGGTCGAATTAATGCTGAACGCTGCGAACTTGGTCTTTGTTGCATTTGCCCGAATGAACGGAAACCTCGATGGGCAAACGGTTGCTTTCTTCGTCATGGTAGTTGCTGCAGCTGAAGTTGTAGTCGGGCTCGCGATCATCGTTCAAGTTTTTCGTACCAGGCAATCCGCTTCAATCGACGAACCGAATCTTTTGAAGTACTAATTACAAGTTATAGATCAATACACACCGAGGAATAGGACCAGACGTGACCGTTATGCCGGCAGAGGGGCTTTTCTCCCTTATGTGGCTTCTCATTGCGTTGCCGTTGGCGGGCGCAGCAATTTTGCTGTTCACCGGTCGGCGTTCCAACTCGTGGGGACCCTACTTGGGAGTACTCACCGTTTCCGCATCCGCCGTACTCGGCGTTCTGCTCCTGATNGAAATGATGGGCCTACCTACCGAGGAACGAACAATCACGCAGGTGGCCTACCAGTGGGTATTCGTTGGCAACTTCAGCGTGGACCTCGCATTCCAACTTGATCAACTCTCCATGGTCTTTATTCTCTTGATCACAATTGTCGGATCGCTGATCCACATTTACTCACTGGGTTACATGTCCCACGATCCGGACAAGCGCAAGTTCTTTGGCTACCTCAACCTATTCGTTGCCGCCATGCTGCTCCTCGTCATGGCGAATAACTACTTACTGCTGTACGTGGGCTGGGAAGGTGTGGGGCTAGCCAGTTATCTACTGATCGGGTTCTGGCAGCACAAGCGTTCGGCTGCCGCAGCCGCAAAGAAAGCTTTCATTATTAACCGGGTCGGTGATGTTGGCCTCAGCCTTGCAATCATGCTGATGTTCGTCACCTTTGGCTCGGTCACGTTCTCAGACGTATTCGGCAGCGCTACCCAAGCGAGTGAAGGAACACTCACAGCGATTGGCTTGCTGCTGCTTCTTGCAGCCGCAGGCAAGTCCGCGCAGTTCCCACTCCAAGCGTGGTTGCTCGACGCCATGGAGGGACCGACTCCGGTTTCGGCACTTATCCACGCAGCGACCATGGTTACCGCGGGTGTGTACCTGATCGCGCGCAGCAACATTATTTACAACAACGCTGAAATTGCGGCAATGGCTGTAGTCATTGTTGCCCTCATCACCATCTTTATGGGTGCGATTATTGGTTCGGCCAAAGACGATATTAAAAAGGCGCTGGCTGGATCAACCATGAGCCAGATTGGTTACATGATGCTCGCTGTTGGGCTTGGTCCAATCGGTTACGTATTCGCAATTTTCCACCTGCTTACGCACGGTGTTTTCAAAGCTGGCCTTTTCCTTGGAGCAGGGTCGGTCATGCATGGCATGGACGACAACGTGAACATGCGTCGATACGGTGCACTGAGATCCGTCATGGTCATTACTTTCATCACCTTTATGGCCGGCTACCTCGCTATTATTGGAATCCCGCCCTTCTCAGGTTTCTGGTCCAAGGACGAAATCATTCACGCGGCATTTGAACGCGGCTGGTTTATCGGTGGGGCGGCAGTTCTAGCTGCGGGTATCACTGGTTTCTATATGACCCGTATGGTCGCGATGACTTTCTTCGGCAAGAAGCGCTGGGAAACCGATGTTCACCCGCACGAGTCACCAGCCGTCATGACCATTCCACTCATAATTTTGGGTCTTGGTTCAACCTTTATGGGTATGGCGCTTCTCTTTTGGGGTGACATTGAGAGTTGGTTGGAGCCTGTCGTCGGTTACGAGAGTGAACCCACACCGCTACCCACTTCCGCTTACATTGGTATCACTCTCGTCGTCGTGATTATTGGCGCGATCATTGGTTGGATCTCGTACGCCCGGCGAGAAGTACCCATTGACGAGCCAGCTGGCAATTGGTTAACCCGTGCCGCACGCAAGGATCTTTATGGTGACGCTGTCAACCACGCTTTAGTCGTGGCGCCTACGAATTACGCGGCTCGAGCATTGGTGTGGTTTGACGCACGAGCAGTAGACGGATTCGTTAATGGTTCCGCTGCAATTGTCGGTGGAATGTCTGGTCGATTAAGACGCACCCAATCCGGGTTTATTCGCTCATATGCATTGTCCATGGTGGGTGGAGCCGTCTTGGTGCTTCTGGCCCTTTTGTTGGTGAGGATCTAATGAACTTCGACTTAAACATGGATTCGTATCCGTGGTTGACCACAATCGCGTTATTGCCACTCGTAGGCAGTTTGCTAGTAATTCTGTTGCCGAAGAACAATGCCAAACTCGCAAAGACGGTTGCGCTGGCTTTCTCCCTTGTCACCCTTGGCGCGGTAATCGCTATGGCGCTGAATTTTGATGCAAACTCAAAGGAAGTTTTCCAGTTTTCGGAAAGCTACGCGTGGATCCCTGCCTTCGGGATTAATTTCTCATTTGGAGTCGATGGAATCGCGTTAGTCCTTATTGCACTTGCAGCAACCCTGGTACCCGTGGTGATTCTGGGCGGCTGGGACGACGCGATTGAGTCCCAAGGCAGCGTGAAGGGCTATTTCGCCCTGGTGTTGGTGCTCGAAGCGCTCATGATCGGGGTTTTCGCTGCGACCGATGTCTTCCTGTTCTACGTGTTCTTTGAAGCAATGCTGATCCCGGTCTACTTCATGATCGGTCGTTATGGCGGACCGCAGCGCTCCTACGCCGCCGTGAAGTTCCTGATTTACAGCTTGGTCGGTGGCCTGTTCATGTTGGCCTCGCTCATTGGGCTTTACGTAGTTTCCGCGCAAATCACGGGCACGGGCACTTTTGACTTCACCACATTGGTTGGTCTGGATATTGACCCTGACATTCAAAAATTGCTTTTCCTCGGTTTCTTTTTCGCCTTCGCGATCAAAGCTCCTTTGTGGCCATTTCACACCTGGTTGCCCGACGCGGCAGGGCAGTCACAGCCTGGAACCTCAGTTCTGCTGATCGGTGTATTGGACAAGGTCGGAACTTTCGGCATGATCCGGTACTGCCTGGAAATCTTCCCAGCGGCAAGTACCTTTTATGCCCCGGTTGTGATCGCGATTGCATTAATTGGAATTTTCTATGGCGGTTTCGTGGCCCTGAAACAGACAGACATGCGGCGCCTGTTCGCATATTCCTCGATGTCCCACTTCGGGTTCATCGCACTGGGTATTTTCGTATTCACCTCTGCGGGGCAGACTGGTTCGGTCGTGTACATGGTCGCCCACGGACTAAGCACTGCCGGATTGTTTATCGCTGCGGGCTACCTCATGTCGCGTCGCGGTGGCTCGGCTCAGCTGTCTTCCTTCGGGGGCGTGAACAAGGTGGCACCTGTTCTGGCTGGCTTTTTCCTCATCGCGGCGCTTTCCAGCCTGGCATTGCCCGGCATGGTCTCGTTCATTGGTGAATTCCTCGTGCTTCTTGGCGCCTTCCAGCAGTACATGTGGGTCGGTGCATTAGCCACCGTCGGAATTGTGCTCACGGCCGCCTATGTCTTGCGGGTCTACCAAAAGAGCATGACCGGCCCACTGAATCCGGATTGCGAAGGCATGAAGGATCTCAACGGACGTGAAATAACCGCACTTGTTCCCATCGCAGCGTTGATCATCGCGCTCGGTGTCTTCCCGGCACCACTGCTCAATGTGATCAACCCGGCGGTGGATCGAGTTATGACAACGGTTGGTGTGAGCGACCCGGAGGTTACCTTCCCAATCTTGACCGGCACGGCAACGAGTGAAGGAGGCTCGGAGTGAATACCTTTACCGCACCCGAGATCGACTACGTCGCAATTGCGCCGATCCTGATTGTTGCGATCGCAGCATTGCTCTCGGTGTTAACAGAAACTTTCCTGCCACGCTCGGTACGTCGCACGGTACAAATTCTGTTGACCTTCCTCTCTCTTATCGGTGCCTTTGTCGTTCTGGTAATCAATCACAGCATCCGCACGATCACAGGCGGTGGCGCCGTTGCGATTGACGGCCCCGCAATCGTCTTAATGGGAACGATTCTGATCCTCTCGCTGCTCAGCGCATTCTTGGTGGCAGAGCGCTCACTTGACAGTTTGGGCGACGCATTTGCGCCCAGTGCCTCAGCGCTTCCAGGGTCGGTTGACGAGCGTGAGTTTTCGGCCCGAGGCTACTTCCAGACTGAGATTTGGACACTTTTCCTTTTTGCAGTGTTGGGCATGCTCGCATTTGTGGTCGCCAATGACCTCCTCTTTATGTTCGTGGCACTTGAAGTCATGTCACTACCTCTCTACTTAATGGTGGGCATGGCTCGTAGGCGCCGACTGCTTTCCCAGGAAGCAGCCCTGAAGTATTTCGTTCTTGGAGCCTTCTCCTCTGCGTTCTTTATCTTTGGTGCCGGTTTGGTGTACGGCTTTGCCGGTTCGATTTCGCTGCCGGAGATCCATGACGCACTTTCGGCTTCGGCTGGGGAAACGCTGCTGATCGTGATCGGCATGGCAATGCTTCTGGTCGGCTTGCTGTTTAAGGTGGGCGCTGTTCCGTTCCACCAGTGGACACCTGATGTGTATCAGGGCGCTCCGACTCCCGTCACGGCGTTCATGGGTGCAACGGTCAAGGTCGCGGCCTTCGGCGCCATGATGCGTTTGCTCTACGTAGCATTCTCGGGAATCCAGTGGGACTGGGAAATCATCTTGTGGTCGGTGTCAATCCTGAGCATGATTATCGGTTCCCTGATCGCGCTCACCCAGAGTGACATTAAGCGCATGCTGGCTTACTCAGCAATTGCTCAAAGTGGTTTCATCCTCGTAGGTGTTGTCGCGGCGAGTCCCTCCGGTATCGCAGCCGTCTTGTTCTATTTAATTGCCTATGGCCTAGTGACAGTAGGAACCTTGGCTGTTGTCTCAATGGTTCGTGACCCATCAGGGGAGGCAACTCACCTTTCCAAGTGGGCCGGGCTGGGCAAGAAGTCTCCGGTACTTGGCGCGGTCATGGCCATCTTCATGTTGTCCTTGGCGGGCATCCCGCTCACCAGCGGATTTGTCATCAAGTTCAGTGTCTTTGCCGCGGGGATCGCGGAAGGTGACACTTGGCTAGTTATTGCCGCGGTTCTTGCCAGCATCGTGGCGGCATTCTTCTATGTTCGCGTGATTGTCGTCATGTTCTTCTCCGCGCCCAATGAAAACACGGCCTCGGTTGCGGTTCCATCGATCTTCACAACCATCACGGTTGCGGCTACCGTCACGGCAACATTGGTTTTGGGAATAATCCCGCAACCCATGATTGAGCTTCTGACAAATGCCGGAATCTTCATCAGGTAGTACCGTGATCCCATGAACCGGATCTTTGAAGCCAGTGATCCGGTATTTGAGGAGCACATCACAACCGAGCTTGAGGCAGTCGAGAATTCGCTGCTTGAATCAACCCGGAGTGAATACCCGTTCGTCTCAGAGACTTCCAGGCACCTTGTCGTTGCTGGTGGCAAGCGTTTTCGTCCGCTGCTAGTCCTTCTTGCAGCCGAGTTCGGTGATCCCAATGCACCGGGGGTAGTACCTGCCGCGGTGGTCGTAGAACTCACCCACCTGGCAACTCTGTATCACGACGACGTAATGGACGAGGCAACTATGCGTCGCGGCGCAACGAGCGCGAACGCCCGCTGGGACAATACGGTTGCAATCCTCACTGGAGACTTCCTCTTTGCTCGAGCATCACAAATCTTGGCAGACCTTGGACCCGAGGCGGTACGAATTCAAGCCGAAACCTTTGAGCGGTTATGCATTGGTCAAATAAAGGAAACCGTGGGTGCGCTGGAGGGTGAAGACCCGGTTAAGCACCACATTTCGGTTCTGTCGGAAAAAACTGGATCACTGATCGCAACCTCAGGTCGATTCGGCGCCATGCTCAGTGGTTGCAATCAAACCACGATCGAAACCCTCACCCAGTTTGGTGAGCAGATTGGGGTGGCGTTCCAATTAGCCGACGACATCGTGGACATTACCTCTGACTCAGATCAGTCGGGTAAAACCCCGGGGACCGATTTGCGCGAAGGCGTCCCCACTTTGGCGGCCTTAATTGCACTGACAGAAACAACACCAGAGGGTGAGCACCTGCGCGGGCTGCTGTCACGACCACTACCTGACCCAACCGAACACGCTCTCGCATTGGACCTCTTGCGCAATCATGGGAGTTTGAATGAAGCCCGACTCGAGGCTAGGCGTTGGGCAGATGAGGCACGTAGGACTCTTGAACCATTACCCGACATTGCAGCCAAGGAAACCTTGATTGCCTTATGCGACTACGTTGTTACTCGGACTGGGTGAAGTAACCGAAGTCCATAATTTGATCCTCGCGCCAGCGGCCAAAGACTGGTTATAGTTGAACAAATTTCGATTACATGAAATTGTCCCAGTCAATATTGAGTGCGGCATTAACCGTTGCGGCTCTTGTCTTTTCTTCATCTCTGGGTCGAACTAGTACGGTAAAGAGTAGCCGCTTTTCACACGCTTGTTCGAGTTTATTGTTCACACCAATGCAGCATAAATTCCTTCTTAGGTTGTTGCAGCGGTGGCGTAATTTACGGCTCTAGAAGGGTCTCTCTTAGTTGCCGGTTTCGGGTGCGTGTGTGCCGATACATGTCGACTGTGAAAATCACGAGAGATACCCACACCAAGGTAAACCCAATCCAACGTCCCGTACTCATTATTTCCTGGAAAACAAAGACACCGAGAAAGAATTGCGCAATAGGGGTGATGTATTGAAGGACACCAAGGGTTGAAAGCGGAATTCGAGTTGATGCACCACCGAATGCGAGTAGTGGAATGGCTGTCACCGGACCGAGCATTATGAGAAGGAAAGTGATTTTAGGACCGTCGAGCACAAATGACTCACTGCCATTCACAATTGCAATTCCAAGAATTACCATCGCAATGGGGACGAGAACCGCGGTTTCGATTCCGAGGCTGTGCAGGGAAGGTAGATTCGCAAACTTCTTGAGCAATCCGTAAATTGCAAACGAAAGGCCAAGTGTCAGAGCGATCCAAGGAAGGGAACCGGATGCAATTGTCAGGACGACGACTGCAACGATCGCGATTCCTACGGCGATCCATTGAGTCTTGCGAAGTTTTTCCTT
>JGI20152J14361_10002688_pt1 | contig 10436 bp, 7 predicted proteins | sample COG_02_FD_14361 | JGI IMG/M metagenome (IMG submission 14361)
ACCTTATTTGATTAAAGACTCTGTATCAAATGCAATTCATTTCCATGACGTGACGGGCGGTGTGTACAAGGCCCAGGTACATATTCACCGTAGCATGCTGATCTACGATTACTAGCGATTCCGACTTCATACAGGCGAGTTGCAGCCTGCAATCCGAACTGAGATAATGTTTTAGGATTCGCTCCAGTTTGCACTATTGCTTCCCTTTGTCATTACCATTGTAGCACGTGTGTAGCCCAGCCCATAAGGGCCATGAGGACTTGACGTCATCCCCACCTTCCTCCAGTTTATCACTGGCAGTTTTATTAGAGTGCTTCTAAGAAATTCTTAGAATAGCAACAAATAATAAGGGTTGCGCTCGTTAAAGGACTTAACCTAACATCTCACGACACGAGCTGACGACAGCCATGCAACACCTGTATAGATACAAAAAGCCAATATATTAGCTTACATGAATTTATTCTCATAAGTCATAGATCTATATGTCAAGAGCTGGTAAGGTTCTGCGCGTATTGTCGAATTAAACCACATGCTCCACCGCTTGTGTGGGCCCCCGTCAATTCCTTTGAGTTTCAATCTTGCGATTGTACTCCCCAGGCGGAGTGCTTAATGCGTTAGCTTGGCACCTAAAAAGCTATCTAAGTGCGAGCACTCATCGTTTACAGCTATGGACTACCGGGGTATCTAATCCCGTTCGCTACCCATGCTTTCGTCTCTCAGCGTCAGTATTGAGCCAGATAATCGCCTTCGCCTCTGGTATTCCTTCTAATATCTACGAATTCTATTCCTCCACTAGAAATTCTATTATCCCCTCTCATACTCAAGAAATATAGTTTTGAAACTCGGTTTAGAATTAAGTTCTAAATTTTAGGTTTCAACTTGTATTCCCGCCTACAGACCCTTTACGCCCAATAATTTAGAATAACACTCGCCCCCCCCGTATCACCGCGGCTGCTGGCACGGAGTTAGCCGGGGCTTCTTCTTCGAGTACTGTCATTATCCTCCTCGATGAAAGAGTTTTACGGCCAAAAAAGCCTTCATCACTCATGTAGTATTGCTGGATCAAGCTTTCGCTCATTGTCCAAAATTCCTCACTGCTGCCTCCCGAAGGAGTCTGGGCCGTGTCTCAGTCCCAGTGTGGCCGATCATCCTCTCAAACCGGCTAAGGATCGTAGGCTTGGTAAGCTTTTACCTTACCAACTACCTAATCCTACGAAAGCTCATCTTACAGCGAAATATTTCTTTCAATGTATCTGGTATTTTTACTAGACTTTATAATTAAAGCCTATTTTTGTTAAAAACAATATAATTATTCCAGACTGTAAGGTAGATTCTCGCGCATTACGCACCCGTTCGCTACGTAAATTTTTATTAAATTGAAAAATAAAATAAAAATTTACGTTCAACTTGCATGTGTTAAGCATACTACTAGCGTTTATTCGGAGCCAGGATCAAACTCTTAATAAAAAAACTAATATTATATTCTAATACAATGCATTTGTAATAAAACGAATGATTAATTACTAATTAAATATAACAATTACAACTAAATCGATAATAGTAAGATATTAGAAAGAACAATTATAACTGGTATAATTATCTTTTATTTGTGTTAGTCGGTGATATTACTACTTACGCTAAATAAGTAAGGCCTAATTTACCCTGTTATAAGGCAATACTAAGAAAAACTTTAATATTAAAATGGTCCCCTTATAGAAGAACTTGCCTCATAATTATGTAATTTGCCTAATAATAAAACCACCCTACTTAAATGTTCTTCTAGGGTTTTTTAATTAAGAATAAGCTTATTATCATATTTTATAAAAAGCAATTTTTATATTTATCTATAATTAAAGATAAGGGCCCTTTCATGTTCTTATACAATTAAATACCAAAAAGTCACTTTTATCTTTTTACACGATTAAATATACAAAAACCGTTTTTTTATTACCATACCATTACTTAATTAAAAATTGTAATATCTTATTTAAAAACAGAAATGTCTTAGTATTTTTATAGTATATTTCAAATTTAGTTTTACTATGGATTAATTATAAATTTAAATTTGTATTTTAATACTTAATAATAATTTGATACTTCCGTATAATGTGTTTAGTTTAATTCAGTTACTAATCATACATGACTTTGAAAAATATAGGTTTTTAATTTTAATAGTTATAAGTGCCAATATGACTTATTATAGTTACTTTTAGGCCTGTTATACACTAGAGATGTTTATTTGGTTAAACAAAAAAACAGTCTACTTAAATAGATGTTGATAACTTAATAATAAACCGGACAATGATTAATCATAAGAAAAGCTAACCTAAAAGACCAAGAAACAAAAAGTCTTTCAGCAGCAACACAGCAACTGGCCGTATCAGGTTTAATTATATTACTTGTTACCTCAACAACAACAAATGAACCCTAATTAGTACTTAATAAATTTATAACTGCATTTACTACGCCCCCACCGTTACTTTAATATCTTTAAGAACAGCTGACTCATCTATACCAGCAACAGTCTTTGATGAATCCGTATTAGTACCTAATGAGTCGAGATCAATAGCTGGCCATCTTTCCGCAAGAGTAGTAAAATACCCCACAGGCCGTCGCTCGTGAGTTTCTATACCACTATATTATTTATAATACCAATTATCATAGATTGTGACAACATTACCTAGCTCAATAACGTTATTTTCTGATAGATCACGTAAACTTCTAGTAGATTACAGGTATTGTCAATTATTGCACCAACCCGGTCCCCTAAAGTTATTACAGTAACATTGTCAACCCCACCGGAAGAAGTAGTTTTGACTGTTAATGTAGTTAATTGACTAGTACCAACCGGGTCCTCTAAATACACTACTTGTTTTTCAGTAAATTTTAGGTTATTTTGAGTATCTTTCAGTCTGTTTTCACAAGCATTTAGTTTACCCTCAATATTCTGATGTTTATTTTCAGAAACGTTTAGTACCTAAACTAATATTGGCTTGTTCTAATACATCGGTTTCTTTTAGCGCGTCGTCACTCTTATCTATTTCTACAAGCTTAAAAGAAGCTATTCCAATAACAAGAGATGATACTTGGGCCGAACTATATTTTAATCTTCAAACTTAACGTTAACAAATGGTTAAAAAACCACAGTAGAGTTAAACTGAAGATTATTCAAAAAACATACTTAATTGTTCTAAGGTATTTTCAGTGAGGGACAAAGAATTCCAGCTTTATATAGATAAATTATAATTGTTACAACATTTAAACACGGAGTCTAAAATTGATGAATTTTTACGTAAATTTAAAACTATTTAAATTAAAATTATATACACCCACCCGATTTTTGGTGAAACTAGATTCAGGTTTGTCAGCCGTTAATGATAAAATGAATTTAAGCCAACATGTAAGTCTAAGTTTAAATTTATCACCAGATCATGAGATAATGAAGTCCTATAAAAGCCAGTTACTTTCTGGAATAGTTTATTTGGTTCTAACGATAGGACAAATTTTGACTAATGTACTAGTCTATCGTTAGAATTGTCCACTGGTCAAAAAGTGATTAAATCCTATAAAGAAAATCACTTTTTGAGGTAATCTATCGTGATTTAGTTCTATCATCTAACTAGCTAGTTTTGAGGTAATTTTGTTTAACGTACTGCTTTTTATATCAATTAAAGTAAAAAACGATAACGATATTAATTACCGAGGTTTATACCTTTTCGCGAAATAATATACTCTTTATTATAAAATGTTTAGAGAATACACTTACCCTTTTTAAAGTATTTGCCCTAAAACTAGAAGAGCTTAAAGATTATATTTAATATTATAAATTACCATAACATTTGAATAATAACTATAAAACAAACAATCATTTATACGGGTTAGAAGCTGTGTAATTTCAGCCTGGAAATAACCATATACTGTAGAGGAGACTAGATTGAATGTTACTGAATTTAAGCAAAAAATGTACATTGGTCAGTATGCTTATTTAGTTTAGGCTTATTTTTTAATAAAAGAGTTCCTTATTTGACTTCTAATATAAAACCACTAAATTTGTACGTGAAATATTAGAGGTCATTATTTGACTTCTAATATAAAACCACTAAATAATTATACGTGAAATAAAATAAGGCCTACATACCAAAAAAGTAGATTGATAGAACCTATTAGAAATATCGGATGAAGCTGCTTCCAGCAGTCCTTATAGACTTTTCCCATCATAAGTACTAAGAAAAAAGCAATTAATACGTTTCCACTAGAAGCTAGAAAATTAATAGTAGCATCGTAATAATAAAATAATGCTGATGGCTCATAAGCTGATGAAGACATATGCCCAGGATCTGCTGACTGAGTTAGTGCATCCTTACCCCCTTGTCCAACTTTACCATTAACCTGACCTTTCCAAGCCACACCCCCAGATAACGATCCATTAGCATTAGCAAATTCAACCTCACCACCGACTCGAGCATACCACCCATATTTTTTAGCTATGAAAAGCGAACCTCCACCGCAAGCAGCAGCAAGACCCCCCGCTATAACTGGACCAAACTTATTTGTACCACTCATCTGTATTAAGATAAGCACCGAAAAATAAAACTTTTTACTAATTGAAATATGATACCTTTTAAAAAAGGCTAAAGCATAAGGTATATAAATAAATTTACATACCTTTTACTTTTAGTTATTTTTTACTATTAATTAATTACTAATTATATATATAAAATTCTAGAGAAGTACTAGTCTTGTACCTATAGTTAAAAATTTATCTTGAGATTGGTTTCTCACTTAGATGCTTTCAGTGATTATCCATTACAAACGTAGCTACCCAGCAATGCTATTGGAATAACAACTGGTACACCATAGGTTTGTTCTACCTGGTCCTCTCGTACTAGGGTCGAATCCTCTCAATTTTTTACGCCTACAGTAGATAGGGACCAAACTGTCTCACGACGTTCTAAACCCAGCTCACGTACCACTTTCATCGGCGAACAGCCGAACCCTTGGAACCTTCTTCAGCTCCAGGATGTGATGAGCCGACATCGAGGTGCCAAACGACTCCGTCGATAGGAGCTCTTAAGAGTCATCAGCCTGTTATCCCCGGCGTACCTTTTATCCGTTGAGCGATGGCCTTTTCATATAGAACCACCGGATCACTATGGCCGACTTTCGTCCCTGCTCGATATGTCTATCTTACAGTCAGGCGAGCTTATGCCATTGTACTCTACAATTGATATTAAACCAATTTGAGCTCACCGTTGCACACCTCCGTTACTCTTTAGGAGGTGACCGCCCCAGTCAAACTACCAACCATACAATGTCCCAGATAAACTTTAGCTTACCTTGGTAAGTAAGATATTATAACAAGGGTGGTATTTCAAGATTGCCTACACAATTAACTTGCGTTAAGGTGTCAAAGGCTCCCACCTATCCTATACATATTATAACTTCTTACACTGTAAAGATGTAGTAAAGGTGCACGGGGTCTTTCCGTCTAGCTGTAGGTAAACCGCATCTTCACGGCTAATTCAATTTCACTGAGTCCAGATTGGAGACAGTGGGACAGTCGTTACACCATTCATGCAGGTCACTAATTAGGTGACAAGGAATTTCGCTACCTTTGGACCCTCAGAGTTAGGGCCGCCGTTTGCTGGGGCTTCCATTGAAAGCAATAACTTCTCCTGTTAACCTTCCAGCACCGGGCAGGTGTCAGACCCAATACTTCATCTTACGATTTTGCAGAGTCCTGTGTTTTTAATAAACAGTCGCTATCCCCGATTCTGTGCCGCCTTTATATTTATAGTATAAAGGCACTCCATCTCCCGAAGTTACGGAGTCATTTTGCCGAGTTCCTTCAATCTGGTTCTCTCAAGCGCTTTAGTCTATTCGACCTTGCCGACCTGTGTCGGTTTAGGGTACGGTTTATTATTTATAAACTTTTTCCTGGAGATTTAATTTATTAATCTACTTATCCAAAAAGTAGAATAAAATACCTTACCTCGTCATTTATAAAAGAGTTTCCCATCAAATACACCTTTCGGTTTCTTTTTAGGGACCGTCTAACTCTACGCGGATTAACCTACCGTAGAAACCCTTCGGCTTACAGCGAGGATATTTTTCATATCCTTTATCGTTACTCATGTCAGTATTCTCAATTCTGATGTCTCCAAAGTATCTCACAATACTTCTTCATCAACCTACAGAACGTTCCGCTACCTTTTTCCTATTAAGGAAAAAATGTCATTTCGGTCTTTATCTTAAGTCCCTATATATTTTCGGCGCAAAAAAACTAGACCAGTGAGCTATTACGCTTTCTTAAAAGGAAAGCTGCTTCCAAGCCTACCTACAGGTTGTTTTAATTTTTTCACTTCCTTATTCACTTAGATAAAAGTTAGGGACCTTAATGTCCATTCAGGGCTGTTTCCCCTTCGACTATGGATCTTAGCACCCAAAGTCTGTCTGCTCAATGTATCAAATACTTTTGTATTCGGAGTTTCCTTGGATTCGGTAGGATTTTTGGTCCCCCTAGTCCATTGAGTGCTCTACCCCAAAAGAAAAACATTGAACGCTCTACTTAAATAGATTTCGCGGAAAACCAGCTATCTCCAAGTTTGATTGGCCTTTCACCCCTAATCACAAATCATCCCCGCATTTTTCCACATGCGTGGGTTCGGTCCTCCAATGTATTTTACTACATCTTCAACCTGTTCATGATTAGATCACCTGGTTTCGGGTATTACCCTTATAACTAAAAGCCTTATTAAGACTTGCTTTTACTACGCCTACTTTTGATAAATTAAGCTTGCTATAAGAATAAACTTACTGACCCATTATGCAAAAGGTACGCTGTCACTTTGTAAAAAAGCTCCAACTGATTGTAAGCACTAAGTTTCAGGTTCTTTTCAACCCTATCCGGTTCTTTTCACCTTTCCCTCACGGTACTTGTTCACTATCGGTCACCAATAACTATTTAGGCTTTGAGGATGATTCCCCAATATTCAAGCAAAATTTCACATGTTTCGCCCTATACAAAAAAATAGTATCTATATGTTTACAGGACTTTCACCCTATTTTGTAAAACTTTTTCTGTTTTTTCAACATATATATTAAATATTTTTAGGCCTAATCCGTTTTCGCTCGCCACTACTAACAGACTCTCGGTTGATTTTTTAAATTTAGTTACTAAGATGTTTCAATTCACTAATTTTTTATACTCATTATGAGTGGGTTTTCCCCTAGGAAATCTATAAGTCATCACAAATTTTTGCTCTTTATAACTTTTCGTGTTTTAATACGTCCTTTTATTGGTACCTAGGCATCCCCCTAGTGCTCTTGTTTTAAAATTATTACTTATTATAAACAGATATTAGAGTAAACTTAGACCATGTTTCCCATGTGAATAGTATTTTTGGCGTCTAATGTGATAGCCTTTGAGTCCAAGGTGATTTCGGGCACATAAAGTCATTAAACTATAAGAAGTTTACTCTCCTTTATGATATAATTGGGTAACAATGGGAAAAAATTATATGGATTTTATAATTAACTATAGTATTACTTTTATCGAAGAGAGTTATTATTACGTTTGACTGTGAAAAAAGCAGCTTGCCTTAAATAAGTGCAATCATCTATTATCAAGGTAAACAATATAAAGATTGTTTATGACAAATACCTGAGGATCAATCTAGTGATAATCGAATTACCCTGTTTATTATCTTTTCATAAAGAATGCCTAATATCTGTTTTAATCACTTACTTCTCCGGACGCTATTTAATCTTGAGTACAGACAGTCATTATAAACCTTGATAGTAATCTTAAAAAAAATTATCATAACAAATAGTCTATAACTCTACTTTGTTTTTTTTTTGTATATAAACCTGTATATTGTTTTCATATCTAAGTAATTATGTTAGCCTATTTACCTTACGATAGTTTTTCATTTAACTGAAATTGGAAGTAGCAATTATTGAAGTCATCTATTCGAAATAATTAATTGCCGCCACGTTATGTTGTGCTATACTAATACTATTGACATTTGAAATCCTTAAAATATTGATACAATAAATTGTATACAAGTGAGTATACCCATATAATTCTAAAGTATATTTGTTCTATAAGGAATAGTATATATTTACACCCGTTATATTTTAGTTATTACTAAGACTAATTAACCCATTCCATCCATTTAAAGCAATAACCCCTAACCATGCAATAAGTTACTATAATTAGTTTTTTTGCTATTTGTGTATAACCACTTTAGTTCGTTATATTGTTGTCTTTAGTTATTTGTTGCTAGATATTATAATATCACTATTAATAATTTACATACTTAATTCGACGTGTGAAAATAGTGAAGTATAATTTATTTTATTTTTTATAATATTTATCCATTAATTTATATAAGTTGCTGGTAAGATCTATCATTGATAAGTATATTTTATAAATTGCATAATGTATATTACTAAAATAGGTACTTCCCAACTATTTTTATAATACATTACTATTTTGTTTTAAAATGGTTTGTTAAAAGATTAACTTTTTGACAAAATATTCACAATTTAATTATCTAATTTTAAACAAGATGGTTAAATACACTGGTAATTAATTGGTGTATGGTCATTACAAATAATAGTAAACGAACAAAAAACATCTGTACAAAGCCGAGGAAAGTTATAACTTGTTACCTTTCTGTTGCTACTTGAACAACTTTGTCAACTAATTACGTTTAGGCCTATATCTTATTCCTTTTAATAACCGTATATTTTACCGGTATATTTAATTTAGATAGTATTGCTTTTATTATTCAGTTGTTCGGTTACAGTTTTCTCAAACTTAACATTTTTTCAACTAATTATAAACTGCCCTTATGTCGTTGTTTTTATATTGGTTATTCTTTTTATGTATCGTTTTCGAAGTCTCAGTTTGATATTATAACCCATTATTTTTATTGCTTTGTCCTGTTTGTAACTATTAAATATAGTAAAACCTGAACGCCACTTACCAAGACACCCTCACAAGTACAGTATTGAAGGTACCCAATATTATTATTTTTAAACCTTTAAAGGTTTTCATTCTTTTCTTGAAAAACCATTAATGTTCTAAAAGCACCTTTGTTTTTTTGGTTTAATAACTTTGTTAATTACTATCCAAAAATAGTATATATAGGGAATTACTCATCCCTTTTTAGTTACTCTTAAAATAAATTTAAACTATGTCCCTATGACACTTAAGTCCTCCTAATAAAAATTAAAGTTAAAAGAAGGACAGTTAAAGATTATATTGTACCCTTGACAATATAATAGGTTGTCAAGGGTATAAATATTATTTTATTTTTTACTTCTAAATAGAAAAATAAGGTACATCCACACAAAATCCTTATAGGTAAGAATTGTTATGAATAAAAACCAGCTTACCCTCATTTCTAGATTGGGATATTCGAAAGTTGACTGTGCTGTTGGTGGTGGGCGGTCATTCGAACTAAAGAAGTGACTCATAATCCGATTTACACCTTGTCGCACGACTTGCTGTTTGACCTCGTCATGAGCGTCTTGGATTTGAGGCATAACACCTTTTTTAGCGTCTAATAGCTTTTGGGCCATGAACTTTTCATGATCATGCTGCCGTGCCTGAATCAGCAAGGTTGTATCTCGGGTTTGAGCTATTTCAGCTAGCCTAACGATTTTCAAATCCTCTGATTCGGTAAGACGAATTTCTTTATCCGAAATGATTTTCAACCCTTCTAATCTAGCGTCCTGCTCTTTAATTTTCCAACCAAAGAATGCAGCTCCTAGGCTAGTTATACTCCCACCGAAAAGTAAATGGTTTGAATAATCTTTCGCCAATGGCTAGACAGCCATAGATTTAAAGTTAATAAAATTTGGTTTATTCTTATGAAGTTTAACCAGTTGACCCTTACTCATATTAAAAATGTTTTTTGTATATTGATGATAATTTACCTTTTATATGAAAGGTGTGAGTAGAAATGTTAATTATAAATAATTATCCATATAAAATTTAATTAATAACCATAAATAAATCAACGGTAATATAAAATACGAATCTACCGTAATTTGGTTTAATAGTAAGAATAGGTATAATAATATAATGCTTACGATTAAAATAACTGTTAATAGTTGTAACATATGAACTCTTTTTTTTAAGGGGGTTTGTTAAAAGTTTAACTTCCAAACAAACCACTTATATTTTAATAATTAGTACCAAGGGTTATTAGCTTTCACTTTTTCACCAGAAGTAAGGGTTACAAAGATGATGTAGAAGAATAAAATTAAACCTACAACACTCATATAAGAACCATAAGTAGCAACAATATTCCAACCAGCATAAGCATCAGGATAATCTGGAATACGACGAGGCATACCAGCTAAACCTAAAAAGTGCATTGGGAAGAAAGTTAAATTTACTCCAATAAAAGTAATCCAGAAAT
>JGI20152J14361_10002691_pt1 | contig 10428 bp, 9 predicted proteins | sample COG_02_FD_14361 | JGI IMG/M metagenome (IMG submission 14361)
TTAATTACTTTATTGGTGTCAAATGTTTGTAAAAGAAGTGTTTTTTGTTGTCTTTTAATGACCCCTCCATTTTCACCAACAATAGTAATTTCATTCAATATTGGATGAAGTTTTTGTGCGATACTGTTATACTGTCTGCCGCTAGCAGCTACAAAATGAATTCCTAGCTCTTTAAGTTTATGAAACTGTTTAAAAAACAATTGACTAACCTCTTCTCTTGAATTAAGTAATGTTCCATCCATATCAGAAACAATTAGTTTCACATTTGATAAATCCATATTAGATATTTTAAATTAAAAGTAAGAGAATCATTTTTTAAAAAATCAATCATAGGTTATTCTCTTGATAAAGAACCTTTTTTTAGTTGAATAATTTCCCAAAATAGGAAACCATACACCAGAAGGTATTCTAAAGCTATTAGCCATAAGTTTTCTTGCCAAGGATTATTTGCATATGCTTGATAACTAAGGATTATAACAATACTCCATACTATTGGATACTTGTATTTTGTAAAAACCGATAACAATACTAAGCTTGCAATATACCACGGATGAACGGTTGTAGCCATAAAATAATAAAAAGTAAGCCCTAACAACATTGCGGTGAACAATTGTTGAGGGTAGTTGTTTTTTCTAAAGAATGTAATAACAACTATAAATACAACAGTGATTATTGGTAATATTTTTCCAATAATAGCTATTTCATTCCATCCTCTAAACAAGTANCCAATTTCCCTTGCGATATAATAAACACTCGCATTAAATTCAAAATTTTGAAACCATAATCCAACAGAGCTNAGATAGTTGTCAAGTAAATTTGAAGAAAGGAAAGGAAGAAATAATAGCATATTTATTCCAATGATAATGGCTCCAAAAGAGAAAAAGTTTAAAATTCCTTTACTTTTTCCATCTTTGGTAAACCACTGATAAAAAAGAGGTATAAATAATAATGGAATTAATTTTACAGATACAGAAAGTCCAAAAATAAATGCAGACCAAATCCATTTCTTTTGAAGTAATAAATACAAACTCCAAACCAAGAAAAATAACATCACAGCTTCAAAGTGAAGGTTGCCAGTTAATTCAATGATAATAAAAGGATTTAAAGCATATAAAAAGATATGATGTAAAGGGATCTTTAGTTTTTCCAATATCTTTTTTCCAATATAAATAATGCCAATATCAGCAAGTATAATTTGTAATCGCATTACTACAACAGACCACAGGATACTTGTTTTTGCAAAAATTGCTGCAATAACAAAGCTTAGTTGATTTAAAGGAGGATAATTTGTGTAATGACTCCCATTTAAACTTCCCATGCCATTATATAAATCAATTGCTTGATTTATTGGGTAGGCTTCGTTTTTAATAAAGGTTTCTGGTAAAGATTCATAAGGGTTGATTGCCTCAAAAATCATTCTTCCATCCCATATAAATCGATAAAAGTCTTGAGATAAGTTGGGAATAGCAAATAAAAATATCAACCTAAACAAAATAGAAAGAGCTAATAGTAGTGTAAAATTATTTTTTTCAGTAGTAATTAGATACCAAAAAACAATACATAAAATTAAGTATTGGACTGTCAGCTGAAAATAATTTGTTCGATCTAAGAAATAGCCTGTTATGAAGTAACAGATAATACCAATACTTATAGCGATAACAGCTCTATTTTTTTGCGATAAAAACATAGGCTAAGTTTTAGTAAAAATAGACTTGTAAAAAACATATCCAAAACCAAAAAATAACATCAAGTGAAAAGGGAATAAACCAAAGTCTCCTTCTAAGTTTCCAACTACAAATGCACTGTACATCCCAAAGGCAAAATACAGGGTNAAAATTCCTTCAATAATTACATTTAAAGAAACTTTTTTTCGAATGTATTTGTTCTTTCTCCAGGAATCTTTTATATTTTTTATATTAAATTTTGGAGTTCTTACAAATTCACTTTTTTTACCTAAATGCCCTTCCANAACAGCTATTGTGTTATGCAAAGAGAATCCCATTGCCAAAGAAAAAAAAGTAAAAAATGTGCCTGTATATTTTACGAAGTTTTTAATCCCTCCTCCGTAACTCTTTTTAAACATATACCAATAACAGATAAAAAAGATAATGGAGCTTACAACAAAGAAACTCATCATGTAGAAGTATGATCTTAAATGTGGATATTCATTTTTAATATACAACATAGGAATACTTAATACTGCCACTAATAAAATCATGAAAAACATAGAGCTATTTAGAAGATGTAATACACTATGAATTTTTGTTTTTATGGAAATATCATTGTTTAACAAAACACGTTTTACCATTTTTTGAAAATTTTCTGCACCACCTTTATTCCATCTAAATTGTTGAGATCTAGCAGCACTAATAATAATTGGTAATTCTGCAGGAGTTTTTACCTCTTCCAAAAACTTAAACTTCCATTTTTTTAATTGAGCTCTGTAGCTAAGATCTAAATCTTCAGTTAAAGTATCTCCCTCCCAATTTCCTGCATCTATGATGCATTTTTTTCTCCAAACACCTGCTGTTCCATTAAAATTTATAAAATGTCCTTTGGTGTTTCTGCCAACCTGTTCTAGAGTAAAATGAGCATCTAAAGCAAAAGCTTGTATCTTAGTTAAGGTAGAATAATCTCTGTTGAGATGCCCCCAACGAGTCTGAACAACTCCAATTTTGTTATCCTTAAAATAGGGGATGGTTTTTAATAACCAATCCTTTTGAGGTAAAAAATCAGCATCAAAAATGGCAATAAATTCTCCTTTCGCAATTTTTAAGCCTTCTTTTAATGCTCCTGCTTTGAACCCTTTTCTATTAGTCCTTTGAATATGTTGAATATCTATTCCGGTCTTTTGAAGTTCGTTAATTTGTTGTTTGGTGGTTACAACAGATTCGTCAGTAGAATCATCTAATACCTGTATTTCTATTTTTTCTTTTGGGTACTCTAACTTTACGATATTATCTAGTAAACGTTTCATAACATATAACTCATTGTAGACGGGAAGTTGTATAGTAACCAAAGGAATTTCATTTGAATTTAAAAAATCAAATTTGGGAGAATCATCTACTTTTTTTTGAGCACCTATATAATTAAATAATAGATTTAATTGTGCTAAGGCATACATAAAGATGAGAACGAGTGCCAATGAATAAATAACTATAATGATGTAGATAAAAACCATTATTTAAGACTGTATTTAAAGATCCAACCTAAAATTTTTACACCAGCTAATATAGAGCCTTTTATGGTCCCAGAAACTTTAGAAACACCAATTCTATTTCTGTATTTCATTGGAATTTCTGTGTATGAAAATTTCTTTTTGATAATTTTTAATTGCATTTCAACAGTCCATCCATAGGTTTTATCCTCCATCTCTAGTTGAAGTAATTTTTCATACTTAATGGCTCTAAATGGTCCTAAGTCTGTAAATGAAGCTCTAAAAAACACTTTCATTAAAAAAGTAGCTAGCCAATTTCCAACTATTTGTTGTGGTGTCATAGACCCAGCTTCTCTTAATTCATGTACTCTAGAACCAATTACAAAATCAATATTATCTTTTATAATAGGTGAAACAAGCTCCGTTAACTGTTCGGGATAATCAGAGTAGTCACCATCTAAAAAAACAATAATATTTGGAAGCTCATTTTTTTCTAAGTTAGCAATATATTTCATCCCTTGTAAACAAGCATATCCATACCCTTTTCGGTTTTCTTTTAGAACGGTAGCTCCAGCTCTAGCGGCATTTTCATATGTTTTATCAGTTGAATTATTACTAACTACTATAATTTCATCTACATTGGAAGGGATGTCGTTAATTACTTTTGCTATAGAATCCTCCTCATTATATGCAGGAATAATTACTTTAATTTTTTGTGATTTCAATTCCAATTCCTACTTACTACTTGTTGTTTATTAACTCCATTAAATTTACATCATTTCCTAATAAAATGTCTGTTGGATTTATTCTTCCATTTTCTGGACCATTTTCTAATTTTAATACTCCTCTAGGGCATACAGCCGAGCAAATACCACAACCAACACAGCTAGATCGAACAATATTTTCTCCTTTTTGTGCATAAGCTCTTACATCTATTCCTTGTTCGCAATAAGTAGAGCAGTTTCCACATGATATACACTGTCCTCCATTGGTTGTGATTCTAAATCTTGATTTAAATCGTTGAACAAAACCCAAATAAGCTGCTAATGGGCATCCAAATCTACACCAAACTCTATTCCCGAAAATTGGATAAAACCCAGTTCCAATAACACCAGCAAACCAGGCGCCAATTAAGAAACTATAGGTGTCTTTAATCCACTGAGAGTTGATGCCTAAAAGAGAGTCTGTACCTGTGAAATAAGTGTATAGAGTAACCAAGGTCATCACCAAAGAAAAGAGTAAAACAAAATGAATTAACCAACGTTCTAACTTCCATGCGTTTAAACTTTTGTCTGAATGCTGTCTGTAGGGATCACCTAAAGTTTCAGCCAATCCACCACATCCACAAACCCAAGAACAATACCAACGTTTACCAAAGAAATAGACCATTACAGGAACAATAATAAGGGTTAAAATAATTCCCCAAACAAGAATAAAAATTCCAATACCTCCACTATTTAAAAGACTATTTAAATTCCAATCAAAAAAGAAATCATAATCTAAAGGGAATGCATTTTTAAAATCATAACCAGGCATATTTAGACTGGTCATAATCTCAGGAATTAAAAAAGCAAAAACAATTTGAAAGAACAATACAGAAGTTGTTCGAATGAGTTGGTATTTATTGTGCCTGTATTTAATATACATGCGTGTTGCCATTACTAGCATTATGATGCAATATAAAAACCCATAAACAAACCATTGAGAGGCTAAACCTCCATTAAGTGATTTGCTAATTGGATCCAATATATAAGTCCAATTTACCACATAGTCTGGCATGAAGTATAAAACCAAATAAAATAAAACTAAATATACTAGTACCAGCCAAGCAATAAAGCCTCTGTTGGTGCTAGATTCTAAATAAATCCCATTATTTTTTATGCCAGCTTTACCCAGTAAGAAAAGATTAGGTAAAATAAAAAGTAACGCTCCCAAAATCCCCAATCCAAAAGTAAGAAGCCATAGAGTTCCAGGAAGTTCTCTAGCAGATCCTTTACCAGCTATTTTAGCAAGTTCAAAACTTAATGTATGTGGTTTTCCATAAATTTTATATTGATATTGCTCTCCTTTTTTATCCCAGTCTTTTTCCTCGTTAAATTTATTAATTAAAGCATCGTAATGATCATTAGAATCTTTATATGCTTCTCTAACTCTGCTAGAAAATTCCAAAATAGTAAGTTCTTCATTTGTAACAACTGCCTTTTTCAGGTTGTTTAAAATTAACTCACTCTTATAGCCTTTTTTTGAAACGTATGAGGTTAGTTCGGTTGAAGATAAATTAAAAGAACCTGTAAATAGGACTCCTGTAAAGATTGATAGTCCAATCAAAAATAGAACCAATCCTATATGTTTGAGTATTTTCATTTTTTTAGGCTTTGGTAAATATTCGTTTCCAGCTTTTCTTTCTAGACTGAATGGACTTTCCGTTTTCTTGGTTAAATTTTGAAGTAATGTCTTTTTCGTAAAGTGAATAAAATTCTGGATCAAAATTGGCATCGGCCAGATATTCTATAACATAATCTATAGTTCTTTTTTCGGAGAGCCATTTATCAAAAACTTCGTGTCTCATCCTTATCCCAAAAGTATTTATTCCAAGAAAAAGCAATGAATCTTTATGATAGGCTATCGTGATGCATTTAGTATTATCTTGATGTTTCCATTGAAAGTGTTTTTCATAAGAGGGACTGTTTTTCTCAGGAAACACCCACCCATAGGTTTGGTATTCAATATCAAAAAATTTAGCTGAGTTAAACCAGTTTCCTGGTTTATATTCTATCTTATTTTTACAAATAGTTTGCGCTAATGTTTCTCCCATCATCCTGCCTGTATACCAAACTGCTTCGATTGCTCTCCTGTTTCCAATGGCTTGTCTTTGTTCAGCACAATCTCCTATTGCATAAATATCTTTACTATTTGTTTCCAAAAATCGATTTACTAAAACTCCTTTGTTTGTTTCAATAGTAGAGTTTTTAATAAAGTCTATATTAGGAGAAACACCAGTGGTTAAGCCAACAATGTTACACTCAATTTCTTCACCTGTTTCTTCAATGACAACAGATTTTACAAATCCTTTTGCATCAGATTTTATCTCTTTTAGATTGCAATTTAAACGAAGATCAATCTGATTATTTTGAATGTGCTGTTAATCATTTCACTCTCCATTGCTGGTAAAACTCCATTCCAAAAACTAGATTCTCTAACTAGAAAGGTAACTGGAATTTTTCTGGAATGTAGCATCTCTGCTAACTCTATTCCTATCAATCCACCACCCACTATAACAGCTCTTTTACAAACTTGATTATTAGGGTGCATATTTTTCTAAGTTTTCTAAATCTTGTTTATGGTACATGCCCATTACCCCCTCTAAGTCTTGTCCTGGCCAGCCAAATTTTGTAGGTTTTGAACCTGTCGCTAATACTAACTTATCATAAGAAATATATTCGTCGTTTGAGAATATAATTTGTTTATTGCTGGAGTCAACTTTTTTTACATAGCCTTTTTTCAAATTGATTTTGTTCTTCTCCCAAAACCAAGATTCATAGGGTTGAGTATGTTCAAATTTCATATGCCCCATATATACGTACATCAATGCGGTTCTAGAAAAAAAGTACTCCGTTTCTGCAGACACTATGGTGATTTTTTTATTTGAATTTTTTCGAATATGTCTAGCAAGAGTAACTCCAGAAATTCCATTTCCAATAATGACAATATGTTCCATACTCTTAAAAAGTTTACTTATAAGTCGAAGTTAATGAGAATTTCTTAAAAGGATTCTTTAATTTATAACAAGTATAAATAAATTTGTAATATTTTTATTAAATCCATTAATTTAATAGTAATTTTATGAATGTAAGTAAGCTTTTTTTCTTTGTTATTGTGCTTCTTTATTTTTCTTTGCTAGCTTCAGCTCAAAAAATTAATGGAATAAGTTTTGTAGCATCCAAAGACAGTATTAAATCTCACCATGTTACCTCAGTAATTGACGTTAATGCTAATTATGTTGCTCTGATGCCTTTTGGCTTTATTAGAGATTTATCTTTTCCAACTATTCGTTTTAATTCTAAAAGGCAATGGTTTGGTGAACGAGATCAAGGGATTCGTCAATATGCAAAAGAATTACAATATAAGAAGGTAAAACTAATGGTTAAGCCACAAATTTGGATTTGGAAAGGACAATTTACAGGACATATTACCATGGATTCAGAGGAACAGTGGAGAATTTTTGAAGATTCATATGCGTCTTTTATATTAACCTATGCAAAAACTGCTGAAGAAATTAAAGCAGATATTTTTTGTATTGGAACCGAACTAGAAAATTTTGTTAATAAAAGACCTGCGTATTGGAAAGATCTGATTCAAAGAATTAAAAAAATTTTTAAAGGAAAACTTACTTATGCAGCCAATTGGGATGAATTTAAAAGATTTCCTTTGTGGGATCAATTAGATTATATCGGGATTGATGCATATTTTCCTTTGACAGAAAAAAAGACACCTACAGTTAAAGATTTTGAAGCTGGATGGCAACTTCATAAAGCACAAATTAAAAACGTACAATCTAATCTAAAAAAACCTATTCTATTTACAGAGTTTGGTTATCGTAGTATAGATTTTACAGGGGAAAAACCGTGGGATTCTAAAAGAGTTACTGGGTTAATTAATTTACAAGCCCAAAAAATGGATTACAAGCCATTTACAATCAGTTTTGGAATGAAACCTGGTTTGCAGGAGGATTTATTTGGAAATGGTTTCACAAACATAAAGAGGTTGGTGGTGAAAATAATAATAGATTTACTCCGCAAAATAAGCCTGCAGAAGTTCTGCTAAGAAATCTCTATAAAGAGATTCCATAAAATTTTACATTATTTTTTTCGTCCTAATGGATATATTTCTTGACTTATGAAGTTTTTTGGAAAATTTTCATCATTTTCAAATCCCAATTCAATATCTCGTCCGTTAGATGGGATATAATTAGTTTTAAAAAGATAATCCCAAACACTCAGTGTGAGTCCAAAATTAACACCAAATTTGTTAGGAGTCTTCTTTCCATGATGCCATATATGCATTTGAGGATTGTTAAAAATATATTTAAAAACTCCTAATGGAATAGAGATATTACTGTGATTAAAATGCCCCATTGTAAGAGTGAATAAATGAACCAAAATAAAATCATCTATACCAAAACCAACTAAAGCTAAGGGAAGGTACTCTAAAGTTCTGTAAACGACAGTTTCCATCCAATGATATCTGAGATGAGCTGCAAATCCCATTTCTTTGACTGAGTGATGTACTTTGTGAAAATTCCATAAAAAAGGGACTCGATGTAATAATCTATGGATGCAATACTGTATGAAATCTCTAAGTAAAAAAAGAACAAACAGTTGTCCCCAATAAGGGAAGGCTTCAATATTAAAAAAAACTAAATTATTTATCCCAATGCTCATTAAGATATCATTAAAAAAGGCAACTGCAACGTTAGATAAGGCATTGTATACAATCAATGAAAATAGGAAAAAGTTAAAAAACATATAGAAACCATCAAGCCAAAAATCTTTTCTGATATTATGTTGATTTTTTCTCCAAGGAATTAAAACCTCTAAGCCCCAAAAAATAAATGAAATAGCAAGTAACCAATAAAAATAATTACCCCAGTGTGGATTTGTAATTTCTGTTACTAGATAATGATAGTAGCCAGAAAAAGAGTGCTTTATAATGTCTAGGTAAGGTTCCATTTTTAAATAAAAAAGTATGAATTCAAATTAGCAACAGCCACCGCCATCATAATGAAAAGTAGCATCAGATATATAGATGTCGTCTCTTTTTAATGACTTTAACGCAAGAGCTGTTTTATCACAAATAGCAAGGGGTTGGTTTTTTAATAAAGTGTGTCCAGCACCATCATCAAAATAATCTTTATCACCATAATAAATGGCTGCTTTTCCTGTAAAAATACAAGGCCCATCTTCTGGCATTGGATCTTTAATTGCTGCAACTTCAATAGACTCTATATATATTAACTCATCAGTTGGATAGTTTTTTGGATCTAAAATCCTGTAGGGTTTACGAGCCCTTATTTCAATGGTTCCAAAACCAGCATCAGTTAATGCTTTTACGTACTCATTAATTGGCAAACTACCACTTAAACATAGAGCACGTAAACGTTCATCGTTTCGTAATTCGTCATTCATTGGTTGCTCACAAGTTGGATCACTCATTACCAAACGACCATGTGGTTTTAATACTCGATACATTTCTGCAATTGCTTTCTTCAAATCGTCTGATTTAAAGATGTTGAACAAACAATTTTGTGCAGCAACATCTATAGAATTACCATCTACCGGTAAATTCATAGCATCTCCTTTCCGAAGATCCACAAAGTTACCTTTAAACCAAGGATTCATTTCTTCTGCTTCTACAAAGTTTTTGCGAGAGGCTTCTAACATTTCATCTACAACATCGATACCTATTATTCCTCCTTTATTTCGATTAAAATAGGCAAATTGTAGTAATTCCATACCGCCACCAACACCAACATATAACATTTTTGGGTTGTTAGTTAAATCACGAGCATGCACTGTAGAACCACATCCATAATTCATTTCTTGCATTATTCTTGGTATTTTTAAGCCAGGTAATTCCCAAATTGGATTTGTTGTGCAACACAAACCAACATCGGGTGTTAAAGCTGCTTCCTTGTAAACATTATGTGTAGTTTCTAAATAACTCATTTTTAATGTACGCTAAATTTTATATATCAATTCTTTAAATAATGTAATCATTTTAGGTTCTGCTTCGCCAGCAATCTGAATAATTTCCTCTATGTCTACGGGGGCTAAATTCTTTGGATCACATTCGTCTGTTAGAACTGAAATTGCAGCACATGTCAAATTTAAATGCTTGGCAACTATAACTTCAGGTACAGTACTCATTCCAACAGCATCAACNTCCAANATTTGAAGCATTCTATATTCGGCTCTGGTTTCTAATTGNGGACCAAAAACACCTGCATAAACACCTTCTTGTAGTTTTATGTCGTTTTGTTTTGCGATTGATTTCAGTAAATCNTTTATTTTTTTGGAATAAGGTTCTAACATGTCTGCAAAACGTTCTCCAAACTCTCCTATTTCGGCAAATGCTAGTGGCGAACCTCCTTGTAAGTTAATGTGATCATCAATAACCATTAAATCTCCTTTTTTATAAGATAAATTGATGGCTCCTGCTGCATTAGAAATTAATAAGGTATTGATTCCCAATCCTTTCATTGTTCTAATGCC
>JGI20152J14361_10002695_pt1 | contig 10410 bp, 15 predicted proteins | sample COG_02_FD_14361 | JGI IMG/M metagenome (IMG submission 14361)
AAAAAATTTCATAACTATTATTTGAAATTAAAATTGCTGGAATAGCAAGAAAAGTTATGTTGGCAAAACACTGTAAAAGAATTTCAAATTGTATAGAAATTCTGTTATTTGTGAAACCTTTTTTTTTCCATCTTATTCTTTGAAATTGATATCTAGGGAGTTCTTTGTCTAAGTACCCTTTTTTTAATAAAACCAGTGCTCCTAATCCCATTCTAAGTCCAGCTAGCAAATAAAGAGATGAGATAATAATTTTTCTAGGCATATAGCCTTCACCAAAAAACAATGCTATTATACCAATTGATATTAATCCAAAAGGCCAAGCAATATCGACATATGACATTCTTTTAGTTAGAAACGCTGGAATACAAGCTGCAATTAAAAAAACAGAAAGTTGAGCTACTAAATTGACAATCAAGAAGTCTTGAAATTTTTCAATTTGAAAAAAAATAATAAATACTATTAAAAATAAAATACTAGGAATAAATCTAGTTTTGAATTTATTGAAATTTTTAGACATAATGCTAATACTTTTTAAATTCGTGTTTTACCCAATCGACTTCCATAACCCATTCTCCTATCATTGGAGAATCAGTTATTTTAGCAAAATTTAAAATTGCAAACATAGCTTCTGGATATTCATCTCCTTGATCAATATTTCTATAAACCTCATCTCCATTGAGTCTATAAACTAAATCACTTTCTTCCCACTCTACTGAATAATCATTAAATTCATTTAAGGCTGTAGTCACTCCTGATCTTAAACTCCACCAATCCCCTTTATCACAATCTCCTAAATTTTTAATTGCTCCTGTGGTGTAATGATCTTTTTCATAATCACCATGATGTTCAAAAATATCTATCTCACCTGAACCTGTCATAGGCCAACACACATTTTCATTTTCTTCTTGAACAGGTGATTCATTATTTTGAGCTCCTAAAATCCACCATGCTGGAAACATACTAAGCTGGCTTTCACCCTGAATTCGAAGTCTAGCCGTCCATTTACCTTTCACAAATTCTTTTCTGTTTTTTGAAGCTACTCTACCAGCAACATACTGAGTTTCTGGATGTTGTTTGCCAAATTTATCTAAATTATCACACTCCACTTTTTCTTCAAGATTTACTACTCTTATTTTTAGAGTACCCTCACTAACTTCTCTAGTATTGTACTCTCCGTTTGGAACATAACACTGCTTTTCATTATTAACCCAAATTCTTTGATCTTGCCAATTATCAGAATTAAAAGATTCAAAATTATCTATAAAATCCACTTCCCATAATTCATTAGTATCATTAATTTGATTAACTGAATTATTCGCAGTAGAAACTATTAGAGCGTATCCAGCAATACATATAATTAAAGCTATAATTATTATTTTTTTCATATTATTATTTTACAAATTCCAATTCAATTTCTTCTAATGATTTACCTTTTGTTTCAGGAAGTATTTTCAAAAACAATAAAACTCCGGCTAATGCTATCAACCCATAAATTAAAAATGTTAGTGCACTACCTAAATTTGACAATTCCCAGGGGAATATTTGTTGTATAGTCCAACTGGCAAAAGAATTTACAAAACCAATAACTCCAATAGCTAGTCCTCTAAACTTATTTGGAAATAGTTCTGAAAGCATTACCCACATAATTGGTCCAAGTGAGAATGCAAAGCATGCAATAAAACCAAGAATACCAAGAAGCACTAAAGTTGAATTCATTTCTATAGCAGCTTCTAAAATTGAACCTTCATTTTTGGCATAAACTTGATTACCTATAACAGATTTAATATCCTTTTTAAATTTTACATCGCTATCGTATTCGACGTCTTGAAATATTAAAAGTTTATCAGAATCAATCTCTGTCAATGACAAGATTCCTTGATTTGAAAGTTTATATTTTGCTTGATTAAATCCATAAGCACATGTTAAAAGACTAATAGCAATTCCTGTCATTCCAATCAGTAATAGTGGCCTTCTTCCCATTCTATCTACAAGATAAATAGCTATTAATGTAAATATAACGGTTGTAAAGCTTAGTAATACTCCTGATGAAAAAGCAGCATCTGTTCCAATTCCGGTTTGTTTAAAAATTGAAGTTGCATAAAAATATATTGCATTAATTCCAGTTACTTGTTGTAGTATACCAAGCAATAATCCTACTCCCATTATATAACGAAGTGCTGGACTAAATAAATCACTAAAATTCGTTTTAACTTTTATATTATTTGATTCAATATTCTTTATAATTGCTTTAGTTTCCGTTTCAGCTTTTTCTGCCCCATGAATACTAATCAATACTTCTTTTGCCAATTCTGATTTGTTATTACTAAACAACCATCTTGGACTTTTTGGAACAAAAAACATTAAAACAAAATACATAATAGCAGGAAAAAATTCCACTCCCAGCATCCATCTCCAAACATTTTCATCATTAAAAAAATCACTTGATGAATTTATCTCGTTGAAATAATAATTACTTAAAAAAGCTGCAAAAAACCCGAGTACAATATTAAGTTGTTGAATAGAAACTAGTTTTCCTCTGTTTTCAGAACTTGAAATTTCTGCAATATAAGTGGGAGCTAAAATTAGAGCAGCTCCAAATGCTAGTCCTCCAACCATTCTAGCAATATATAGCGTTTCGTAACTGTAGGAATAGGCAGAAGCCAATGCAGAAAAAGCGTACAAAAAAGCTACAAATATTAATATTTTCTTTCTTCCAATTTGATCACTCAATTTACCTGATATCAACATTGCAATCATAGCCGCAAAAGATGGAGAGCTTACAACCCACCCAGTTTGCGTATCGTTTAAATTAAATTCCGGTCCCACATATGACATTACACCTGAAATTATTCCAGCATCAAATCCAAATAAAAACCCTCCAAGTGAAACTACAAAAGCAATAAATATTGATTTTTTTGACATGATTTATAGTTTTGATAATCATCTAAAATAAGATAAAACTTCAATTAAAAAAATAGTTTTTACTCTACAAAAATTTATTGTATTTAATTATTGTTTTAAACAATAATAGAAAAAAACTTAATTAAAAATAAAAGAGTTATTTTTAAGTAATTAATAATCATAAGGTTATGAATATTCAACAAAAAATAGAGGATTTATTTTCAAGAATTTTTTCTGAAATAGTAATTAAAAAATTTGAAAAATATATTCTATACCTAGCATCGATAGGCTTTGTAATTCACTTAACTATAATTCTTTTAAACAACTACAACCTAATAGAGCTTTCTGTTGTTGGGACTAACTTGTTTTCAAACCCAATTTCAGCACTATACACTCCGTTTTCTTTTATATTGATTTACGAAGCTTTTTTACTTATTTATTATATTCCAAGGTCTTTTACAACTGCTGTTGGAAAACAATATCAAATAATGTCTTTAATAGTAATTAGAAAAATCTTTAAAGATATTCCTCTAGTTGACTTAAATGCAAATTGGATAGAAAACTTCAAATAATCAACAGCTAATTTTTGATCTTGTTGGTGTATTAATAATTTTCTTTTTGATTTATTTATTTAAAATAACTAAAGAAAAACTCCCCATTAAACCTGTATCCGATAAACTAGATCGTTTCATTGCATCAAAAAAATTGGTCAGCATTGTGCTTTTACCGACTCTATTTGCAATATGTATTATGAGTTTTGTTAATTGGTTTAGTGGAGTATTTATAGAGGAAACATTTAATGAAAACTTAAACAATCTTTTCTTTAATGAGTTCTTTACTATATTGATTTTGGCAGATGTTTTTATCCTATTACTCTCATTCCAATACACAGAAAGATATAGCCAATTAATAAGAAATACAGGCTTTATTATCTCTACCATTTTACTTCGACTTTCATTTTCAGTATCAGGATTGACCAGTATTCTATTAATAATATCAGGAATTGTATTTGGTCTAATTATATTATTAATTTACAACGCCATAGAAAAAGACAATAAATTTGCATAATTAAATGATCAGTTTTTTTATACCTTTATTAAAATCAAATTATTATAATATGAAAAAATTACTATTACTATTAATCGCAATAACAACTGTTAGTTGTAACAATACTTCTGAACCAGCTAAAGTTGTTGAAGGTGCTGAAGCACAAACTAATGCTGCATCTGATCCAAACGATTTTGAGGAATTGAAAAGCCTTGAGGGTAAATGGGCAGGTACGCTTGAAAGAACAGATGGAAGTTCTGATGAATTTACTTTAGACTACACAGTGACTTCAAATGGAAGTGCTATACTTGAAGAAAGTGACACTGGAGGAACTGAAATGCTGTCCATTTTTAATTTTCAAAACGATGAGCTATTGTTAACTCACTATTGTGGGCTTCAGAACAAACCTATATCTAAATTAACTGGAAATAATAATGGCGTTTTAAGTTTTGCAACTGATTCTGAAATGAGTGGATTAACTCTTGAAAAAGATACTTATGTAACTTCCTGGGAAATTAATTTGTTGCCAGAAGACGAAAATCAACTGATGTATAAATATACTGTAAGCGGACCTGATGGGGATGTCTTTACAGCAACTTCTACACTGTCAAGAATATAAAAATAATTTAGTTTATTATAAATAAAACCCCTCATTGAGGGGTTTTATTTTTTAATGAGGTAGTTTATCTTTTACAACTCCATATGTAAAAGTTCCCAATAATGCACTTAAAATAACTGTTACATAAACAGCATACCCATTGCCTAACATTATATACATTGGCCCTGGACAAGCGCCAGTTAAAGCCCAACCAAGTCCAAAAACAATACCACCAAATAAATACCGAGATATACTCAATTTTTTATCATTTATACATATAGAACTTCCATATATATTTTTCATGTTTTTTCTTTTAATAATTTGAACTAAAATTAAACCTGTGACAATAGCTGATCCTATAATTCCAAACATATGAAATGATTGAAAACGGAACATCTCTTGTATTCTAAACCAAGAAATTATTTCTGATTTAGTCATAATTATTCCAAATAATATTCCTGTAAATAAAAACTTAATGTATTTCATATTAAAAAATTAAAGGGAAGAATAAAAATGTCATTATTAGACCTCCAATAAAAAATCCAACTACAGCAATAAGTGATGGAATTTGTAAATTGGATAAACCACTTATAGCGTGTCCAGAAGTGCAGCCTCCAGCCCATCTGGCTCCAAAGCCTACTAAAAAACCCCCTATGATTATAATAAAAAATCCTTTGACAGTTAATAAACTTTCCCAATTAAAAAGTTCATTTGGTATAATTTCGCCATTAAAATTAATTCCTAGTGCAGCCAAATCATTTATTGTATCATTGTTAATCAATAAAGGCTCTGGGTTTTGAATGTAGGTAGAGGCCAGAAAGCCTCCAATAATAGATCCAAAAATAAAAATAATATTCCAAGTTTGACTTTTCCAGTCAAAATCAAAATAATTACTATGTTTTGATGCTCCACTCATTGAACAAATACTTCGTAAAGTTGAGCTAACTCCAAAGTTTTCACCTGTCCAAAGCAGTTAAAAACATTACGATTGCTATCATTGGTCCAGAAACAAACCATGGCCAGGGATTACTTATAAATTCTATTAAAGTCATACTTAAATTATTTGAAATTAAATTTTAGAAGGACATATATATTCTGTTGTTAACAACGATGTCTTTTCTAAGGCTTTGAATCCACCTTCTATATCAGTTAAATTATGAAATCCTCTAGATTTCAAGATAGATGCTGCAATCATCGATCGATATCCACTTGCGCAGTGAATATAAAACCTATCCACAATTGGATATACATTTAAATATAAATTTATTTCAGAAAGAGGGGTATTATAAGAACTATTAATATGCTGCGATATAAACTCTGATTTTTTTCTAACATCAAAAATCTTATCTTTTTTTTCATTGAAATTATTTTGAAAATCATCTGCAGAAATAGAAGTTACAGAGTCTGTCTCTTTTCCAGAATTTAACCAAGCCTTTAAACCTCCTTTTAGATAACCTTTAGTATTATCAAAACCTAGTCTTGATAAACGAGTAATAGCTTCTTCTTCTCTGTTTTCTGGACAAATTAGAATTATAGGCTGTTCTAAATCAACTATAAGTTCGCCAACCCAGGGTGCAAAACTTCCATCGAGTCCAATAAAAATACTATTTGGAATATGGGACTTTGCGAACTCATAAGGTTTTCGAACATCTAACATCAAAGCCCCTTTTTCGTTTGCTGTTTTTTCAAAATCAAAAGGAGAAAGCTCTTGCAAGCCAGAGTTTATGACATCATCTATAGGCTTATAGCCTTCTTTATTTAGTTTTACATTATGGGGGAAATAATTAGGAGGAGGTAATAATCCGTCGGTTATTTCAAAAATAAACTCTTCTTTTGTCATGTCACTTCTCAAAGCATAATTAACTTTTTTTTGATTCCCTAAAGTATCTATAGTTTGTTTCATCATATTTTTTCCACAAGCTGAACCAGCACCATGACCAGGATAAATAATTATATCATCAGAAAGAGGCATTATTTTATTTCTTAAACTATCGTAAGAATAGCCTGCTAAGTCTTCCATTGTTATATCATCAGATTTTTGAGATAAATCAGGCCTGCCTACGTCACCTAAAAAAAGTGTATCTCCAGTAAAAATAGAATGGTTTTTTCCATTTTCATCTGACAATAGATATGTTGTGCTTTCCATTGTATGACCAGGTGTATGTAATACAGAAATTGTCACATTTCCTAGCTTAAAAACATCCCCATCTTGTGCAATATGAGAATCAAAAATTGTATTAGCATTAGGGCCATAAATGATTGGGGCTCCAGTTTTTTCAGACAGAGTTACATGTCCACTAACAAAATCTGCATGAAAATGGGTTTCAAAAATATATTTAATTTTAACTCCATCTCTTGAAGCTCTATCAATGTATTGGTTTACCTCTCTCAAAGGATCTATTATAGCAGCCTCACCATTACTTTGGATATAGTATGCTCCTTGAGATAAACATCCAGTATAAATTTGTTCTACCTTCATTATTTTATTATTTTGTTAAAAACTCTATTATAAACATGAATATTGACATTGCTAAAATAAAATACCCAAACCCTTTTTTAAGTTTATTTCCATCAATAAAATTTCCAATATAAACTCCTAAAAAAATTCCTATAATTGTTATGCTTGTGAATACAATTAAAAAATTCCAATCAATTGACATTATTAAAGCATCTCCTAAAAAAAATCCCAAAATAGATTTTAAAGCAATAATTACTAGCGAAGTTCCAATAGCTTTTTTTATATCCAAATTAGTTAATACAACTAGAGCGGGAATAATAAGAAATCCTCCACCTGCTCCGACTAGTCCTGTTACTGTACCAACTATAAGCCCTTCAATTAATATTAATGGATAATTATAACTAATATCACCTGACCCACCTTTTCTAGTGTTTTCCTTCAACATAGATAATGCTGCTGCTACCATCAAAACTATAAATACTCCAAACATTCCCATTCTTCTGGAAATTGCGAAATCTCCAAAATCAAAAAGAACATCTGGAAGTTCAGGTATCACATAATGTCTAACAATCCAAACACCAATTAACGCAGGGATTCCAAAAACAACAGCAGTTATCCAATCAACGTTATTGTTTATGTTTTGTTTTATTCCGCCAACTAAAGCTGCAAAACCAACAATAAATAATGAATATGCTGTAGCTACTTTTTCATCAAGTGAAAACAAATACGCTAAAACAGGAACAGCTAAAATAGATCCACCTCCTCCAAATAAACCTAAAGAAATTCCAATAAATAATGCCATTATATAACCAAGTAATTCCATGCTAAATCATTAAAATTTTTAAATTAAATCACAGCTTTCCATACAATCAAATATGCTTAACAACTTGCGATCAGCAATACTATAAAAAACTTGTTTTCCTTTTTTTTCTGAAATAAGCACACCATTATCTTTCATTTTTGACAAATGATGAGACATCATAGATATTTCACAACCAATACCAATTTTAGCACAAATTGAACCAACATCTAAAGGTTCGTTTGATTCTAAAATTTCTAATATCTCTAACTTTACAGGATGAGAAATTGTTTTAAGAATTTTTGCGACCTGTTGAAGCTTTAATATTGAAAATTGTCTTTTTGTTGATTTCATTAAACAAATATATGAATATTTTAATATATATTCATATATTTTAGTATAAATAAAGCTATACCTCTATAGTATAGCTTTATTAAATTATTTACTATAATAATCCTAACTGAGACAAAAATGAATGATTATCGAAAAAATCTTGTTCTTGTAATATTTTTCCATCCTTCATTTTAACAATTGTAGTCCCGTTAATATCTAATTTGTTTCCAGTAGCAGGAATTCCAAACATTTCTCCGTCATGAGTGCCTTTAAAATTCCAGTGTTTTACTATATTTCTCCCTGTCCAAAAATATTTACAAAAGTAAATTCAGCATCAGAGAAGCCAGTCAAATAATTATTGTAATACCCTTAAATGCATCTATTCCAGTAAGATTTCCTGTTGCAGTGACTACGGACACATTCTCGTCAAAACTATCAGAATTAATAAGATTTATATCTCTTTCTAAAAAAACCTTATCCCATACGGTTTTATAAGTTTTGATATCGTTTTGGATTTGAGCATTTGCTGTTTCTAAAGTTTGACACTCCTCACTTGCTTGTTGATTACAGCTGACAATTAAAAGGAACGAAGCTATAAATAATAATTTTTTCATTGATTTAGATTTTTGGTTATTTAACAAATATAGAACGAATTGATTTAAAAAATTATATTTCAATTATTAATTACCCAATAATCATAACTATTGCCATAACAATCATAATTGAATTTTCAATAAGGGTAGCCTCTGTCATTGGTAATTTCAATACAGTACCTAGACAAGCGCATTGAATAGATTGTTTTTGTAATAATACTTTAGAAACCCCAATTGTAGTAATAACTAATAGAACTAAAGTTATTATTAAAGCAATATTAATTTCATATCTCATTAAAAACATTAAGCCTAATAATGTTTCGATAAAAGGATAAATACGTCCATAAAAAGAAACACGTTTTGCTAATGGATCATACATTTTAAATGATTGTAAGAATCCGTTTAAATCAAGCATTTTAAAAAAACTGAAAACTATAAAGAATAAACCCATAAAATCAAGCATAAACTCATTCCAATTCCAATTTTTAAAATTTAGAAGCAAACTTGCCGACGTTATNTAAAATATAATTAGCAATAACGGNTTAAGCTGTTGAATTTTACTTTTACCTTCNAATTCTTTATCTATGGATTTTTCATTAAAATCCATTTCTNATATTGTATACTTTTTAGGTATTAANTTTTGAACAGTTGAAAGCGCCAAACCTTCATTAGAAATTATAAATAACTCTTGTTTTTTAAAGTCAACTTTTAATTTGGTTATAGCTTCAAAGCTTTGTAGAGCATTTTCAATAGATGCTTTACATTTCAAACACGTCATCCCAGAAATCAAGAATTTTTGATTCATAAGTTAAAGTTACATTAATAATTTTTGAGAAAATTTATAAAAATCAATTTATAATTTATTGTGATGAATTAAAAAAAAACAATTATTTTCGCGTTTTTAGAAATGAATATAAAAACTATTACTTCTGACCACTTGGGTGTTTTTACAAGCGTTACTTGTATGCTACATTGTTTTGCAACTCCTTTATTATTTATCACTCAGGCACAAAATTCTACATTAATCCACGAAGTTCCGTTTTTTTGGCAATCAATGAATTATTTGTTTATCGTAATCTCTTTGGCAGCAATAACACGTTCAATACAAAACTCCACTAGTTCGTATGTCAAAATATTATTGATTAGTTCGTGGAGTTTATTTAGTTTTTTTATTATTAATGAAAGTTTTGAAATCTATCACATTCCTGAATTTTTCACTTACTTAGCTGCTATCACTCTATCTGCTTTACACATTTACAATCTAAAGTACTGTACATGTAAAGATGAAGAATGTTGTGTACACAAAAAATAAGTTGAAATTTATTTCATATTCTTTTCGATAAATTCTCCTACTAGCTTATATAAATTATTACAACGGCACAAAAGTTGTATTATCTAAATTAAAAATTTAGTTATGAGAAAATTTATGGAGTTCTGGGGAGTATATTACCCAATAATATTAGCATTCTTATCTTTTGTTTATTCGGTAACACTTTGGTTTTCAGGGGATAAACTAGAGGGAATATTTGTAGGAATATGGGTTCCTTCAATATTATCAGCCTCAGTCGCTTTAAGACAAAGAAGAAGNGACAATCGAAACCTAAAAAGAAAATAATGGAAAATATTGGAATGTTCATTATGGGGTGCATTGTTTGCGCACTGTATCTTACAGGTTATTTAT
>JGI20152J14361_10002696_pt1 | contig 10405 bp, 11 predicted proteins | sample COG_02_FD_14361 | JGI IMG/M metagenome (IMG submission 14361)
CCAGCAATATTCATGGGTTGGTCAAACATTGGCTTTGATGATGAGATGATAAGAAACGAATTTTTTAGAGGAATTAGATATCCTTATATCACCAATGCAACCCCCAACAAAAGACATGATGGTTTAAACATTGCAAGAGGAGCTCATGCAGTCGATGAAAGTGTTGTCAAAACTGAAATAAATGCAAAAGGTAATCCAGTAATGAAACTAGAATCGTTAGCTAGAATGAATGGCTTTGAATCAAGTGGAGCTCACTCAGCTTTATTTGATGCAGAACTAACCGTTAAGGTTTTAGGATTAATTAAAANAAATCAACCTCAGACTTGGGATACATTTTTAAGAACAGCAAANAAGAGTGATACTGAGACGATATTTAAAACTGAAAAAATNTTTACATTAGCAGAATATCATTTTGGTAAAAATTATAGATTTGTAGTTGCACCACTTCACCCAAAACATTGTATTCACCCAATCTATCAATGGGGCCAAGCTTTTGATCTTAAAATTGATCCTATTCCATTATTTGATATGTCAATTTCTGAACTTAAAAGTGCTATTAAAAAATTAAAGTTTTTAAGAACTATACGATCAAATAAAGCTCCTATAATTTTAGACGCAAGTTATGGACTACAAGTTGAACCATATAGTAATCTTGATCCTGATCTAATTAAAGAGCGTGCAAAATTAGTAAACAGTAATGAGAGATTTTCTCAAAATGTTTTAACCGCATTACGAGAAACAGCTGAAGAAAAAGCACAATTCGATTCACAAGTTGATTTACTGGCAGAAGAGACAATTTATAAAAAATTTACTCCTCAAAAAGATACAGCTTTATTTCCAAAATGGCATGCAGCTTCTTGGAAAGATAAATTAATATTATTAGATAAATTTGAAGANGAGAGAATGGTAAGCTTTGGAAAAAANATAATATATCAAGAATCACCTGAGACACTTCCTCCTGATATGTTTAAGACCATTAAACGTGGAATAGCCGAAAGAATATTAAGTGATGAAAAAGAAAAATGGTGGACATGCAAAGAATTTTATTTTGAGTGTGATAATTTAAGAGATAGATATACCAACGAAAAAGATGAGAAAAAGCTCAAGTTTTTAGACGAAATTAATGAGTTTGTTGAAGGTATTCAAAAAAAATACGAACAAGCATAATAAGTCTCTGTTAATTAACTAAAAAAATCCTTTTTTACATATTGAATAAATCTAATAAGAATTTATATATGAAATATGCTTATTGATTTTAAAGACGANGAATTTGAAACAAAAATTAAGAATGAAGATATCTCTGTAGTTCAATTTTCTGCAGAATGGTGTGCTCCGTGCAAGAGCCTTAAACCCATCATGGATAAGTTTTCAGATAGCTACAAAGATAAAGCAAACTTTTATTATGCTGACATAGAAAATGGTGGAATTAACACAGGTTCAGCTGCTGGTGTAAGAGGTGTACCAACTGTTATTGTTTACAAAAAAGGTGTTGAAGTAGACAGAAAAGTTGGTGGAGTTGCTGAGAGTCAAATGAAAGAATTTCTAGATAAGAATATCTAGTTTAAGTTTAAAACTTCTCCCGCAAGATACAAAGACCCTGTAATTAAAATAATATCATTTTNTTGAAGATCAATTGAGNTAATTGCTTCCTCAATAGAATTTTTATAATTAATATTTTCAAAATTNTTAATTTTCTCTTTAAGTTCACTTCCCNTAATAGCATTGGGTTGATTTGGAATGTCAATTGTTGTTAATGATTTAATATCTTTAAAGTAACTCATATATTCATTGTGGTCTTTGTTGGCCATCATTCCTAAAATAATATGTTTGTTACAATTTAGACTTTGAAGATATTCATTTAATACCTTTGCTCCAAGTGGGTTATGAGATCCATCAACAAATAATAAATTATTACTAGTTAAATCTTTTAATTTTCCAGATTTTAACTCTTGTAGTCGTGCGATACTTTCTATTTTAGTAATACCACTCTTAATATGTTCATCAGTTATTTTATAGTCTGTTAATTGTCTAACAGTTGCAATTGCTGTAGAGACATTTTCTAATTGAAATTCTCCAGGCAAATTAGGTTTTGGAAGTTTAAGAGCACCAAATTCATCCTCAAAATAAAAAAAATCATTTTCTTTTAAGGTAAAATTATAATTTTTATTAAAGATTATTTTTTTAGAAGTATTGTCTTTAATTGTATTTTCAATACTTTTGTTAATTTCATTTGAGCTTTGTTTTGCAACTACGATTTTAGAGTTTAACAAAGTGGATGTTTTCTCAAATATTATTTTTTCAACTGTTTGCTCTTCTTTTGGAAGCCAGTCTAAGTGATCCAGACCAATAGCTGTTACAATACTAGCTAAGTTTTTTTTTAAAATGTTGGTTGCATCAAATCTATGAAATAGACCTGACTCAATTAAGTTAATGTTTTCAGGGTATTTCTTTGCATAATGAAAATAAGCAACAGTTAAAATTTCAAAGAAAGTGATTTGTGTTTGATTATTAGCTTCTTCTATTTCAGAAAAAAGATTGGCTAATTCATCATCTGTTAGAGGCTTATTGTTAAAGACAAATCTCTCATTAATTTTTTGAATGTGAGGACTGGTATAAATATTACATTTATAATCAGCCTCTTTTAAAATTGCATAAAGTGCCTGGATAGTTGAAAATTTTCCGTTCGTGCCAACAATAGAAATNCANNTNATTTGATCTTGAGGATTNCCTAATTTTTCTAAAAGATTTTTAGTTCGATCTAGACTTAGATCAATCTCTTTAGGATGCAGCTTTTGTAAGCGCTCTACTATCTTCTGAAGTTTCATTTTCTGATGAATTTATAGCAGAATTTTTCTTTAACAATATTGATAATAATGANCCAATTTTTTCTCTTANGTCTTTTCTCTCTACAATTAAATCTACAAAGCCAGTTTTTTCTACATACTCACTTNTTTGAAAGCCTTCTGGTAACTCTTCTCTTACAGTGCCTTGAATTACTCTNGCTCCTGCAAAAGCTATAAGAGCTCCTGGTTCTGCTAAGTGTAGATCACCTAACATTGCATATGACGCTGTAATACCACCAGCAGTTGGATCAGTTAGAACAACAATATAGGGTAAATTATTTTTCTTTAGTTCGTTAATTGCAAGTGTCGTCCTTGTCATTTGACTTAAAGATATAAGACTTTCCATCATTCTCATTCCGCCACCAGAAGTAAACACTACAAAAGGTTGCTCATTTTCTATTGCATGTTGAATTCCGTATAAAAAAGCTTCACCTTCTGCAGCACCAATTGAGCCACCTACAAAATCAAAATCAGATGCAATTGCTGTGATTTTTAAATTTAGAATATTAGTATTAACAACCATCATTCCACAATCCATGCCAGTTTTTTTTCTAGCAGCTTTTAATCTATCTTTATAAGGTTTTGCATCATTCCAATTTAAAGGGTCATCTTGAGGAATTGGAGTTTTTAAAACTTCATAATTATTTTTGCCAAATATAATGTCAAATCTCTGACGTGGGCTTATTCTGTGGTGTTTGTTACAAGATGGGCAAACCCATAAGTTTTCTTCTAAATCTTTTTTTAAGATTGGCCCNTTACAACATGAGGTCCAGTCACTATTAGCTATCTCNGTTTTGGTTGCACGTGCTTTAATGATNGTTTTAATCTTTTCACCAAATCTTAAAGTTTTTTTAATCCAATTCATGCTATTTTTTTTCTTAACTTTAACACAATATTAGTTACATTTGTGACAGGATTTTGGCGNTTTTTAATAGAATTTGATATTTCTTTACATAAAGCACTGCCAACCACTAATCCATCAGCNTTTCTTAAAGATGCTATGGTTTTTTCAGTGATCCCAAAGCCTATTACAATATTCTTATTCTTGTTAAGTTTTTTAATNTTACTGTAACGCTCTAAAATTTTTTTAGGCGAAACCTTTAGCTTGCCACCNGTTGTTGAGAGCATACTGATATAATAGACCATATCATGTGAGTCTCTTATAATNTTTTTCATTCTGTCNAGAGACGTAGTAGGAGANACTAATTGAATAAAACTAATATCTTTTTTCTTACATTTTTTTGCAAATTCTTTATTTTCTGGATAAGGAAGGTCAACAACAATTAATCCATCTACTCCTACTTTTTTACAAATATTTATAAAGTTATTATCTCCATATTGATAAATCATATTATAATAACCCATCAATATTACGGGTTTTGATTGTTTTGATTTTTTAAAATTTTTAACTATTGAAAAAACATCTTTAATTTTGATACCATTTTTTAAAGCTCTATAAGCACTTGATTGAATCTGTCCACCATCTGCAATTGGAGTGTTATGAGGAAATCCTATTTCGCAAATGTCAGCATATTTTGCAATTGATTTTAATATCTCAAGAGACTTCTTTTTAGTACTATCTCCAGCTACCGTGTAAGTTAGTAATGCAGGTCTCTTTTCAGTTTTTACTTTTTTAAATGCTAAGTTGATTAATGACATCTTAGTTAATTTTTCCCAATCTTTCTTTTAAAATATCACGATCCTTTTTGGCATCACCACAAGAATTAACAATAATGATAGTATCTTTGTTTAATTTTGGAGCAATTTTTATAGCTTCAGCAAAAGCATGACTAGGTTCAAGACTTGGGTTTATTTTTTCAAGTTTTGTAACTAGTTTGTATGCATTTAAAGCTGCCTCATCAGTTGCAGATGTATATCTTGCTCTTTTAGTATCTTTTAAGAAGCAGTGAATAGGGGATACCCCAGGATAATCTAATCCAGCAGAAATAGAAGCGGTATCGTTAATTTGTCCTTCACTATTTTGACAAACATAAGCTGCAGCTCCATGCAATATTCCAAGTTTAGCTCCATTAGTTAGAGGTGCTGCATGTAGTTTTGAACTTTTTGGTCCACCAGCTTCAACACCAATTAATTCAATCTGTTTTTTGTCATAATCAATAAACTCACTCCAAAACCCATAAGCTGAACTTCCACCTCCAACACAATTAATGAGTTTAATTTTTTTAGGCATCTTTTTAAATTCTGACTGAATTTGAACTTTTAATTCTCTTGAAATTTGAGCTGTACTCCAGCCACAAATTTTAACAAATATATTAGGGCCTACTGTTGAGCCAACACACATATGGGTGTTATCACAATTTGAAACCCAATAACGCATGCATTCACTAACAGCATCTACTAAAGTTTGGCTTCCTGAATAAACGGGTACAATTTCTGCACCATTCTTTTTCATTGCATCTACATTAGGCTTTTGTCTTTTAATATCCTTTGCACCCATGAATATTTTGCATTTAAGGCCAAATTTTTTAGCAGCCATACTCAGCATCTTTCCAGCATAACCTGCACCCGTATCACCAACGACATATTTTTTCCCTGCTTTTTTAGCAATAAGGCAATGAACTGTTGCATTATAAATTTTATGAGCTCCTCCGTTCGCCTCTGACACCATTTTGGCATATATTTGAGCTCCACTTAAGTGATCTGATAGGTTTTGAAGTTTAACAAATGAAGTAGGAGAGCCTATATAATTCTTAAAATAATAGTCTCTTTCTTTAAGAAATTTNTTATCGTATCTAAGTTTTTCAAAAAGTTCAGTTAAATCNTCAATNGGCTTTTTTAAAGTTTCAGGTATAAAATTNCCACCAAATTTACCACCCCAAAATCCATTTTTGTTGTGCTGATCAATTAAAGGAATTTTTTTTTTAAGTTTCATTGTTAATTAATTTAATTTTATTTAAAAAAATATTTATTTTTGAAATATCTTTTAATCCAGATGTTTCTAGACCTCCAGAAATATCTATAATGTCTGCTATTTCTTTATAATTTTCAAGATTATCTTCAATTTGAATATTCCCAGCAAGCATCAATTCTTTATTAATTTTAATATTTTTAATTAATTGATGATCAAAGGACATGCTTTTTTCATAACCTTTACTGTCGAATAATATTATATCTGCAAGNTCATTATATTCTAAATATTTAACTGTNTCATTTTGATCTTTTACAGTTATNGCAACAATAATTTTNTTATTATATTTTTCTTTAACTGATTTAACTTCAGTAGGTGTACAATCATAAAGTTGATAATAATCGAATGGTAAATCCTTTATTTTTTCTAATATATCTTCATTAGGTTTAACTAATACAGCAACATATTCTGATTTTTTTTTATCAACTTTTAATAGCTTTTTAAGCTTGTGTGTTCAACAAATCTTTTTGATTTAGGCCAATTACAAATAAACCCTATCATCTTAGGTGGAGTAGGATGGGAAGTTAAAAATTCTAAAGTTTTAGAGTCGGAGATCCCACAAATCTTGCAGGGTTGGATCATTGATTTAAGTGATTAATTAATCTTTTAATGTTGTTTTTGATATTACCCTTTACTAATGACCTTCCCATTACAATACCAGAAACTTTATTTTTAAAAGCATCATTAGGAGTCATTACTCTAGATTGATCATTTGCATCATCTCCAGGTAGCCTTATTCCTGGCGTAACAATAAATAAATTTTTGTATTTTTTCCTAACTATTTTTGCTTCTTGTGCAGAACACACAATTCCAGCTGCACCTGATTTTTTTATAAGACCAGCTTGTTTTAATACTAACTGCTCTACGGTCTTGGTGTGACCAATTTCTTCAAGAGATTTTTTGNTAAGGCTTGTTAAAATTGTAACNCCTATTACTTTTAAATTTTTNTTAATTGATTTAGCTTTTTTTGTAATAGCTTTAAGCATTTCAAGGCCACCACTTACATGAACTGTAATATATTTACATTTCTTTAAATCTTTTAAACTATCCATTGCAGATAAAGCAGTTTGTGGAATATCATTTATTTTTAAATCTAAGAAATAATCTCTCTTAAAATTTTGAAGAAAAGCTCTCCCACTTTTTGAATAAAAGAACTGTAAGCCAAATTTTGGAATTATTTGAAGTTTATTAGTTTTCGTATCGCTAATTATTTTTTTTATTTCTTTTAAGCTTGATGTATCACAAGCAACAAAGATATTTTTATTCATCATTGTTTAATTTTTTAAACATTTCCTTAGACATTTTAAAGTGAATTGTTTTTTTTTCAGGCGTATTCACTTTCTCTCCCGTTTTGGGTTTCTTGATATTCTTGCTTTTTGAATATTAGTAGAGAACATTCCAAAACCTCTTAATTCAACACGATCTCCTCGTTTAAGGGCCTGCTTTATTTCAGTAAGAATAATATCAGTAAACTTTTCTAGGTCTTTTTTTAAAAAATTTGGGTAGTTATTAGCGAGTTGTTTTAGAAGCTTTGATTTTACAATAGCCAATTTTTATTCGTCTTCTTTTTTCTTTTTCTCTAAATCATCAGATAATGATGAGAAAGGTAAGTTTTTACCACTTGCTTCAGAACCATAAGTATCTAGTGCAACTTTACGCTCAATTTCTTCTAAAAGTTTAATACTTAATGTTGCTTTTCTTTTATCTATATCTAACTCTTGNATAGCACAGTCAATTCTTTCTCCACCTGTAAATCTAGCAGGTCTTGCATCAGCNGCATTNATAGCTATTGCAGATTTTTTAATAATGAAGTCCATTTCACAGCCNTCAGGTCTTACAACAAGACCTTTGTTGTCAGTTGAAATAATCTTAACAGTGATAGTTTGTTTAACCTTTTTATCATTAAACCAATCAAAAGGGTCTGGTTGAGTTTGACGTAAGCCAACTCTAACTTTTTGTTCTGCTGCTTTTACTTCTAACACTTTAACTTTTAATTTATCGCCAATTTTATATTTAGCTAATTCTTCTTCACCATTATTTAGGTAAGTTAAATCATTACAATGCAAGAAAGCATCAATATCTAAGCCATCAACTTTTAAGAAAATAGAATATTCATTTTTACTTGCAACTTCACCCTCAACCTCAGATCCAATTGGGTAAGTTTTTTCAAATGTTTCAAAAGGGTTATCAGTTGTTAAACGGTGAGATATTGCCACTCTTCTTTTTTCTTTATCAATTTCAGTGATTACACAATCAATTTCATCTCCAACTTTAAACATTTTTTTTGCAGAAATATTTTTTTTAGTCCAACTTAATTCACTTGAGTGCAATAAAGTTGATAATCCNTTTTCAAGCTCACAAAAAGCTCCAAAGTCCATAAGCTTAACNACTTTTACTTTATAGATTTTGTTTAGTTCNTAATTTGAAATGTTTTCAAAAGGGTCTGGTGTAAGCTGTTTTACTGAACAACCAACCTGAAGCTTTTCAAGATCAACACTGATTACTTTAAGGTCATGTTTCTCACCGATTGTAAAAACTTCATCAGGGTGATTAACTCTTGAATAAGAAATTTCTTGTAAGTGAACTAAAACATCAAGCTCACCATTAACACTAAAAAAACAACCAAATGAACTGTAGCCTTTTACTTCAGCACCTTTAATTATATCTCCAACTTTGAATTTTTCGACAATTTTAATTTTATCTTCTTTTTTAAATGAAGAGATTATTTCTCTTCTAGAAACACATGCGTTTCCTCTAACTTTATCTAATTTTATTAGAGCAAATTTTTGAGGCTCATTCATTAAATGACTAATGTCTTTTAATGGNTTATCTGAAATTTGAGATCCAGGTAAAAACATTAAAGAACCAGTATCGATGTGTTCAACTATNCATCCACCTTTAACACGTCCAGTAATTTTACCCATGATAGGTTCATTTTTTTCATACGCTTCAACAAGTTTGTCCCAACCTTGAATTTTTTGAGCTTTTGAAGCTGATACTAGTACTTCACCTTTTTTATCTTCTAACCTTTCAAGAAGAACAGAAATTTTTTCACCCACTTTTGCTTTATCAAGCATACCCATGCTTTTTAATTCATTAATATCCAAGATAGGCTCTGATTTTAAACCAGGTACTTCAAGAAATACAAAGTTATCAGTAACTTTGTTTACTACACCAGTAATAATTTTTCCTTCTTCAAGATTTGCTGTTTTAGTAAACTGTGAATTTAGTAATTGTTCGAATTCTTTAGAGGCGGGGTTTGAAAGGTCTTTATAAATTTCCATTAAGCTTTTAGTTTCCTATCCATAATTTGTTTAATTTTTAAAAAGCATGATCTTTTAGTTAAATTCGTGGTATTAATCAAGACCGAATCTCGAGTTCTCATAAGAGGTGAAACTTTTCTATTATAGTCACTTTTGTCACGGTTTTTGATACTTTTTAGGACTTCATTAAAAGATATTTTCTTATTTAGTCCTTTTAACTCTTTATACCTTCTTAAAGCTCTAGTCTTAGTATTTGCTGTTATAAAAAATTTAAAATCAGCATCAGGAATTATCTTATAAGTTATGTCTCTTCCATCTAAACAAGATCCATTATACTTTTTGGGAGGATGATAAGCGCTTTTAATTTGAAATGCATGAACAAGTTTTCTTATTTTTTTATCTTTTGATATAATTGATGCCATTGTTCCAACTTCATCTGATAATAATTTTTTATTTTGCAAATCTTTCATAGTTAATTTGAGCATCTTTTTTTTTATTAAACTATGACTATACTTATTTGGTTGAGTAAGTTTAATATTTGCAATTAATCTATAAATTTTTCCTGTATCTAAATAAAATAAGTTAAAATGTTTAGAAATTAATTTTGCTTGAGTGCCGGCACCAGCAGCAGCAGGTGAGTCTATTGCGATTTTAATTTTTTTTTTAAGCTTCATAGTGATGAATGGTTTATATTTTTAATTATCTTCAAAAAAGATGGAAAGGAAGTGTTGATAGAATCTTTATCGTGAATTTTCCATTTTCCACCAAAGGTTAAAGCAGCAATTGTGCTCATCATAAAAACTCTATGATCCTTTAGATAGTTTTTAACAGTTATTGGTTTTTTTATTTCTAAATCAGGTTGTCCATAAATCTTAATAGAATCGTTTGTTAAATCTGTTTTTATACCCATCATATTTAAAATTTTAGAACCCCAAATTAATCTCGGACTTTCTTTTTGGTTTAGTTCTGAAAGGTCTTTAAAATAAGAAATACCTTTTGCTTTTGCTGCAATTAAAAAAATAACCAAAAATTCATCAATGGCACTACTATTTAATTCTACTGGACAATTAATAGCTTTAAGTTTTTTTGAACTTTTTATTAAAATATCAGAAATTTTTTCTCCTCTATAATTTTTTTGGTTTTCAAGTGTTATTTTGGCTCCCATTTTTTTTAAGATTGTAATAACTCCCACTCTAGAAGGATTGATATTTACATTCTTAATTAAAAGTTTTGAATTATCAGCAAGCGTTGTTAGTACCATAAAAAAAGCACTGGAACTTATGTCTCCTGGAATTTGATAATTGAAGGCATTAATTTTTTTTGGTTTTTTAATATCTATAAAATCAAACTTTTTAGTCTTTCTTACTTGA
>JGI20152J14361_10002699_pt1 | contig 10399 bp, 13 predicted proteins | sample COG_02_FD_14361 | JGI IMG/M metagenome (IMG submission 14361)
CGCTAGGCGGTAAAAGCCCCCTCGCATTTGAAAGAAGGGCTGCGTAAATGAGTTAGGTGTTCGCAACTAAACGCGGACAAGTCCAGATTGTACGGGTGCAGAATTGTTTAATGCCTTTTCAAGGCGGATTAAGAAAGCAATTGGGAGTCGTTAAGTATTATCCTTCGCTTAAATACCCCCTAATTCACAGCATCCGAAACCTTACGACTTGCCGCCGATACATCCTGACCAAAGCCTTCAATCGTGGCACAGCCCGTCATCGCCAACAGCGCACCAATTATAAGTATATGTTTCATCTCGATCTCCGTTTTATTTGTAAATACGGGGCAGGGTGCTTGGACGCAACAAACATTATGCATCAAACACCCCTTGGCGGTGTCTTGCTCAATCTGGCGCGCCACGTTACACGCACCTAAATCACCATTGGACACACCCCATGCTCGCAACCCTACAAACCCGCTCGAACAACGCTTGTGAATTTTGCGAGTCTACCAACGATCTGTCCCCATACGCCGTCGGCCCCGATCCAGATGGCACCGCAAACACGGGCGTGTTGTTATGCCCAACCTGTACACCAATGGTCGAAGGCGATATGGATCAAAACCACCTACGTTGCCTTGGCACCGCGATCTGGTCAGAACATGATCCGGTCAAGGTTCTGGCATGGCGCGTTTTGGATCGTTTAAGTGACGAAGCATGGGCGCGTGATCTGTCTGAACAAATCTATCTGGATGACGCCGCCATGAACTGGGCCGCATCAGGCGTCATCCGTGACAGCCAGCACAAGGATGCCAATGGCGCCACGCTGAACGCCGGTGACAACGTCGTGTTGATCAAAGATTTACCAGTCAAAGGCGGCGGCTTTACCGCCAAACGCGGAACAGCCGTTCGCGGTATTTCGCTGGTCGCCGACAACTCTGCCCATATCGAGGGCCGCGTAGAAGGTCAGCGCATTGTTATTTTGACGGAATTCGTAAAAAAGAAGTAAACTTTCCGTGAACGATCCGCGCAAGATTGCCGCGCANATACTGACAGTTTAAAGATGTTATATTGACGCTATACAGCTTTCATTTTTGTAAAAATGAACACAGAATGCAATTTTCTTTAAAAGTTCCCTGATCTCCCACCATTACAAAGGTAAAGAGTGACGGAGACACAAAAATGCGCATCGTGGAAATCTTAGTACTTGGAATTATGCTGATTGCAATTCCCATAACTGTGATGGGAAATGACATCGATGCGGCATCCCTCGCGACCCAAGAAGGCGGCGATTTGGACGAACAAACCCACCCTTGAACCCACCTGCTTTCTTGTTAAACTGATACCCAAGGGAGTCGCGGGTGAACCAAAAAGATATCAACAAGGCAAAGAAACAAGTTCTGAAATCCTTGGGCGCCAAATTCGCCAATAGGGGTGATTTTACACGTCAAATACACAAAGCAAGGCGTTATTTACCGCGAAAATCGGTGCAACAGGCCGCTGTGATTGAACAAGCAGAAGCGAAACTAAAACACCCAAGAATGCGAAAACTGGTGGATGAAAAGAAAGTCACAAAAGCCAAGCGAGATTTAATTTATGCCGTCAATCAAGCAACCCCCGTAGCAGACCGTTCAAAGTTTTGGTTCTCATGGGCAAGTGGCCTCACCATAAACCTCATACTTGGAATGGTGGCAATTTTCATCACAGCAAAATGGCTACTGGTGAACTAGATGTTCGTAAATAGTGACAAATTACAATTTATTAAAAACGAATTTAGCTAAAATTAAAATAGTAATAATTTCCTATAAATAAGTAAAATCAGAGAATTAATGTGTAAAAATAAGTAATGAATCGAAGCGGCAGTAACTGCGCAGTGTCATGAATGACATCGCAAAGTACGCTATACGCCCCATTTTGGACACAAATTAATGTTGTTTATATCGCACGCACGCGTTTTCAACGAATCTGCATAAACCGTGCAGCTGGGCAACCAGTTGGGTAACAAGTAAATTGGAGAGTCTGATGGCTAAGAAGTTAATACAGCTTTTGAAGCTTAATCGAATGCTAAAAGATCAGTCGGGTTCAATGACGTTTTTCATTGCAATGCTGTTTACAACGATGATCGGTGTTGCCGGTATTGCGATTGACATTGCACGCTTTGAAGCGAGCAGGACTGAAATTCAGTCTCACTTGGACAACGCGACGCTTGCTGCTGCATCTTTGCGTCAAACTGTTACGCCATCTGCGGTTGTTGAAGATTATATGTCAACAGCAGGGCTGGATGCCGTCTATGATGTTCAGGTTACGAACGAAGTTGCAACGATTACATATCGCCGTGTTGAAGCAACCGCCACGATCACACTTGATACATATTTTATGAAAATTTTCGGTGTAGATGATTTGGGCCTTGTTGTTCAGTCTTCGGCCGAAGAACGTGTTCCGCACGTCGAAGTGTCACTGGTTTTGGATATTTCTGGATCCATGAACGGTAGCCGCTTAAATAGCCTTATCCCCGCAGCACAGGAATTTGTTGATACGTTGCTTGATGCAAATGATGTCACAAACGAAAACCGTGTTTCCATCAGTTTGATCCCTTACAACATGCAAGTTAACGCCGGCGAAAAGTTATTTACACAGGTCTATGGCACGCCCGATCATGATGGCAGTTATTGTGCAGAGTGGAGTTCAGATGCATTCGATGAACTTGGGTTTTCCACTGCTGAAATGGATCAAGCCGTTCACATGGGTTATACCAACACGAGCTATTACACTTATGGGTACTTAAACCAGCCGTATTGCCGTGACGAAGATGATGGGCAAATTTTACCATTTTCTTTCGATGCAGATGAATTGAAGTTGCAAATCGGAAACTTGACCGCACGCGGGAACACATCGATTGATATTGGCGTTAAATGGGGAGCTGCTTTGTTGGACCCTTCTGCGCGTTCGGTTGTTGATAGCTTGGCAACGGAGTGGCAAATTGATGCTGACACCGGTGAATTTGACACGGATCCAGTTACCGGTGCGATCATCAAAACCGACCGTCAGGCGGTTGACCCTGGATTTATAGGACGTCCGGTTGATTATGATGATGATGTTACACTGAAAGTATTGGTTGTCATGACTGATGGTGAAAACACGACTGAGTATCGTGTTAAGTCCAGTAAGCGTGGGACAGGTAACTCCGGAGTTTATTATAAAGACGGAAGCTACGTCAAACGGTTGTCGATGACAACTTTATATTTGCTTTGGATGGTATTTTTGATTCCATTTCACAAACCAGAGAAAATGACGATACATGGCTGCGCGTTTCCCATGTTCGCCAAGCCAACGGCGGTCTTGAATTGTTATGGTCGACAGCAACAAACGAAAATGATGCGGTTGTATTAGTTCCAATTACAATTTCCGACCTTAGCCCGCACATCCCAACGTTAGTAGACAACGAATATGTGGTTGTTTTACAAAGTTATCGCCCCTTTAACCCGCTGTTTGATTGGGTTGGGGTTTCCGAAACCACTTTTACAAATGTTATTACGTCGCCGCTTCGTTTCAGTTCTAGTCTGATTAACCAAGACCATTTGATTACCAGTTCTGACTCGGTTGAAGGGGTCGATTATGATGATCCCGATGGGGCGACTTAACAAACCTTAGCGACGGCCAGCTTTTCGGTTTTTTAGCGTTGAATACGCACCCTTGGTTCCAACAGCAAACAGAATGCCCAGCGTCGTTGCGGTGATGGGAAAGACGTTGTCAAATTTTGGAAACCCAAACAGCATCTGAACCAGCGTCCAAAAAATTAAGACAAGAATTGAAAAAGCTAATGCAGGGTAGAGCAGCCCTTTCCAAAAGGATGTTTTGTGTGGCAAAAATCGACTATAGGCTGATACAACACATAGTGTTGCGGCGAAAAACATCACGACAGTTTGGAAAAAACTCATTTTAGTGACCCTAGCACGTTGATTTCCACTTGGTTATCGCCCGTCGCTTAGGCAAGATCAACATCCTTCCACTTGCGCGTATTAAAGTGCGTTTCGGGCTTCATCAGGTTACAGTCGGCAAGGTCCATACTAAGCATGCATCGGTTAAGCCAATGGATCGAAAATTTCATTGTTTATTCTACCTTTCGGAACTTAAGTTGTTGCGTGTTGATTGGCGTTTAAGTTTTCGTGTCTTATGTTAGTCTCTCTGCATCAGCATTTATTATTAAACCAATTCGGAGCAACAAAATGAGATATGTTCACACCATGGTACGCGTCAGCGACTTGGACAAAAGTTTGGACTTTTGGTGCAACAAGTTTGGTCTGATTGAAACGCGCCGCAATGAATATGAAAAAGGTCGGTTCACTTTGGTGTTTTTGGCCGCTCCTGCTGACGAAGACGGCTCGCGTGCAAAAGGTGCGCCAGAGCTGGAGTTGACATATAATTGGGACGGCGACGAAGTTTTGGAAACAGGGCGTAGTTGGGGACATTTAGCGTATCGTGTAGATGATATTTACGCAACATGTCAGGCATTGATGGACAAAGGTGTGGTTATCAACAGGCCACCACATGATGGCCACATGGCATTTATAAAATCACCCGACAATGTATCGATCGAGTTGATCCAAGAGGGCGACTCTTTGCCTGCGAAAGAACCTTGGGCAAGCATGAAAAACACAGGAACTTGGTAACGCGACAAAATGAAAAAATCCGTACGTTATATTTTAAACGGGCTGACGTTGCCTGTGTTCGTTGTTGATCCAAAATCAAAAATAAGTTTCATGAATAAGGCAGCTAAACGCCAATATTCTGATGCTAAGCGAGGTCAGAAGTTTGCGCAGGTCATTTCGTCCAAGAAATGTTTATCAGCACTGAACGACGTTTTGAATGGCGCTGCAAATGCAACTGCAAATATAACGCTGCAAGAGGTTGTTCCGACATCGTTTCGCGTATCATTATCCCGATTGGATTCAGACAATGAACTCAATCCCAGCTGTGTTTTGAGCTTTGAAGATGTGTCACATATTCAAGAAGCTGAACAAATGCGACATGATTTCGTGGCGAACGTAAGTCACGAGCTACGATCACCATTGACTGCATTGACTGGCTTTGTTGAAACCTTGCAGGGCGCCGCCAGTAACGACCCAGAAGCCCGTGAACGCTTTTTGGGGATGATGGCAAGTGAAGCCGACCGAATGGGGCGTCTGATCGGTGATTTGCTGTCTTTGTCACGATTACAAGCGGGTGAACGGGTTGCCCCAACGGATAACGTTCATATGTTTCATTTACTTAACAATGTTGCTGCATCCTTGGGCGGATTGGCACAAAGTCGAAATATTACGTTTAACTTGGATTTTTCAGACGAAATTCCCCAAGTCATCGGTGACGCTGACGAACTGACGCAAGTGTTTTTAAATTTGGTTGAAAATGCGATTAAATACAGTGCCAAAGGATCTGTCGTTCAACTATCCTACGATACTTTGGATGAAAATCCTGCATATCTGTGTGTTTCGATCAAAGACGCTGGCGAAGGCATTGATCCCAGCCATATCCCACGTCTGACCGAGCGCTTTTACAGGGTGGATAAAGGTCGGTCACGTGCTCAAGGCGGCACGGGGTTAGGGTTGGCTATTGTGAAGCATATTTTGATCCACCACCGCGGATGGATGAAAATAACCTCAAAAGTGGGCGAAGGCAGCGTATTTTCGGTAAACTTGCCAATTGCCAAAAACGTTTAGGTTAAGCAACGCCTGCTTGGATCAGCGACAACATACGGATCAACCCAACAGGCTTTCCATCTTGAACAACAAAGGCCGCACTGATTTTATTTTGTTCAAGTACACCCAACACTTTGGCACAGGATTGAGTTTGTTGAGCGGCGGTATATTTGGTGGTCATAATGCTTTGGCCCGTTGTGCCAAACATGACATCACGCATTGAACCGTCAGTATTTCCAGCAATATAGCGTCGGACATCACCATCTGTGATAACACCTGCTAAATTTCCGTTCATGTCTAACATGCCAACAATTCCGTAACCTTTGGCGCTGATTTCAGCCAATATATCAGAGATTGGTGCGTCTTGTGATGTCAGCGGAATATCGGTGCCTTTATCCATTAAATCACTGACGGGCATCAGTGCAGTGCCTAATTTCCCACCTGGATGGAAGTTAAAGAAATCTTCTTCGGAAAATCCTTTTTGTTTCAGCAATGTAATTGCCAGCGCATCGCCCAAGGCCAATTGGATCAAAGTTGATGAGGTCGGCGCCAAATTATGAGGGCAACTTTCGGGAACCTTTGGTAGCTTCAATAAAATATCGGCGGCCTTGCCCAATGAGCTTTCGGCGCGCGCGGTCATTGCAATAATCGGTACCTGAAACCGTTTCCCGTAACGCAAAATATCGCCCAATTCGCGGCTCTCACCAGAGAAAGACATCAGCAATAAAACATCTTCGTTGCGCACCATCCCCAGATCACCATGGCTGGCTTCTGCAGGATGTAAGAACAAGGAAGGCGTGCCAGTGGATGCAAATGTTGCCACCAATTTGCGGCCGATGATGCCACTTTTGCCCATGCCGGAAATAACCAAGCGACCAGTCGTGTTCGCGATTGCATTCACAGCCGCCTCTAAGGCGGCTTCTAGGGTTGGGTCGTTCAGGCTGTCATGCAAGGTGTTCATAGCCGTCGAACCGATTTGCAAGGAATCTTGAATAGATGATTTTACGGACATACAGGTTTCCCAACTAGATGAATATCATGCTTGGATATCATGGTGATTGAGGTTTGAAAATGCTGTAAATATGAATATCAGTTTCAGCTGAAATTTAGGCCATCATTTACGAAGGTTCTAGCCAGCTTATCGATGCTCCGTCTTTACATTGACAGGCATCGTTAATACGCTATTGGAATGATTACGGCGTTATTCCACATAAAACTTACACATGCTTTGTAAATAAAACATGATATTTCCTTGTTCAAAAATTATCATTATTGTGGGGTGTCAGCGTAGCGGCACAACCTTATGTGGTCAAATTTTGGGTGCGCATGAGCATACTTTATTGATCGACGAGGCAGACGAACTTTATTCGTGGTTTCATGCCGCGGTTGGCGAGCTAGATTGCGCGACATCCCTTTGGCAGAACGTTTTGGAGAAGGCCCAATCTAAATACGTTAAACCCGAGATGCGCATAAAAAAGAAAAATAGCGAATATAGTCTGGCAGATGGCATCACAACTCTTGTGCTTAAGGCGCCAAATCTAACCTTTGATTTTGAAGCAATTTCGCAGTTGAATTGTTTGGTTCATATCATTTATCCAGTGCGTGACCCACGATCCGTCGTTGCCTCTATGGCGCGGTCTCCTGTTCCTTTTGTGGCCAATCAGCTTAAGCACTTGAAACGCGTTCCAGCAGTTGGCCAAATTTTCTCCAAGGATGCTTCTGTTTTGGCAGATGAAACCAATCCCGCGTGGATTCGGGCGGCCAAAGTTTGGGCTATAAAATCAAACTTAGCGTCAGAGTTCAGTAAACGTGGGCTACCTGTGTTTTCATTTAAATATGAAAATCTGGTCATGAATCCCAAACCTCTTATTGATGAATTTTTGGCTTTTTGCGGACTGCCCATCAGTAATTCACCTTATCACCACGAGGCAATCTACCAAGGTTATGGGCCAGGGAAAACCCATCGAGAACGTTCAATTGACACCAAAAGCTTAGATAACTGGTCGTCTGTTCTTGAAAATGACCAGGAAGAGGCCGTGCTAAATGCCTGCGCCCCACATGCGGCAAGCTTTGGTTATTGCAGGCCTTAATAAATGATCCGCCAAAAAGAAAATTTAAGTTAAGTACAAATACAAAACGACGTTTCCCATGTTAGTTTTTCGTGCGGAACCCTCCGAAGCAGATCACGAGATGACGAATGATTTTGAAACTTCTTTTGAGTTTGGCTGTCATTGGCACGTTTCTAGGATCATTGCGCTTTTATTATATATCGCTGAACATGCTTATAGAAGGTATGGGGGTTACCACACCAGACAACCTAGCATTGGGTATATCTTTTATATGCGGTAGTTTTCTGCTGGCTATCTCTTTGTATATTAAGAAAATATACCTAAAATAAGGAAAATGGTGGAGCCTAGGAGGATCGAACTCCTGACCTCTTCGCTGCCAGCGAAGCGCTCTCCCAGCTGAGCTAAGGCCCCAATTTGCGCAATTAAGAACATCGCGCTTTTAGAAAACCGCGCCTGCCGTTGCAAGCGCGAAATTCAGGTTTTTTGAATTAGCTGTCGTCGTCTGGTGCGGCTACGCCTGCAACCTCTTCCAACGGCACGGTGTCTGCGTCATCTTCGTCGTCCAAGATGTCATCACCCAAATCTACGTCGGACACATCTTCGTCGTCCAATACATCGGCTTCATCGCTCAAATCATCGTCCGTCGCGGCTTTTACAGATGCTTTATCTGCTTTGTCAGACATGGATGCCTTGGATTTGTCATCTGTGAAAAATGACAGTGGGTATTCAGTGCCTGTGTACGGGCTAACAATAGGATCATTGTTTAGATCGTAAAAACGTTTACCGCTTTCTGGGCAAAGGCGCTTTACGCCCCATTCTTCGTTGGGCATGGTTATTCCCCTTTGAAAATATTTTTGAATTTCTGTTGGCGAATTGCCACAAGAAATGGAGCTTGTCAAAGGTATGTTGCGAAAAAGACCGTGAAATGTCGTTGCACAGCCGACATAGGTCAATATGGTGGCAAAATGAGCGATACTTTGTCCATTGGCGATCCACCAATTACCGTACACTTGCGTAAAAACACGCGTGCGAAACGATATTCGTTGCGAATTTCGAACAAAGACGGGAAAATTAGCCTGACTTTGCCCAGATGGTCGAATTTAAACGAAGCGATGGCCTTTGCACGTGACCAAGAAGGCTGGATGCGCAAGCATTTAGTCAAGCAATTGCTGCCAATTGAGGTGCATTTTGGTGAAACGATTCTTTTGGATGGAATCGCGCATGAGATTACGCGCGGGCAGGGGCGTTCAGTTGCCGTTAATGACGGCGTTATTTATGTCCCCGGGCGTGATGATCAAGTGGTGCCAAAATTGCGGGCCTATTTCAAAACATTGGCGCGGGAACGCTTTGTCGCGGCTTCGGAACGTTATGCGGGCTTATTAGGGCGTTCAATTGGGCGTGTCACCTTGCGTGACACGCGTTCGCGTTGGGGATCATGTACAACTGATGGGGATTTGATGTATTCATGGCGCTTGGTTATGGCACCGCGCGCGGTACAGGATTACGTGGCCGCGCATGAAGCGTGTCATTTGATCGAAATGAACCATTCGGACGCATATTGGGCCTTGGTTGCGCAGATATCACCCAATTACAAAGTGGATCGTAATTGGTTAAAAGTGAACGGCAGCTTGTTGCATCAATATCAGCTTTAAAATCACGGCGTTTTGTGATCACATGGGGCATGATCGAATTGGACCCATCATTACCTGCCCATGAAGCCGTTTATCGTTCCCTGAGGGCATCTGTTATGCACGGTGAATTGCACCCCGGGCAATCGGTTACCATTCGTGGTGTCGCGGAAAATTTTGGAACATCCATGACACCTGCGCGTGATGCTGTGCGGCGGTTAAGTGCCGAGGGTGCGTTGACGATTTCGTCCACTGGACGTGTGTCGACACCGGAATTATCCCATGAGCGCATAGAAGAGCTGGCGTCCATTCGCGCGTTGTTGGAACCTGAATTATCCGCGCGTGCTTTGCCGCGGGCGCATATGAATTTGTTGGAACGGTTGTCGAATATCAACAGCAGGATCGACGAGGCCATCGTGAAGGATGATGCGGTTGGGTATATCCGTCGTAATCTGGAATTCCATCGCACGCTGTATCTGCGTGCACAGGCGCCTGCGATGCTGGCGTTGGTGGAAACGGTCTGGTTGCAGCTGGGACCTACTATGCGGTCCTTATATGCCAAATTACAAAGCAGGGAGGCTTCGCATAACCACAGGTTGGCGATTGCGGCGTTGAAGGCGGGGGATGAGCCAAGTTTAAAGTTAGCAATTCGCGCCGATGTGACCCAAGGGTTACGGATGCTGGCGAGCGATAGAATTAATTTCGACGGAAAGATTGTGGCGGGACGTAATAGTTATAGATGATCACTTTTCCCCTTGGTGATTATCTCGATCATCTCTTCCCCAGTGATCGTAAATTAACCCTGATCGGTGACATGACCGATCAGGGTTTTTCTTTTATTTACGCATGGATAGCGCCGTCACCACATGCCAATGCTGCTTCGCGTACGGCTTCAGAGAACGTTGGATGGGCGTGGCAAGTGAGCGCGATGTCTTGGGCGGATGCGCCGAATTCCATGGCGACACAGATTTCGTGGATCAATTCACCCGCCGCTGGGCCGATCAAATGACAGCCCAAAATGCGGTCT
>JGI20152J14361_10002705_pt1 | contig 10390 bp, 10 predicted proteins | sample COG_02_FD_14361 | JGI IMG/M metagenome (IMG submission 14361)
TCTGTTAAAATTAATTTGCACTTTGGAATCAACTTAAGAATCTGTAAAACCGAAACATAAAAAATAGCAGGAAATAAGTGTACATGAATGACATCACCTTGATTTACATCTTTCTTAAAATAACGCCATAATTTGATAAGCACAATAAATTGATAAGCACTTTTGTATTTCAATGAAAAAGAACCTTTAATAGTATATTTCGGATCCTTTGACAATCCGAAGAGTTTTGATGACAAGCCAGCATCTAATACTCCCTTGTGTAAATCGATAGCAAGTCGTTGAGCACCTCCTAAAGCTAGATTGTAATCGTTAATAATATGATGAATGGTCATGTTTTTAGTTTCTGAATATGGAAAGTAACTTCTTAATTCTTTTCTTTGTGGCTCTTGGCAACCAAGGGTCTCCTTTTTGTTTGAAATTAACATCAGATTTGAATTGATTCCAAGTTAGCAGTTTTATTTCCAATATGGGTTGATTCATCACTTCATTAAACACTTTAGCGTAAGCTGCTGCAGTTAATTCTGGTGTAAATCGTAAGCGCGCGTCTTTAGTAGCTAACTTACTAATTTTTCGAAGTAATTTACGATTCTCATTTAATATTTTTATATTTTTTGCCATATGCTCACAATCACCAACATCGTGTAAGAATCCTGTTGCTCCTTCCTTCATTACATAGTCTGTAATTCCTTTTATGGTCCAAGCCATAGATACACAACCAGCCATCATAGCTTCTAAAAGTGCATTAGGGCAGCCTTCAAAATGAGATGGAAATATGTAAATATCTGTTTTCGCCAGAAAGTCAGGAACTTGTTCTCGATTTAAAGCACCGAGAAAGGAAATTTGACCTGTATTAATCCAAGGCTCTAAGGCTTTTTCCAATTTTTTTCTATGTACACCTTTTCCTGCAATACTTAAATGAAAAGGTATTTCTTGTAAACTCAAATTTTCAACCAATTTTGGTAAATGCATCACCCCTTTTTGATTGTGCTCTAACCTTCCTAGAAAACCGAGTTGAAGAATGTCCTCTAGTCCTCTTTCGTTTTGGGAAGCCTTTTCAAAAGGTTTAGGATCAATTCCATTAGGGATAAGATGCATGATAGCAGGATTGGCATCGTATTTTTCTATCAAGTCCCCTTGAAGACGGGGTGTAATAGCGAATATTGCTTGCAAACGCTCTTTACCAGACAAGGTGATCCGATAGCCATGATCAAAAGCATTGGCACATCTTGAAACCACTCTAATATGATTTGGTAAATGAGGAATCGCACTTAAAATAGCCTCAGAGTTGATGCCCATCACCATGTCTATATTAACAGCTTCACACCAACTTACAAAGGCTTGTGCCTGCTTTTTTACATTGTAAGTATTTGCAGCTAATAAAACAGTGTTTTTATCAGCATAGCTTTCCTCCCATAGCTCTGCTTGTTCTTTACCCACGGCAACACAATACATTATAATACCGTATTTTTCAAGCGCTGGTCGTATATTACGATAAAAGGTAAAAGTTCCGCCATCTTTGGGAACAGAACCAAAGGCTATCTTAATTATTTTTTTCAAACTTTTTACACTCGGATTATATAACTTAAACTAACTTCTTTTACCTATTGATTTTGCAGGAATACCTACGTAAATCTCATATGGTTTGGTACTTTTAGTAACAACAGAATTTGCTCCAATGACACATCCCTTTGCAATGACTACACCGTCACATATAACCGCCTGTGTACCTATCCAAACATCATCTTCAATAATAATTCCCTTTGATCTCATACCTTGATCATGAATCATTTTGGAAGAATCTTCGTAGACATGATTACCCGCAAATATTGAAGCTGAATTTGCAATTCTAACATAAGATCCTATTGTCACATCGCCAGGACCATAGATGTTAACGAAAGGATTAATAGAACAAAATGAACCAATTTTTATTGTTCCTCCTTGAGGTATAATCTGTGAAAATCTATGAATTTGGTTATTATTTCCTAATGATACTTTACCATTAGGAGACTCAATCCTAGAATATGAAGCAATTCTGAGATTACTTCCAATAGTAATATTACGTAATCCAATAATTTGTGAAAGTGGAGATATAAAATTGTTTAATCCACTTTTTTTAAGAAAAAACATCAAATTTAATGCCCATATTTTATAGACTATTTTTAGAACTTTAGAAATATACATACGCTAATTAGATAATTTATTTTTGATTGAAAATATGTTTTTAATTAAAACTGGGGTGATAACAAGTGTTTGTATAATTAAATTAAAGTTCTTGTGATGGCCTTCTGCATAGTAATCTAAACCGACTACAATTAAAAGTAATATTAAAGATATAAGGATGGTATTTTTTACCCCAGTAAAAACATCAATAAAAGTACCTTTCATTATAAATATACAGATTACGAGACCAATAATACATGACAAAAATGATGATAACAACAAAGAAATTGCTACCCCATTTATACCTTTATCAAAAAATATTAGGAAAGTTATTAAAATTAAAATAGTGTTTGATACTTGTACAAATAATACAAGGTTAAACTTTTCAAAAACTGCCAAAAGTGTAGTAAATAATTTCAGAACAAATTTAAAAAACATTAAAAAAGACATAATTTTAAGGATAATAATGCTTTTGTCCCACGATGAACCTAAAATAATATTAACAATCAACTCTGAGAAAGCATACAACAGTAAAGAGATAGGGAATATAACCTTTAAAAGAATGTTGATGGTCTTTGTCATAGAAACCAATAAAAAAGCTTTGTCATCTTTTACTTTAGATAATGCAGAAAAGCCTACTTTTTGTAAGGGGTTTGCAATTAAGTTAATTGGTAGTTGCGAAATTTGTGTGGCTTTCGTATAAAACCCAAGCTCTGTTAGATTAAAATATGTTGAAATTAGAATTTTATCAAGATTAGTGACTGAATGAAAAAATAAACGAGTTCCTGTGATTGATAACGCATTATTATATAGAAGTTTAATAACCTTAAAATCAATCTTAATAGAATCAAATCTAACATTTATAATTAATAATAAAAATTTTAATAATTCAGAGAAAACCAATCCATACATAAGTGCGATTATACCATAACCATAAAATGACATCACCAATGTAACAGTCGTAGAAAACAATAGAGCTAAAAAATTTCTAATGGCAATTTTTTTAAACTGAAGATTCTTTGAAAAAAAAGCATCTATTATAGAGTTAGCTATTAGAATCAAGGGTAGATATAAAAATTCCTTTAATAAATATTCAAGTTTTGGTTCATTAAAAAAAGTAGATATCTCAGGTAATAAAAAAAGTAGTACTAAAACAAATATCAGGGAATAAAAAAAAGCAATGAAAATTGAATTAATTAAACTGCCCTTTTCATTTTGCAATAAAATCAAATTATTTGATAAATGAGAAGAAATAATATTAATCGGAAATACAATAATTAATTGTAGCAACGCAAAAACACCAAATACCTCAGGCTCTATAAGCCTTGCAAGAATGGATGTAGATAACAATCTGACGAACATAGAAGTTATGTTTGTCCCCATCAACCAAATACTTCCTTTTAATATATTGTTTTTTAAATTAAAATTCATAAGTTATAATGATTTAATTATACACATAATAAATAATTAAAATTTGTTCAAAAGTGTATTTGGTACAAAGAATTTAACAATGTACTTAAGTGTTTTTTTGAATGAGTACTTGTTAATTTTTTGAGACTTTAAAAATTGCTCGTGAGCAACTGTTAAATTTATTAAGTCTGTGGTTTTGTTTTGTAAAATTGTTTGAATCATTTGTTCTAATCCTATACGTTTTAATTCAAGAAACCTATAACTAACATTATCAAAATCTGTAAGACCACCTACTAATTTTATTTGACTGTAATTTAAATTTGGAAAAATCAATTTTTTAAAATTTAACCAAATTTCTCCATTCTCATAATCCCTTTTACCTATAATTATTGCAATACCTTTTTTGCAAAACATTAAATGAGAACCAAAGACTGTAAAACTTATGTACGAATTTAAAAGCAATGATTCAATAAAAGCAATACCGTGGTAAACTACAGCAGATTTATGTAGGATCATGACATTAAATACATTTAAATTGATCGTATTCTTTAAAAAATAACCTAAATAAGCTGCGTCCTCGGCAACCCATATATTATTATTTTTAAAATTATTAACCAGTGAAATGTCATTAATTGGAGTGTCAATAATTATTTTAACACTAGCATTCAGTAAAATGATTTGGCTAACAACTTTAAATATTGCAGATGGAGGAACTGCCACATACACAATCGAATCATCAACAATTTCGTCTATATCATTAAAATTAAATACATCATACAACGTATCTCTAACGAAAATAGTTTTTATTCTACTTGCATAAATACGAATTTTACTTTTATCAAAACCAATAGAATTCAGAACTGGTAATACATCTTGCTGAACTCTTCTTCCAGAGCCAATAATTATGAATTTTGTCATAATATTTCTCTTGACAACCAAATTGCTAGTGAAACGTATGTTAATGTTGGATTAGCTACACCACTAAAAGGAAAAATAGCACCCCCACAAACATGAATATTTTTAAAATTATGTAAACATAAGTTCATATCAACTGAAGCGTCTACCCCACACTCAATTCCACCCATGTGATGACTAGCGTCGATTGAAACAAACCTCTTAAGTTGACTATTTTTTTTTGGAATATTTTTAATTTTTATATCAAAATCTGATTGGAAATTATCAATCAATCTTTTTAATTCAGAAATTGAATGATCAGAAATTTCATAGTCAACAATTAAATTATTTAATTGATCAATGTAGACCTTGTTTTTTGATGAGTTTGACATTTCTAAATAAGCAACAATATGAAAACGATTCTTGAAAATTTTGTTTAAAATTTTTTTTATTATGTTTAACAAAATCCTTAATAAATCAAATACTTTTGACTTTATACCATATATATTTCCATTATATTTTTTAGTATTATTGGTAATAGTTTTATAGATATAATTTAAAAAAGGTGTATTGAAACCGTTTTCAATTTTCAAATAATGATTGTAACTCGAATCAATCTGTTTAATACCAAAATAAGTTATTTCATTTTTAAATTTTGTCTCTAAAAAATTCGATAATTTACTATTTTTTTTAAAAGTTCCAATAACACCTTTAGGGTGATTCATGAATCCTTTCCCTAATCGATTTAATTTTAAATTTGAATTTAATAGTATTTTAATACTTTGTAATGTGTTTGCACATAAAATTAATTTATCACCAATAATTTCTGAAAAATTTATTTTATCAGATTTGACCTCTATACTATTTTCTTCTGATTTTTTTACAATTTTAGTTACAATTGAATTTTGCAAAAAATGAACATTTTCGGATTCCAAAATTGATGAAAAATGAAAATAATTAATTGTTGGTTTGACTTTAATAAATTTTTTAGACTTTAGATTTTTATTTATTTTAATATTTTCCTGAAATTTGTTTGGTGATGGATAGCCATACTTTTTAGCTTCATTCAAATAATATAAATATTCAACATAATTAATAGGGAATTTTTTTTCTTTATAATAACTATCAATTTTTTCTTTATCAAACAAACCACATATTGTACCCCAGACATTACTACAACCACCAACGCCACTAAAATTACTAGTAGTTTTTATTTTATGATTTTTAGATGTTACGTTCATAAAATTTGGGTAAGGATTGCTAGATAATAAAGACCCAGATTCAATTACTAATATATCTTTTTTACCATTTTCTAGGAGCTCACGTAATATTGTTAACCCTATTATTCCAGCACCAACAATTATATAACTGTATTTCTTATTTAATTGATTTGTTTTGATCTGCATATTTAATAAGACCTAAAATTTCTATATCTATCTTCTTTTCCAAAAACCAATTATTTAAATTTATTATAGGTTTTATACCAACTTATAAAGGCTTCAACGCCGCTATTAATATAAGTATTGGGTTTATAATTATAATCTTTTTACAATTTACCTCTCTGAATTTTTAGAAAAAACAGATGCAAATGCTTTTTTAATTATTGAATTCATTTTATAACAATGCTACTATTTTTGAACTAAAAACCAATTATTCAACAACTCCTCCCTATTGTATAACATTGTCTTTTTTGTACTCCAGTCTATAACTTCAAAACCAGCGTGCTCACAAATAGCTTGTCCGGCAGCGGTATCCCATTCCATCGTGGGTGCAAAACGAGGATAGCAATCTGCTACACCTTCTGCCACCATACAGAGTTTTAAAGAACTGCCCTTAGAAATTAAATGAACTTCGCCATGAATATCTCGCATTTCTTGCACATAGGCCTCTGTCTCTGGCGACATATGAGATCTACTTGCCACGATCGTAAAAGTAGTATCTTCTCGTTGTAATGGTAATTTGTTTCCATTTGAAATTAAGGTCTCAACATCAAAATTATCAAGATTAACCTTCACTTTTAAAGCACCCAATTCTTTACTCGAAAAATACAACTCACCCGTTAAAGGGACAAAAATAACCCCTATGAGTGGCCGTTGGTTTTCAATTAGGGCAATATTTACTGTAAATTCGCCATTACGTTTGATAAACTCTTTAGTGCCATCTATGGGGTCTACAATCCATAGTTGGTTCCACTCTTTTCGTTCTTCATAAGCAATGGCTTTACCCTCCTCAGAAAGTACAGGAATGCCTGTAGACTCTAAATAAGACATAATTACATCATGAGAAGCTTTATCAGCTTTAGTTAACGGTGAGTTATCGTCTTTAATCTCAACATTAAATTCACCAGAATGATATATTTCTAAAATTGCTTTACCTGCCTGTAATGCAGCGCTTATGCCTGTGTTAAGGTGATCCGGTGATTTAGTGATGTCATTATCTGATATATTGGTATTCATTTTATTTACTTAGTTTTTTATGTAACGATTGTTTTAGTCGGTAAAACATTTTTCTAATTGTAGTTATTTTACTTTTTAATTCATCGTTATAAACAATATAGTCTATGCGTTCTGCAATCACTAATTGTGTTTCTATTTCAGCTAATGATCCCGCACTCATATTTAAAAACCGAATAAAGTCTTTAGTAGAGCCCCTACTTGCGCCTTCTGCTATATTTGAAGGTACAGAAACGGCGGCACGCCTTAATTGTGCCGTAAGACCGAAGTTCTCAGACGCAGGAAAACACTTTGTTAACTGATATATATTTTCCACCAAGTCTAAGCTTAATTTATAAACTTCTAAATCTTTATGCGTCATCACTAAATTTTAGGAGCATCACAGTTTCACCAAATCACCATATCACAGTTTCACTGCATCACTAAATCACCTCCATTAAATAATCATCCCTGCACCAATGGTTTCATTGGTTTGTTCATCGATAATGATAATGCTACCTGTTTGTCTATTTTGTTGATAAGCATCATAAAATAAAGGTTTTGATGCGCGAATTGAAATCCTTGCAATTTCATTCATTGTAACAGCATCAATATCTTCAATACGATGTAAGGTATTAATATCAACTTTATACTTTAACTCTTTTATCATTCCAAGACATTCTTTTGTTGTATGCTTAATAACCACTTTAGTTCTTAGTTGCAAAGGTTTTGAGCTCATCCAAGTGACTAAAACATCTAAATCTTGACCTATAGTAGGTACATTGTTTTTTCTAACTATCATATCTCCTCTACTTACATCAATTTCATCTTCTAGTGTCATTGTAACTGACATTGGAGCGAATGCTTCTGAAATTTCATCACCATTTAACTCGACTGTCTTAATCGTAGAATTAAATCCTGAGGGTAAAATCTTTACCTTATCGCCAGGTTTAAAAACTCCTCCAGCAATTCGACCAGCAAAACCTCTAAAATCTTGGTGTTCTAAAGTATGGGGTCTTATCACTGTTTGTATTGGGAAACGACAATCTACGTGATTATAGTCACTTGAGATATGAACTGTTTCTAAATGATACATTAGAGTACTTCCTTGGTACCAATCCATATTTTCTGATCTATTGACAACGTTGTCTCCAACCAAAGCTGAAATTGGAATAAATTGCACGTCATTAATCCCTAGTTTTGAGGAAAAGGCTGTAAAATCTTTTACAATATTATCATAGACCTCTTGGCTATAGTCAACTAAATCCATTTTATTTACACAAACAATAGCATGAGGTATTCTTAGTAAAGAGGCAATAAAAGCGTGTCTATGGGTTTGTTCCAACATTCCTTTTCGGGCATCAATTAAAATGATTGCTAAATTTGCTGTTGATGCACCAGTAACCATGTTTCTAGTGTACTGAATATGACCAGGAGTGTCTGCTATAATAAATTTACGTTTTGGAGTTGCAAAATATCGGTAAGCAACATCAATTGTAATTCCTTGTTCACGTTCAGACTTTAAACCATCTGTTAGTAAAGATAAATCTACATAATCGAACCCTTTACTTTTACTTGAAGCCTCAACTGCGTCTAGTTGATCCTGAAATATTGATTTACTATCATACAATAAACGACCAATTAAAGTACTTTTACCGTCATCTACACTACCTGCAGTGGTAAATCTTAATAATTCTATGTCTTGATAATCCATATTTTTCTAATTCTTAAAAGTAACCTTGTTTTTTTCTGTCTTCCATTGCTGTTTCCGCTCTTTTATCATCTGCTCTTCCACCGCGTTCTGTGGTTCTTATTGTAGCAATTTCTTCAATAATTTTCTCTAAAGTATCAGCTTCAGATTCAACAGCTCCAGTTATTGGCATATCTCCGCAGGTTCTGTAACGAATAATTTTATTCACAACTTCTTCCCCTGATTTTAATTTTATAAATTCAGAATTTGCTAAAATTACTCCATCTCTAATCACACAATCTCTTTTATGAGAAAAATAAAGACTTGGAAGTTCGATGTTTTCAAGCTTGATATATTCCCACACGTCCATTTCTGTCCAATTTGATATTGGAAAGACTCTAAAATGCTCTCCGTAATTTTTTCGGCCATTAAACAAATTCCAAAGTTCAGGGCGTTGATTTTTAGGATCCCATTGTCCGAATTCATCACGATGAGAGAAGAAACGCTCTTTGGCTCTAGCTTTCTCTTCATCTCTTCTTGCTCCTCCCATAGCAGCATCTACTTTATAAGCCTCTAGAGTATCTAAAAGTGATACAATTTGAAGTGAATTTCTTGATGCATCAGCGCCTGTTTCTTCTTTAACTCTTCCTTTATCAATAGCTTCTTGAACAGAGCCTACAATTAATTTTACACCTAACTTTTTCGCTAAATTATCTCGAAATTGGATAGTTTCTGGAAAATTATGACCCGTATCAATATGAATTAATGGGAAAGGTATTTTAGCAGGGTAAAATGCTTTTTTAGCTAAATGTGTCAATAAAATTGAGTCTTTACCTCCTGAAAAAAGTAACACAGGATTCTCAAATTGAGCTACTATCTCTCTTATTACAAAAATGGCTTCTGATTCTAATTCTCTCAGATGATTAATTACGTAATTACTCATTTTTTAAGGCTATTTTATTTTTTATATATTCTACTAATTGCTTTACAGATTCTTCAATGGTCATTTTTTCTGTTACAATTTCTATATCTGGATGTATTGGTGGTTCATAAGGAGCATCAATTCCTGTCATATTTTTAATTTCTCCAGCTCTTGCCTTCTTATACAAACCTTTTACATCTCTTCTTTCACATTCTTCAATTGAGGTATTCACATAAACTTCAATAAAGTTTTGAATACCAATAATATCTTTTATATTTTCTCTATCCTTTAAATAAGGAGATACAAATGCTGCAAAAGTAAGAACCCCAGCATCTATAAATAACTTGGATACTTCAGCAATTCTTCTAATATTTTCTTTTCTATCGTTTTCTGAAAAAGTTAAATCTTTGTTGATGCCATGCCTGATATTATCTCCATCTAATGTATAGGTAATTATATTTAATTTATGAAATTCCAACTCCACCAAATTGGCTATTGTAGATTTCCCTGAACCTGAAAGACCTGTAAACCAAATAAGCAAGGACTTATTTCCTATAATTGATTCTCTATCAGATTTAGAAACTTGGTAATTTTGCTCAAAGATATTATCCATTAAGTTTTAATTTTTTTCTTTCTTTTCTGCGTTTATTTCTTTTGTCTAATCCAAAATTAATTTTATACCATAATTTTTCATGAAAGAAATACAATAGCATTTTTGTTACTATCTCAAAACCCCCAATTTTTAGACCTGAAAGTGGGTTACCTGTAATGATCCAGCCAAATAAAATGGTATCAATAGTCCCTATGGCACGCCAAGAAAATGTTTTTATGATATGACGTTTATTAGAATCTTTGACAGATGATTTAAACCAGATTCGTTCA
>JGI20152J14361_10002712_pt1 | contig 10372 bp, 7 predicted proteins | sample COG_02_FD_14361 | JGI IMG/M metagenome (IMG submission 14361)
ATTTCGCTATGGTTAAAGGTGGACCTAACGATGCTAACGGTAAAGCTATGAAAGTTCTTAGAGAAATGACAAGTACTGAAGGTCTAGCAGGAAGTGCTAAGTATATTGCTTACGCTCCTTGGAGAAAATCTTCAATTGCTATCATGGAAGCAGGAGAGCCTTGGTTTAAAGATGGTAAAACTAACATGGTACCACATATGCCAACAGCACCTGCGAACACTAAATCATACATTCTTATGAACCCTGAGTTCTGGGCAGATAACCAGGATGAAATTGGTGAAAAATGGGAAGCTATGAAAGCTGGTCTGTAATTTAATTATAGATTAAACTTTTATTTTATTTAAAGGGCGGTTATTATGTAACCGCCCTTTTTTTATTATGAGCACAGAACAAATTTTATCATCTGATGGTGTACCTCTTGAGGTTAGTTTAAAAAAAGCCGAGAGAAGAAACAAGATAAGAGCATTAATGCTTGTGGGTCCTTTATTTTTATTTCTTTTAATTACTTACGTGTTTCCAATTGGCGATATGTTGTTTAGAAGCGTTGATGATAGAATGATTACAAGTAAGTTGCCAAATACCTTTGCAGCACTAGAGCAGTGGGATGGTAAAGATTTACCAGATGAAAAAGTATATGAAGCATTTTACAAGGATTTTTATCCGCTAGCTATGGCTAAAGAAGCGGGAAAACTTTATCAAAGATTAAATTATGAAAAATCTGGTTTTAGTAGTGGATTAAAAAAAACAAATAGAAAAATTAAAAAATTTGAAGAAGGAAATTATAAAGAGCAGTTCATGGCAACTCACAAAATATGGAATGAAGTTGGATATTGGGTAGCCTTAAAAAATACAGCTCCCAAATGGTCCTATGCAAAGTATTTAAAAGGAATGGATTTAAAATTTGACGATAAAAGAAACATTGTTGAAGTAGCTGAAGATAGAAAAATACATAAAATTTTATGGTTAAGAACTATAAATGTAGCTTTTTGGGTGACAGTTTTTTGTTTTTGTTTAGCTTATCCAATTTCACATTTATTGGCTACATTGCCTATGAAATATAGTAACTTATTGATGATCTGTGTTTTACTTCCTTTCTGGACTTCATTATTAGTTAGAACTTCAAGCTGGATGGTATTACTTCAACAACAAGGCCCGATTAATGATTTAATTGTCTGGTTAGGTTTTGCTGCTAATGATAATAGGCCAGAACTAATGTATAATGTAATTGGAACTTTTGTTGCAATGACACAAATTCTTTTACCTTTTATGGTATTGCCGCTTTACAGTGTAATGAAAACGATTTCTCCAAGCTTAATGAGAGCAGGAAAATCATTGGGCGGCACACCTTTGACAGCATTTTTTAAAATTTATTTTCCATTAACTATGCCTGGAATTGGTGCGGGCTGTTTATTAGTATTTATTATTTCAATTGGTTACTACATTACTCCTGCTTTAGTGGGTGGTGCTAGTGGATCATTAATTAGTAATACAATTGCATATCATATGAAGAGTTCATTAGACTGGGCTTTTGCTTCTGCATTAGGCACAATGTTGTTAGTTGGAGTTTTAACAATTTATTGGATTTATAATAAGTTAGTTGGAATAGATAATATTAAACTAGGATAAACTATGGCTTTACCAAATTATACACCACCAATACATTACAGAATTTGGCACTACACATATTTAACTATTTGTGGATTAGTATTCTTCTTCTTAATCGCTCCATTATTTGTAATTCTACCACTTTCATTTAATGCTGAGCAATATATTCATTTTTCAGAAAAAATGTTGGCGCTAGACCCAGATGGTTTTTCTTTAAGATGGTATAAAGACATGATTTGGGGAACAAAAAATCCTTGGGGCTTAGCAACAAAAAATAGTTTAATTATTGCATTTTTTGCAACCATAGGATCAACGATCCTGGGAACTGTTGCTGCTCTTGGTTTAAGCAGTCGACATATGCCGTATAAAGCTGCATTTATGGCTTTGTTAATTTCACCGATGATCGTTCCATTAATTATTTCAGGAACAGCAATATTTTTCTTTATGGCAAAAGTAGGCTTGGCCGCAACACATACTGGAATTATTTTATCTCATATAATTTTAGGAACACCATTTGTTGTTATAACAGTTACAGCTACTTTAAGTGGTTTTGACCATAGTGTAACAAGAGCAGCCGCAAGTCTTGGAAGCAATCCTGTTAATACTTTTATGAAAGTGACATTACCTTTAATCACTCCAGGAGTTATCTCTGGTGCATTATTTGCGTTTGTAACATCATTTGATGAAGTGATAGTTGTTCTGTTTTTAGCTGGATTAGAAAATACAACTATTCCAATTCAGATGTGGGTTGGTTTAAGAGAGCAATTAAGTCCAACGATATTAGCTGTTGCAACATGTTTGATTATTATGTCAACTTTAATTCTAGTTAGCGCAGAACTTTTAAGAAGACGTTCTGAGAGACTAAGAGGAATTAATGATAAGATATTTTCAAATTTCATGAATATTAAAAAAGTAGTTGTCATTGGTTCTGGAACAATGGGAAGTGGAATAGCGGCACATCTTTGCAATGCAAATATTCCTGTAACTTTATTAGATTTAAAAACAGAGATTAGTGAAAAGGCAAGAGATCGAATTCATAAATCAAAACCTCCATTATTAATTGATAAATCTAAAATCAATAATATTAAAGTTGGAAATATATCAGATGATTTTGATGCAGTTAAAGATGCAGATTGGGTTGTTGAAGCAGTGGTTGAAAGAATTGATATTAAGCATCAAATTTATGAAAAAATATTCAAAGTAAGAAAAGATGGGGCAATAGTTTCTTCAAACACCTCATCAATTCCAATTAAGATATTATCTGAACATTTAACAAATATTGAAAAAAAAGATTTTTGTATTACNCACTTTTTTAATCCAGTTAGATATATGGGTCTTTTAGAGATAGTTAAAAATGAAAATAANGACCTNAATAAGATTAACCAATTAAAAAAATTCTGTGAAGTTGAATTAGGTAAAGGAGCTATAATTTGTAATGATACTCCAGGTTTTTTAGGAAATAGAGTTGGTGTNTANGCAATGCAAGTGGCGATGACTGAAGCTTTTAAAATGAAACTTTCAATAGAAGAAGCCGATGCAATTTTTGGAAGACCAATGGGTATTCCAAAAACAGGTGTATTTGGATTATATGATTTAATTGGAATTGATTTAATGGCCGATGTATTAAAAAGTTTTATTAAAGAATTGCCAAAATCTGATGAGTTTCACGAGGTAGCAAAAGAAATTCCATTGGTGAAAAAATTAATTGAAACAGGTTATACAGGTAGAAAAGGTAAGGGTGGTTTTTATAGAATGAATAAAACAGGATCTATCAAAGTCATGGAAGCAATCAATCTTGAAACTGGTGATTATTCAATTAGTAAAAAGATTGATATTAAAACAGACCAAGTAGATTTAAAGAGATTAATTAATAGAAAAGATAAATATGGAGATTATGCTTGGTCAGTTATATCTAAAATAATCAAATATGCATCCTCATTAGTTCCAAAAATTACAAAAGAATTTAATGATATTGATGAAGCAATGAGACTTGGTTTTAACTGGTCAAAAGGTCCATTTGAGATGCTTGATGAAATAGGAGTTAAAAATTTCTTTGATAAAATAGATGATTTTAAAGGAAATAACTTTTTAGAGGAGTTATCAAAAAATAAAAATGAAAATTTTTATGGTGAAAGGCAAAAGTACACAAATATTGAAACTTTAGGAAAAGTAAAAAAAACTGCCTCAAGTGTTGATGGAAATAATTCTGCAAAGATTTATAGATTTAATGATTATAACATTGTTGAATTTACAACTAAAGCTAANGCACTTGATTANGACTCGATGGATGCATTAAAGAAAGCAACNGATAAACCATTAATAATAATNAATGAAAGTATGCAATTTTCAGCTGGTGTTAATTTAACTTACACAATGGAGTTTGCAGATAAAAGAGATTTCAAATCAATTGAAAAATTTATTAAATATTTCCAAGAAACTTGTAAACACCTAAAATATTCAAAATATCCAGTAATTTCAGCTCCATCAGGATTAACGTTAGGTGGTGGTTTTGAGGTAATGGTTCAAAGTAACTTTGTAGCATCACATACCAATATTGTAGTCGGATTAGTTGAAACTATTGTAGGATTAATTCCAGCAGGTGGCGGATGTAAAGAAATGTTAGCTAGATGGCTTGATACAGATGAAGCTAAAAAAGATCCTAATTTTGCACCTTTAAAAGTGTTTGATATTATCGGTTACGGTAAAACCGCAACCTCACCTGTAGAGGCAGAACCAATGAAATATTTGATGCCAGAGGATAAAAAAATAATGAATAGAAACAGTTTATTTGAAGTCTCAAAAAAAATTATAATGGAGAACACAGACTTTAAAGCACCAGAGGAGCTTAAATTCAATCTTCCTGGAAAATCAGTATTGGAAGATATGAATAAAATTTTAGATAATCTTTATAATGAAAAAATAATCTTAGATCATGGAGTAATAGTTGCAAAAGAATTAGCGAATGTATTAAGTGGTGGTGACACTACAATAGATAAAACATTATCAGAGGATGATTTATTTAAATTAGAACTAGACGCATTTATGAAATTAATTGAAACAAAAGAAACTCAAGATAGAATCAAACATACTCTAGCTACTGGTAAACCTTTGGTAAATTAATTTTCTTTTGTTTGATTGTTTGCAGATAAACTATTTTCTTCTGAATCTTTTTCGTGCTTAAATGAATTTTCTCGTTCATTTAGTTTTTTTATCATTTCTTCTTCTTTTTTTCTTTGCTCCTCATCAAATCTTCTTTCCCATTCTTTAATTCTTGCATTTTCTTCTTCTATTCTTTTTTCTTCAGCAATTCTTGCATCATGAGCCTTTTGTTCTTCAATCTCTCTCAATCTAATTTCTTCTTCTTTCTTTTTAATTTCTATCTGTCTTTTTTTATATTCTTCATCTTTTTGTCTTAAGGCCCTTAACTCTTCAATTTCTTTTTTTTCTTTTAATCTAAATTCTTCTTCTTTTTTTCTCAATTCCTCAACTTCTTTAAGTTTTTGGATTTCAATTTCTCTTAATCTTTGAGCTTCAATATCCTTTATTCGCTCTGCAGCTTCTTTAAGTTTTTGTTCTTGATATTTTAATTTACGCTCCTCTTCATCCAGTCTACGTTGCTCTTCTAATTGTTTGGCAATTTGAATATCTTTTAGCCTCTGTTTTTCATCTCTTGCTATTCTTCTTTCCGTTTCTAATTTCTCTTTTTCAATATTTTTTATTTTTTCTTCTTCTTCTTTAATTTTTTGTCTTTCTAATCTTATTCTTTGTTTTTCTAAATATTCTAATCTTATTTTTTCTTCTTTTAATTTTAAATCATCTTCTCTGATTTTTTTTTCTTCTTCGTCCTTAATTCTTTGCGCTTCAGCTTGCACCCGTTGTTGTTCTAGTTTAATTTTTTGTTTTTCAATAAGTTGTTGTTGTTTTTGAATTTTTATTCTCTGTTTTTCTTGATCAAGTATTCTTTTTTTTTCTTCTTTTTCTTTTAAATCTTGCTCCCTTTTGATTTGACGAGCCTCCTCTAATTTTTGTTTTTGTTGTTGAAGTTTTTCTTGTTTAGCTTGTTTTATTTTATTCTTTTTTAAAGTCTTAATTCTTTCTAATTCAGCTTTTCTTAATTTTTCTTTAAAATTAGTTAAAGTTTTGTTTATAGAAAATGATTTAATGATATTAAGTTTTTGAAAATTTAATTTTTTTATAGCAGCAATAGGCTCTTTCAGAATTTTACTATTACTTTTTTTAAGTATTTTAATTTTATCTTCTATTGCATTTTTCACACATTATTTAACCAAAATTTAGAAGATAAAAAAAGACCATGATTGACTATAATGGGTTCAACTTATAGTTTATTTCTTAATTTAGCATTCTAAATGAGTTAATAAAATCAGGTCTCAATATATATTCTGAATGTCGCTGATGTTTAATTTTCTTTAAAATTTCTAAACCATAAAGAACTTTTCCTACAGGTGTATATTCGCCCTCGAACAATGGTTCATCTTGCAGAATTATAAAAAATTGACTGTCTTCTGTATCATTCTTAAAAGTTCTTGCCAAACCCACACTTCCTTTTCTAAAGCTAAAATCATTATCTACTTCAGATTTAATAGTACCTAAACCAGACTTGCCTGTTCCAATTTTACCATAATTAATTGAATTTTTTTTACCAAACTCTAAGTCACCTGCTTGGACTAATTTATCTTTTATTACTCTATGAAAAGCTACGTCATCATACAAGCCAGATTTTATTAACGTTTTAAATCTTTCAACACCTTTTGGAGACACATTTGGGTACAGCTCAATAATTACATTTCCACACGGCGCATTAAGAATTACTATGTTTTCTGGTTTTTCAAAATTGATATTTTCAGGATTATGATTTTTAACAAATAAACATTTATTTTTTATAACAAAATAAGAACCTAAAGTAACTGAGGCCAAAATTATCAAAAATACAAATATTATTTTTTCAAATAATGTTGCTTTAATTTTTTTAATCATTTTACTGTTAAACCCACACTTGTTTAAAATTCTTCTGAAAATTTAAAATCTTTATAAATTTTTAATAGCCTATATTTTATAAATTCAACTTTATTTTTTAAAATATTGTCTGCATCATTAATTTCTTTTAATTTTTTTGGACTTAAAGTCATTATATGAGAAAATGTTTCTGCCATGTCTTCAGAGGGTGTAGATTGAGAATATTCAGTAAAAAAACCATTTGTATTTGTATAAGTATTTAACCCAAGTTTTTTAGTGCAAGTAGAACAATCGGCATATTTAAAATTTTTATTATTAAATTTAACCCACTCATCTTCATTGAAAATTTCTTTAAAGCTATCATTGATTAAATGAAAAACCTCATGGTGAATTGTTCTTTTAAAATACTTTTCATTAAACTTGATGTCTAATATCAAAGTCTTCATAATGTTATCTGGTATCCCAGCAGTATTAATTCCAGAAATTGATAAATTTTCACACATAACTACGTATCTTAAGTTTATTTTTTTTAAAAAGTCTTTTGAGTATTTATTAAGGTTATAACTAATTAAATCAAATTTTTTGTTATAATCTTCTTTGGTAGAGTTCATGCATATTATATTTTTTTTAACTCCTAATCTAAACGAGCTTGAAGCGTACAAATATCTAAGCTGATTTTTTTTATCGATTTGATAAAGTTCTAAGTTAGGTATCTTAATCAGATTATAGATAGTATTTGCTTTTAAAGGTGTAATAAAAAAAATTATTAATAAAATTACTTTAAATAGCTTCATAAATAGTAATATAGAAGATATTCCAAATTCAAAGAATGTGGTACATTTTATTTAGATGAAAAAAGAAAAAAATAAAAACCCTGTTCAGCCAGTTAGTGGAACTAAAGTACCAAGATTTGCTGGACCTTCCACCTTCGCAAGGCTGCCAGAATTAAGAGATGTCCAAGATTGTGATGTAGCTATCGTTGGAATACCTTTTGATGCTGGTACAAGTTATAGGCCTGGAGCCAGATTTGGACCCATGAGCATTAGACAGGCATCACGACATTTAAGAACTAATTATCACCCAAGTTATGATGTTGAGCCATTCAAAGTTCAGCAGGTAGCAGATGCTGGAGATATAACTTGTAATCCATTTAATATTGATGAGGCCATTAAACAAATAGAAGAAGGAGCGACAGAACTTTTAAAAAAAGTTGGTGGTATAATAAGTTTAGGTGGAGATCACACAATTGCACTTCCGCTTTTAAGAGCTATTAATAAAGAAAATAACGGACCAGTTGCACTAGTTCATTTTGATGCTCATTTAGATACTTGGGATACATATTTTGGAGCACCTTACACTCACGGAACACCATTTAGACGAGCTCGGGAAGAAAATTTATTTCTTGATGATGCATCTATGCATGTAGGGATCAGGGGTCCTCTTTATAGCAGAAATGATATTAAAAATGATGAAGAGTTTGGTTTTAAGATTATTCATTGTGATGATTTTCAAACACAAGGAACAGATAAAATTGCAGAAAGAATACGACAAAGAGTAGGAAATAATCCACTGTATCTTTCAATCGATATAGATGTTTTAGATCCAGCTTTTGCTCCAGGAACAGGAACACCTGAAATTGCAGGAATGACTACAAGAGAAATGGTTAATGTTATAAGAGGTTTGTCAGGTTTAAATTTAATATCTGCAGATGTAGTTGAAGTTTCACCAGCATATGATCATGCAGAAGTTACATCATTAGCTGCTGCAACAATTGTTTATGAGCTAACTAATTTATTTGCAAAAACTAAAAGATAAGGTACTTTTTAAAATGCTAGATAAACGAAATTTTTATATTAATGGAAAATGGGTTGCTCCAAAAAAACCAAATGATTTTAAAGTAATTGATCCCTCAACCGAAAAAGAATGTGCAGTAATATCTCTTGCGGGAGCTGAAGATGTGAATGAAGCAGTAAGTGCTGCAACAAAAGCTTTTCAAACTTGGGCGTTCTCTTCTAAGGAAGAAAGAATAAAATATTTAGAAGCACTATATGATGTTTATAAAAAAAGATGGAATGATATGGCGCAAGCTATTTCTCTTGAAATGGGAGCTCCTATTGATTTTTCAACGCAATTACAGGCTGGAACTGGAGCAAGCCATATCAAATCTTATATTAAAGTATTGAAAGAATATACATTTGAAGCAAAATTAGGAGAGCATGCCCTTAATAATAATATTTTACATGAGCCAAAAGGAGTTTGTGCATTAATCACACCATGGAATTGGCCAATGAATCAGGTTTGTTTAAAAGTAATCCCAGCCATTGCTGCTGGTTGCACAATGGTTCTTAAGCCTTCTGAAATAGCACCACTATCATCTATGATTTTAGCAGAAATGATCGATGAAATTAAATTACCAAAGGGTATATTTAATCTGGTTAATGGAGATGGAGCAGTTGCTGGTAATACATTAACAAGTCATCCTGATGTTAATATGATTTCATTTACAGGATCTACTAGAGCCGGTGCTTTNATTTCTGAAAATGCAGCAAAAGACTTTAAAAGAGTTAGTTTAGAGCTTGGAGGAAAAGGTGCGAATATTATATTTAAAGATGCTGATGCTGAAGCTGTTGAAAGAGGAGCGCTTAGATGTTTTAGAAATACAGGACAATCTTGTAATGCTCCAACAAGAATGTTGGTAGAAAAATCAATGTATGATGAAGCAGTTGAAAGAGTTAAGAATTTTGCTAATTCTATGAAAGTTGATGTTGCTAATAAAGAAGGGGATCACATAGGACCTGTAGTTTCAAAAACCCAATTTGATAAAATTCAATCATTAATCCAAGTTGGAATAGATGAAGGAGCCAAAGTAGTTGCTGGTGGATTAGGTAAACCTGAGGGTTTAAATAAAGGTTATTTTGTAAAACCTACAGCATTTGCAGATGTTAATAATCAAATGCAAATTGCAAGAACAGAAATATTTGGACCCGTGTTATGTATAATTCCTTTTGAGACAGAGGAAGAAGCAATTGCAATTGCAAATGACACACCATATGGATTATTAAATTTTATTCAAACTCAAGATCAAGAAAAAGCGAATAGAGTTGCTAGAAAATTAAGATCAGGAATGGTTGATATTAATGGAGCTGGTTTAGCACCAGATGCTCCATTTGGTGGTTATAAACATTCAGGCATTGGTCGTGAAGCTGGTAAATTAGGCCTAGAAGAGTATCTTGAGGTTAAAGTTGTTAGTGGTTGGAACGATTAATCCAATTTATGTTGCTGTTCATAATAGGTTTTCTGCAATTCAATAAGCCCTATATTTATTAGTTAATTTTCTAAACTAGAAGTTGTATCGCTTTATACTTTACAGAACATAAATAATCCATAATGTCGCAGGCAGTGTTACCATAACTTTATAGTTAATAAGAGTAACAAAAATAAAAGGGAGAAATAATATGGGTAGATCGTCAAAACTCTACAACTCAGATTTAGCTCCAACTCCAAGCAATAAAAAAAATTGGGGATGGTTCGAAATCTTTAANGTNTGGGCTAATGATGTTCAAAGTTTATTTGGTTATACTTTGGCAGCATCNTTGTTTTTAGCATCAGGACTGAATGGTTGGGCTGTATTTGCTGCATTAATTCTTGCAGGATTTTTTATCATGTGGCTAGTAAACCTTTCAGGTAAACCAAGTGTAAAACATGGAATACCATATCCAGTTTTTGCCCGTGTTAGTATGGGTGTATTTGGAGCAAACTTTCCAGCAATGGCCAGAGGTCTTGTTGCAATGTT
>JGI20152J14361_10002714_pt1 | contig 10361 bp, 9 predicted proteins | sample COG_02_FD_14361 | JGI IMG/M metagenome (IMG submission 14361)
CTTTGTAATCACATCATCCGCGGCTTTCATCATCTCTGGGAATGAAAACCAGCGCGGTTCTCCGATGGATCGGAAAAGAGGCATGTTATTGTACTGCATCATGCGACGCACAGAGTGTCGTAGCGCTTTCGAGGGGATGGTACCCAAATGAGTGCAGTTACCACCAGGCAGTAATTTGTCATCAACTACGGCCACACGTAAGCCTTGTTTCACTGCATTAATTGCCGCACCTTCGCCGGCAGGACCACTGCCAATTACAACTAAATCGTAGGAAAAATCAGCCATCATTAAACACTCTTGTGTTGTGCTTCCATTGCATTGTAGGCTTGTGTCTCAATGGAGGCTTGCTCTTCACACTTATTTGGGTCATCGCCACAGATATCACAGGTATAATTTTCTTCGCCTAAAGCAGCGCCAACGCCACCACAAGAACCTGAAATAGGTTTTCCTCCCATGAGTACACCGACTGACATGGCAGCCACTAGNAGCCCAAATATTATTACAGCCAAGATAATTTCTGCCATTTTATATCTCTGTAGATTTACCGTCTTCTAGTGATAACTTCTCAATACCGTCAAAAGTCTCACTAATGGATGTTTCAAAACCACTCTTCACTCGCGAAATCATGTAAACAGACAAGCCNAATTGGTTGGCAAGTTGCATTCCTTCATGCGCACCCATCACCATCAATGCTGTTGCCCAAGCATCAGCTTCAGCACAGGTATCAGATAACACAGTGACTGACGCCAAGCCATGGTTGATCGGGTAGCCCGACCGTGGGTCAAGGGTATGGGAGTACCGAGCGCCCTCATACTCAAAATAATTACGGTAATCACCTGAAGTTGCTACAGCACCACCAGATAGTGCCAATACTTCTTGCACCTGACTCACTAACGTCGGAGTCTCTATAGCCAGCCGCCATGGTTGTCCATCAGGATTAGAGCCACTGACTCGCATCTCTCCACCCACCTCTACCAGATAGTCCGGCAAGGCATTCATCTCCAGGAGGTCAGCCACTAAATCTACAGCGTATCCTTTGGCCACCGCAGACAGATCCAGCTGGACTGGCCGTGTTTTACTGACAAATTGTCGGTCCCCTTCCCTGCGCAATTTAATCGCATCAAGACCAAGCCCCAATAAGTGATCAGCAATAACGTCCGGGTCAGGAAGTTCATCTTTTCTGCGTGTAGGGCCGAAACCCCACAAATCGACCAGAGGCGCGACGGTAGGCTCAAAAGCACCACCGCTTGCGGCCCAAACTACCTCAGCCACTTTTAAGACTTTGTAGAAGTCCGTTGAAACCCCAAGCTCTTTGTTAACTGCTAGAGCATTGAACTGACTAATCTCAGAATCCGATTTATAGGTAGACATCGACTGGTCGACTCTATTCAATTCAGCCTCAATCAACTCCTCAAGATTATCAGGAGCTGGCTGATCGGCAACCACGGTCACTGAGTAGTTCGTACCCATCTTTGTGCCGGAGATTTTGATGATTTCTGGACCGAAACCGCAACCAGTTAGCAGCATCACTGTCATAGCGAACAATCCAAAAATACGCGCACCCGAGCCTTTAATTAGTCCCGATAGCGAAATCCTCTTTGTTGCTTTAGCCACCAAAATCATCAAGAAAAATATTGTCCTTTTCCACGCCGAGATCACTGAGCATCTTGACCACAGCCGCATTCATCATAGGAGGACCACACATGTAATATTCGCAATCTTCAGGTGCTTCATGGTCCTTTAGGTATTGCTCAAACAAAACATTGTGAATGAATCCAGTATAACCTTCCCAGTTATCTTCTGGCTGAGGGTCTGAGAGGGCTAGATGCCAATCAAAATTCTGATTCTCAGACGCTAACATGTCGTAATCATCATCATAAAAACATTCGCGAAGCGATCGAGCACCATACCAAAAGCTAATCTTACGATCGGACTTAAGACGCTTTAGTTGGTCAAAGATATGGGAGCGCATCGGGGCCATTCCAGCTCCACCACCGATAAACACCATCTCACTAGGGGTATCTTTGGCAAAAAACTCGCCAAAGGGGCCGTACACCGAAATAGTATCTCCAGGCTTTAAACTGAACACATAGGATGACATCTGGCCAGGAACAATACCCGTAGATCGTGGCGGCGGCGTGGCTATTCTAATATTAAATTTAACAACACCTTTTTCATCAGGGTAATTGGCCATAGAGTAGGCGCGTATCACCGGCTCTTTGACCTCTGATTCGTGTTCAAAGAAGTTAAAGTGCTCCCAGTCTCCTCGGTATTCAGGCTCGATATCAAAGTCAGAGTACTTAATGTGATGCGGTGGACACTCTAGCTGCACATAACCACCAGCGCGGAACGCAACATCCTCGCCTTCTGGCAACTTCATGTTAATTCTTTAATAAAGGTGGCAACATTAGGATTAGACTCGACAACACACTCCCATCGCTTTACACCAAATACCTCTTCCGGCACCTGCACCTTCATGTCTTGTTTCACAGGAGCCTGGCACGATAAACGCCAGCCTTCAGCAGCTTCACGACGAGTGAAGTGCCCTTCTTCTGTTGGCAGCATGGAGCCACCGCCATCATTAATAACGCACTTACATTGGGCGCAACTACCACCACCGCCACAAGCTGACGGTAAAAATAACCCTGCCGCAGACAGTGTTTGTAACAACTTATCGCCCGCTGGCACGGTAATAGTTTTTTCACCATTTATTTCGATGTTGACACTACCTGATGACACTAACTTGCTGCGTGCCACTAAAATAAAGGCAACCAACGCTAGAATCACAGTAGTGAACATTCCTACGCCAAGAATAATTTCAAATTGAGCATTCATACTCAGTTATTTCTCCATCTTCAAAGATCGATACCGCCAAAGGACATGAAGCCCAAGGACACTAATCCCACAGTAATGAATACGATGCCTAAGCCCTGCAAGCCTTCTGGAATATCACTATATTTTAACTTTTCTCGAATGCCGGCTAGTACTGCGATCGCAAGAGCCCAAGACATACCTGAACCAAACCCAAACACGACGCTCTCGGCAAAGTCATATCCACGCTCTTGCATGAGCAGCGAACCGCCAAGAATGGCGCAATTCACCGTGATCAGAGGCAAAAATACCCCTAAGGCGTTGTATAGAGCTGGTACATACTTATCCAGAACCATTTCCAGAATCTGCACAATGGCGGCAATCACGCCAATGAAGCACAAAAACACAAGGAAACTGAGGTTCACATCAGGCATTCCAGCCCAGGCCAGAGCACCATCGGCAAGAAGATAGTTGTACAGCAAGTTGTTCACTGGGACGGTGATCGTCTGCACGACAATCACGGCAATACCTAAACCAATCGCGGCATCTATTTTTTTCGACAACGCAATAAACGTACACATGCCCAGAAACATACTAAGAGCGATATTATCAATAAATATTGAACGAACGAGTAAGCTGAGATAATACTCCATCACGCTACCTCACTCGGTTGACTGTTTTGGGTAATCTTGAAGTCGGCCTTTTCTACCTGTGTTTTCTTCCAACTTCTTAGAGCCCAGATTAATAACCCAATCAAGAAAAAGGCACTAGGGGGCATCAACATCATGCCATTGGCAACGTACCAACCTCCATTAGTGGCCGCTGGAAAAATCTCGTATCCCCAGAGTGTGCCGGCACCAAATAGTTCACGAATGAACGCCACTATCATCAGAATTACACTGTATCCCAAACCATTGCCGATACCATCAAGGAAACTTGGGATAGGGGGATTTTTCATGGCAAAAGCTTCAGCGCGGCCCATTACAATGCAGTTTGTAATAATCAATCCCACAAAAACAGATAACTGCTTACTAATATCATAGGCTACTGCTTTAAGGACTTGATCGACCACAATTACCAAAGAAGCGATGATAATCATCTGTACGATAATTCTGATACTGCTGGGAATATAATTACGAATAGATGACACAAAAAAGTTAGAAAAAGCACAGACCACGGTAAGCGCTATACACATGACGAAGGAAACCTTCATGCTTGAGGTTACCGCCAAGGCTGAACAAATACCCAATATTTGAAGTGCAATGGGATTGTTAGTGACTACCGGCTCCAATAGTGTATTTTTAATATTGGCCATTATGCATCTCCTGACTTTAAATAATCGATCAGCGGCTCAAAGCCCTCTTTACCTAGCCAATACTGCACTAGATTATTAACCCCTCGGGTGGTCAATGTTGCCCCAGCAAGACCGTCTATCTGGTAGTCACCCTCAGGCCTTGTAAGATCAACTTTACCCTTGATAACACTGATTGCCATGACACCAGAATCATAAGCTTGCTTTCCAATCCAACTTGCCTTCCAGTTAGGATTATCGATTTCACCGCCCAGTCCGGGGGTCTCGGCATGTTCATAAAACCCAATTCCGGCGACAGTCTGCAAATCCGACTCAAGAGCCAAAAACCCATAGAGAGTTGACCAGAGACCATAACCCTTAATGGGCAATACTATCTTCTCAATACCCTGCTCGCCTTCAACGATGTAGACCGTGGCGTAATTTTCTCGCCGCTTAATTTTGGCCACGTCTTCCGAAGGATCTAGAGCGGTAGACATTGCAGGATCTTTATATGACTTTCGTTGATCGAAGGTCATTGGATCTATTGCGTCAGTAAATCGGCCAGTTTCAAGGTCTACTACACGAGTACTAATTTGCTCAAACTGCTTTTCAACATCGACACCAGCCTGCAAAAGACCAGCGGAGGCTAGAATATTTGTTTTGAGATCAAGTAATTTATTTTCTTCTTGAGTTGGTCGCAAAATCACTGCTGCACTAGACACTACCACCGCGCAAACAATGCAAAGAACCAAGGCAACCCCGAGGGTTTTTTGCACGGATTCACTTGCCACGAGCTAGTCTCCTTTTGATATTCGCATTAACAACGAAATGGTCTATCAATGGTGCGAATAGATTGGCAAATAGAATCGCCAGCATCATTCCCTCAGGGAACGCTGGATTAACCACGCGAATCAAAATAACCATGACGCCAATTAGCATTCCGTACCAAAACTTGCCATTGTTGGTCATGGAAGCTGAGACTGGATCAGTCGCCATGAAAATGGCGCCAAAAGCAAAGCCTCCGATCACCCAATGCCAGTAAAACGGCAAAGCAAACATGGGATTGGTCGAATCGATAGCGTTGAAGAGGCTAGCTAATAAAGCAGAGCCTAACAGTACCCCAAAGATAATTCTCCACGACGCTATTTTAGTAAGAAGTAACAACGCACCGCCCATCAAGATTGCAAGGGTAGATGTTTCACCGATGGACCCATGGATTGTGCCTATAAAGGATTGCATCCAAGAAACACTCTGCTCCATTGCTTCAACGCCACCGTTAGCCGCAACAGACAGCATTGTTGCTCCGGTATAACCATCCACCGCTGTCCATACAGCATCACCGCTCATGTACGCCGGGTATGCAAAATAAAGAAACGCTCGCCCAGTTAGCGCAGGATTTAGGAAATTTTTGCCCGTACCACCAAAGACCTCTTTTCCGATAACAATCCCAAAGCTAATACCGAAGGCGACCATCCACAACGGCAGATCAGGAGGACAGCAAAGAGCGAAAAGGACAGAGGTCACAAAGAAGCCTTCATTAACTTCGTGGCCACGAACACTTGCAAAGAGTACCTCCCACATGCCACCAACAATAAAAGTGGTTGCATAGATCGGTAGGAAGTAGGCAGCACCATGAACCATATTGTCCCAGATACTGCTTGCATCATATCCAGCTAGGAGTCCGATGAATATTCCGCGGAGACCTTCCTGAGAAACCATCCCCATCTCAGCCATGATGGTATTTGCTTGAAATCCAATGTTCCACATCCCGAAAAAGAGAGTTGGAAATGTTGCTACCCATACTGTGATCATGACGCGCTTAAGGTCTATATTGTCACGCACATGGGAGCTGTTCTGTGTAGTATCAGAAGGCTTGAACAGACCGGTATCTATGGCTTCGTAGAGAGCATAATATTTTTCCCATTTTCCACCTTCGTGGAAATTAGGCTCGTATTTGTCAAACAGCTTACGTAACATAATCTTAACCCTCCTTCTCTATTCTGGTTAGATTGTCACGCAATATGCTTCCATATTCGTACTTCCCAACACAGACATAGGTATATAAGCCTACATCTTCTTCATCTAGTTCAAGACAACCCAGGTTTTGAGCCATCTCGGTATCGCCAACGATTAACGAACGTAATAATTGAATCGGCAGAATATCTAGCGCAGTTACACGCTCGTAACCACCCACTGGAACCATCGCTCGTTCACTTCCATTAGTGCTGGTGGTCATATTGAATAACTTTTTGGTTAGAGAGGACGCAAAAGCAGGGAGCGCTGAATGTTTATCAAAACCAAGACGCAAGTAATGTAGAACTTGTCTTTCACGTCCCTCTCGGACAACCGAAACCTGATTGTGATAACGACCCAGGAACGCAAATTCAGATGCCGCTTTACGACCCGACAATACAGATCCTGAAATTACTCTGTTCTCGTCATTGACCAACTCGCCAATCACTAGCTGATTAATATTAGCGCCTAACCGGGTCGACAATAACCTCGGTTGGTTTACCTGCGGCCCTGCCAGAGAGATAACTCTGTCTGTATCGATGTTACCAGTCGTGAACAAATGGCCAATGGCGATAACATCTTGGTATCCAATTGACCACACGCTTTTTGTAGCACTCACGGGGTCAACCAAATGAATATGCGTGCCTGCAAGACCGGCGGGATGCGGACCACTAAAATTGATCTCTCGAACGCCTTCAACTTCCTCCCCAGGGATTGAGACGTCAGGAGCAGCACATACATTTACCGGGCCATCAGTCAATCGGGACAAAACCTTGAGGCCATTTGCAAAGTCACCTTCTCTTTGGCCAATAATAACGGTGGGATCTGCCGCCAGTGGATTAGTATCCATCGCCGTCACAAATATCGAAGAGGCAACAGAGCCTGCACTTGGTACTTTTGAAAAGGGGCGTGTTCTAAAAGCAACCCACTGACCAGACTCGACCAACTGATTAGTCACCAGCTGGCGATCCAGTTCTTGGAGTTGCTCGCTCTTATATGCCGCAAACGTTTCGCTCTCATGGCCTTCTACGTCAATTACCAAGGATTGAAACACTCGTCTTTCGCCACGATTAATAGCCGCCACAGTGCCTGGTGCAGGAGCGACGTACTTTGCGGAGTCATTCTTTTTATCGGTGAATAGCAACTGACCTTTTTTAACAACGTCTCCTTGACGCACAGCCATAGTCGGTTTCATACCGTGGTAATCTGATCCGATAAGCGCAACCTGACTGACCGCTGGGCCGTCATAAATCGTTTGTTCTGGCGTTCCAGCTATCGGGAGATCCATACCGCGACGAACTTTAATCATAGGGCTTTCCAATACTCACACTTATTAATTGCTATTACGTAAAGCTAGGACCCACCAAGCTAATTTGAGCCGTAGTTTTATATCAATGCCACTTGAATTTATTCGGTTATCTTTTGAACGCTGTAGATTAAATGTAAGCGCTTTTTTCTTGCGCGCGATTATAATGGTCTAGCTGTCTTGATACCAGCATATACGTCACCAAATAACCGATTCTGTTGAGAAAGTAGTGGTTTTTTTTATCAATACCCAGCTTGGGACTCAAATCACCGAATTTCGGGCAAAATAAAGCCCGGTTTCCCAGGCTTTTTTTACGGCTATGGTAATAATTTGGACTAAGCATTATTTGGAAAACGCGGCCACACTACTCCAGCAAACTGCTCAAGACATCTCACCACCTGACAGCTGTATCCAAATTCATTGTCATACCAGCAGTAGAGCACACAGCTATTTCCATCGACAATAGTCGCCTCTGCATCTAAAACGCAGGCTTGACGAGAGCCAACAAAATCAGTCGATACTGCTTCTGTTGAAGCCGTGTAACCAATTTGCTGCTGTAAGCTAGAATGTAGCGCTTTCTGTCGCAAGAATTCATTCAATTCTTCAACTGTGGTATCGGTACCCAATTGCAGGTTTAAGATTGCCATAGAGACATTGGGCGTGGGGACTCTTATTGCGTTTCCAGTTAACTTTCCCTTTAATTCAGGAATCGCTTTTGAAACCGCCTTAGCAGCCCCAGTTGACGTTAACACCATATTAAGTGCTGCGCCTCGACCTCGACGACCACCTTTATGGTAATTATCAATCAGGTTTTGGTCGTTAGTGTAAGCATGCACAGTCTCCACATGGCCACTATTGATGCCATACTCATCAAGCAAGCATTTCAGAACTGGCACAATTGCATTGGTGGTACAAGACGCGGCAGAAATAATTTTTCGGTCTGGTGTAATCTGATGATGATTAATTCCATAAACGATATTGGGAATGTCATCACCCGCAGGCGCAGTTAACAAAACCTTTGATGCTCCTGGACGTAGGTGACCACTGAGGCCCGCTGTATCTTTCCATACTCCAGTATTATCGACAATCAGAGCGTTTGAAATACCATAGGTCGTGTAATCAATTTCCTCGGGAGAGTTAGCGTAGATAATCTTGATCGGATTACCGTTAACAACAAGGGTATTTTGATCTTCTAAAACCCTGACCGTTCCTTTAAATGGACCATGAACCGAATCTCTCCGCAGCAGCGCTGCTCGTTTCTCTAGATCGTGATCCACTTTCCCTTTTCGAATGACAATAGCTCTAAGACGCAGAACATCTCCACCCCCAGTCTTATCAACCAGAATGCGAGCAATCAGACGTCCAATACGGCCAAAGCCATAAAGAACTACATCCTGGGGCTCAGGTAACGGTTTAATATCCGATCCGATAATGTCGCCAAGCTCGTCAACTAGGAACTCATCTAATGTTCTCCCATCGCCCTTGGTGCTCTGGAATTTGACGACCATCTTACCCAGGTCAATATGCGCAGGACCTAGCTGAAGCTTTGCGAGCCCCTCTAACATTGGAAAAGTATCAAACTCCGAAATTTCGTTATGCTCTACCTGCCTCACAAACCGATGCTCTTGCATTAGATCAGTGACCGACTTGTTAACCATATTGTTGCCGTACATATATGTTGATATGTTACTTTGGCGGTATAACTTTCCAATTAAGGGAATCATCCCTTCCGCTAGCGCTTCTCGCTCTTTCCAATCCTTAAAAAAATCATCTGGTAACGGTCTTTTTTGCTCTTCCACGCGCTAAATCCTTATCCTGAGAGTTAAGTTGTCGTCATTATTGACCAAGCTATGAATACAGGCAACTAATCTACCCGTAAATTGTCAGGATACACAATATTCCTACAACTAATAGTGAGAGATAAGTAGAATGGCTTTGGACCGAAAAAGGATCGAAAGAGAAGTAAGAACACTATGACAATTTTCAACCAAGATCCGGCGTTTAATCCTGCTGACATAGTTCAGTGGAACGGCCTCCATGGAGCTGGTAAATCACTGGCTATCGCTGAAGCGGCAACGCAACACAAAGGATTAACGGTATTCGTTACAGGAACTGCGCAGGAAGCAGCGGTGCAAAGCCGAGCAATACAGTTTTTTTCTAAGGGAAAAAATTTATCCGTGTATACGTTTCCTGATTGGGAAACCCTCCCTTATGACATGTTCTCACCACATCAAGATATCATCTCGTCCCGACTGCAAACCCTTGCGAAACTACCTACAGTTAGTCAGGGTGTGTTGCTTATCCCGCTAACCACATTGATGCATCGTATATCACCAACGGACTTTGTCTCCTCCAGAACATTTAGTTACAAAATTGGAGACCAACTTGATCGTCAAAAACTTCAAGATCAATTGAGTCGTGCAGGGTACAAACGCGTCGATACCGTCTACGAACATGGAGAATTTGCTTTTCGCGGCTCTATTATTGACATCTTTCCCATGGGCGTTAAAACTCCTTTTCGAATGGATCTGTTGGATGATGATATCGAGTCGCTAAGATTTTTTGATCCCGAATCACAGCGCACCTTAGAAAACATCATTGAGATTGAGCTACTCCCAGCCCGTGAATTCCCGATTGATAAACAGGCAACTAATAACTTTCTCAACAACTGGCATGCACATTTTGATCATGACCCAACCAAATGTCCCATTTATCGTGATATTAAGGATGGCATCGCACCACAGGGAATAGAATATTATCTAAGCTTATTTTTTGACCAAACAGCGACCCTATTCGACTACCTACCCAGTGATGCAATATTGTTTACCGATGAGGGGATTGAGGCCGCAGCCGAGCAATTTTGGCAGGACATAAATAGTCGTTATGAAGAATATTGTGTGGACCCCGAACGGCCTATATTGGATCCCTCTGAGCTATTCA
>JGI20152J14361_10002717_pt1 | contig 10352 bp, 8 predicted proteins | sample COG_02_FD_14361 | JGI IMG/M metagenome (IMG submission 14361)
ATTATTGACATCGAAGAGTCTAATGAATTTGCTATCTACAAGACTGACAAGCCTTACGTAATTAGGGGTAAATTTATAAAAAAATGAAGGCTAAAACACTAATTGCTATTCCTGTATATAATTCAGTTGATTTTATAGAAAAAACAATTGAAAGTGCTTTTAATCAATCAGTACCTGTTAACGTTTTAGTTTGTGATAATTGTTCAACGGATGGAACATTAGAATTATTAAATGAGCTAAAAACGAATAAGTATAAAGACTTAATAATTATTAAAAATCCTTTAAATTATGGAAGAAAGCAAAACTGGAATATATGTCTTGAATTTTTTGCCAAGTCAAATTATGAATTAATAAAATTTTTATTTGCTGGGGATATTATTTATACAAATTGCATAGAAACAGTTGAGCACTATTACGATTTACATCCAGATTTAGGCGCATTGGCATTTCCGTATTTTTTTGTAGACAATAACAACAGATATTTAAGCGCTCACAAAAAATACTATAATTGTATTTTAACTCCGCGAGAAATCACAAAAATAAATTTGACAAAAGGAGGTATTTTGGGTGCTATTATCTCAAATGTATATACTAAATATGGAGTTAAAGATTTTAAGTTTGATACTGCCTTTATTTCTAAATTAACATTCGATATCAGAGTATTAGAAACTACGAGCCTATTCTACATTAACAAACCTTTAGCAGATTTTAACCTTAGTAATAGAGGAACTTTTGATAAAGCAAATTCAGCCAAATATTTTTTAGACTTTTCAGCAATAGAATTTAACGAATTAGAAAGGATTAAAGCTAAAGATTATTCTTTAGAATTTAACTATGAACAAATAGAGCAAAAAATTATTATTAATACATTAGCTAGAATGCTCCAATTTATTAAAATTGAAAGCCTTCTACATTTAATTTTAATTAGTTTTAAAACATTAATAATCGCTTCTTTAAAATCAATTAAAAATACTCCATTAGGTGTTTTTTTAAAAAAAATAAAATATGCGTCCCGTTAAATTAAAGGATTTAATAATTCCTTTAGAATTTTTGTTGTATTTGATTTCTTTTTTTATTCCACGTGATCGAGATATTTGGGTAATAGGAAACCGTTTTGGAAAGAGTTATGGGGATAATCCCAAATTTTTGTTTGAATATATAAGAAAATATCATCCACAAAAAAAAGTCTTTTTCATAACTAAAAACCGTGAAATTTTAAAAAATAATAATGATCTTAATTTTTTGTTTTATTTAAATCCAAAGGCAGTTTATTATTCCTTAAGAGCTAAAATCGCTATAGTCTCTTTTTCTAGAACTGATTTGCCAAGTTATTTATTGGGAGGTGCAATTTGGATTAATTTGCATCATGGAAATACAATTAAGAAAAATTCGTTTACTATTGGTCAAAAGTTTTTTTACATTTTATCAAGATATGTTTTTAAGTATAAATCTACTCAATATGATTATATGACTGTTTCGAACATTAATCATAAATTGATTGATGATTTCAAACTATTTTTTGGTGTAAGAGAATTTTTTTTGACTGGTTTGCCAAGAAATGATTTGTTTTATGAAAAAGATACTACCCAAGAAATTTTCTATAGAAGTGACCATAAAGTAATACTATATGCTCCAACATTTAGAACAAACTATTATAATATTGAGTATGATTTGTTTACTAATTTTGGTTGGGATTCTGAATTAATTGAAATGTTTTTAAAAAAAAATAAGTTGATCTTAGTTTTAAAGCCCCACCCACATTTATTATTTCCTAAAAAAATTAAAGAATTTATAGCCAAAAAATCATTGCATATTTTTTATAATAATAGTTCTGATGTTCAACCAATTTTAAAAGAAACAGATTATCTGATAACAGATTATTCGGGGATTTATATAGATTTTCTTCATTTAAAAAGACCTATAATCTTTGCGCCATTTGACTTTGATTATTTTAGTTTGAAAGAAGGTTTGGCTTACGATTATGACAAAATTACTACACAATATAAAATTTCTAATTGGGGAGATTTTCTAAATATAAATTTTAACTCATTAACATTTGATAACGACCACCAAACTGTTTTTGATTTTTTTGATTCTTTTCAAGATGGAAATAATTCTGAAAGAGTTTTTAATAAAATAAATAGCATAACCTAATGAAAAAAAAAGTAGCGTTAATTACAGGTGTAACAGGTCAAGACGGATCTTATCTTGCAGAATTTTTGTTAAGTAAAAATTATGAGGTTCACGGCATTAAAAGAAGGTCTTCTTCATTTAATACAGACAGAATTGATCATCTAATTGAAAACGGGAAAAGTTTTTTTCTTCATTATGGAGATATGGTAGATGGATTGAATTTATTCAATTTAATTAGAAAAATCAATCCTGATGAGATTTATAATCTTGCCGCAATGAGTCATGTAAAAGTTTCTTTTGAATTACCTGAGTATACAGCTAATGTAGATGGATTAGGAACACTACGTATTCTTGAGGCAGTTCGTTTGTTAAATTTGAACAATAAAGTTAAAGTTTATCAGGCTTCAACCTCGGAATTATATGGTAAAGTATTTGAAGTTCCCCAAAATGAAAAAACTCCGTTTTATCCAAGATCTCCTTATGCGGTTGCTAAATTATATGCTTATTGGATTACTGTAAATTATAGGGAAGCTTATAATATTTTTGCTAGTAATGGTATTTTATTTAACCATGAGTCCCCTAGAAGAGGAGAAACTTTTGTCACTAGAAAAATAACAATGGCCGTTGTGAAGATTATTCAAAAGTCACAAGACAAATTATTTTTAGGAAATATTAATTCAATCCGTGATTGGGGTCATGCAAAAGATTATGTTGAAGCAATGTGGTTAATATTACAATCAGATAAAGCAGATGATTGGGTAATATCTACAGGTATACAGTTATCGGTAAAAGATTTTGTGATTAAATGTTTTCTTTTTTTTGGAATTGAGATTGAATTCAAAGGTTTTGGATTAAATGAGGAAGGATTTATAAAAAAGTGTTCAAATCCAAATTATCAATTAGAGATTGGAAAATCTGTTATTGGTATAAACGAAAAGTATTACCGTCCTACTGAAGTAGACATTTTAGTAGGTGATTCAAGTAAGGTTAAAAGAGAATTAGGGTGGAAACCTAAGTATAAAATAGATATGTTAATTGAGGATATGCTAACATCAGACATGAAAAAATTTAATTAATAATTCTATGTGTTCAATATCAGGGTATTATAAGTTAAGTGAAGAAGCAAAAGTTTTAGAGAATTTTTTTAAAGATTCTTTTGATTTAATGAGGCATAGAGGACCTGATTTTGAAAAATTTATTCAAATTAATTCAAAAGTATCATTAGGCCATCAAAGGCTTTCAATTATAGACTTACATGAAGAATCAAATCAACCATTTAAGGATGAAACAAATTATATAAGTTTTAATGGAGAAATTTTCAATTATAAAGAGCTTATCAAATCTAATTTAATTCAATATAGTTTTAAAACTGAATCAGATACTGAAGTTTTAATTAAAGGATTAAACACTTATGGATTGGATTTTTTGAATAAGCTAAATGGGATGTTTGCCTTTGCTTATTATAGTAATCAGACTTTATATCTTGTAAGAGACCGTTTTGGTTTAAAACCTTTGTACTATAGTATTATCAATGATGTATTATATTTTTCATCTGAGATCAAACCCCTTTTAAAAATCCAAGAAAAAACCATTTTAAATAAGAAAGCAATTAAGTCGTACCTAAAAGACACAGCTACAGATTACGACAAGGAAACTTTTTTTCAGAATATATTTCAAGTACAAAAAGGGACATACTTAAAATTAGTTAATAATAAGCCTATAGAGATTGTCAAATGGTATCACAATAATGATTATCAATTTGATGAAGAAATATTTAATAATTATAATCAAACTATTTCTTATGTGGAAAAGCTAATCACAGATGCTATAAAAATACGATTACAATCAGATGTGCCATTATGTATGACAATAAGTGGTGGTATTGATTCAAGCTTAATTTATACTTTAATAAAAGACAATTTAAAGAAGGACATTAAACTCTTCACTTTTTCTCACAACAATGTTCAAACAGATGAATTACCTAAAGTTTTAAAGTTGGCTAAACTTTATAATGATGAGGTTGAGATCATAAAAAGTAATACTAGTTTAAATTTAAAATCAATTCAATCAGATATTTATGTTCTAGAATCTCCTATATGGGGTTTACATTCTGGAGCTTACAGAGATGTTTATAAGAAAATTAAAGAAAGAGGTTTTAAAGTTGTAATTGAAGGGCATGGAGGCGATGAACAGCTTGCGGGCTATGATTTTATGCTAGAAGGAAATTTAGTTGATAATATAATTAGATTTAATTATAAGGAATCAAAAGAAGCTTTAAATATTATTTATAATAATAAATATTTTAAATCTAAAAACAAATTGTTTTTTAGCATTCTATTAATTTTAAAAATTTCTCTAAAATTATTTACAAAGCCTTTTTCAAATAAACGTCTTTCTTCAATTATAAAATGGACCTTTGATTATAAAATACTTCCAATTGTTTTGAGAACTTTTGATCGATTACCTATGAAAAGTTCATTAGAAAGTAGGTCTCCGTATCTTGATTACAGATTAGTTGAGTTTTTCACGAAAATGCCAAATTCCTTCAAGGTAAATAACATTGGTAATAAGGCTATTTTAAGAGAAATTCTAAAAAAACACGGCAAAGACTTTATTTATTTAGATCAGAGAAAAATGGGTTTTTCAGATGATTTATCATATTTAGAGAAAACCAAAAAAATAGAAAAAATAAAAAAAGATTTAAATATTAATTATTCTATTCCCATTTATAAAAGTTTTTTAAATAAAATCTTTGGAAATAATAATTTGAATCATCTTCAGAAAGTAATACAGTTAAAAGTAACTGAGAATCATTTTTCTTCAAATGAATAAAATAATAGGATTCACTGTATCTAAATTTAAAACAGCCCATGAATATGATTTTTTTCAAAAAGAGATTCGTCTTTTTGAATTTAAACATGGGTTATATTATATAAGGATATGGGGGTTAAATAATATTGAAAACTGTAAAATAGAAAATTCGTATTATCTCTCCTTTCCCCTAAATAAAAATTTATATGCAAGAAATTTAAAAATTGAATTATTACCTGATAATTCAATTTTAATTGAGAATGATTGGTTAGGAAGTATCCCGGTTTTTTATAATGAAAAAGAAAAAATCATTTCATCCCTTTTCAACGTTTGTTTAACTGATAAAAAAATTGATAAAATAGGTTTTAAGAATTTTTTAAAATCGGGTTATTCAGTTTTTAACAGAACCCCTTTTAAAGAAGTAAAGCATTTGAGATATTTATCTTCCATAGAATTGGGGGAGAATTTTGTTGTTAAAAATAAAGTTGACAGCAAAGTTGAAAATATTGGAAATTATATTACTAACACAGAGACGGCGATAGCAGAATTCAAAAAAAAGATAAATGAAATAGAACATTTTTCTGATTTAGATTTAATTGTTCCTACCTCTGGTGGTTTTGATTCAAGGTTAGTTAATGAAGTTATTGAAGAAAAATCAAAAGTGTTTTCTTTTACATATGGAATTTCCTCTTCCCAAGATAAATCATTTGAGGTAGTAAATGCAAAAAAACTATCGGAGATTTTAAATATTAATTGGAAGATGATTTCTTTAAATAAAATCTCACCTCATGTTAAAAGTTGGCATAAATTATTTGGAAGTTCTGTGCATCTTCATGGCATGTATCAAATCGAATTTTATTCAAAAATCTCAAAATTAAAAAAAAATGGAATTCTGCTGAGTGGTATAGTAGGAGACTCATGGGCTGGATCAATTGACTTTATTGATTTGAAAAAGCCACTAGATATTTTCAAACTTACATATAATCATAACGTAAGCTTAAAACAAAAATTGACTTCATATGATGATGGTATAGAAGAGTTTTATTGTAATAAAAATAATTTTAACTCAAAAACTCAAGTTATTCAGGTAATTAGGATTAAAATGGTTTTACTAAGTTTTCTTATGACTATACCTGAATATTTTGGATTTCCATCCTACAGTCCTTTTTTGGATTTTGATTGTGTTAAACTTTTTTTATCAATACCTCATGAGCAGAGGAAAAACAGACTGTGGTTAAAAAAATATTTTATTTCAAAAGGTATTAACATTGAAGATTTAAAATTGAAATCAATTAAGTCAAATTCGCTTAATTACAAATCAATTTTGGAAGAAAGTTATAATGAAATAGATAAGTCATTATTTAAAGGACTTGTTTCGGAAAAAATTATAAATAACATTAACAATAAAATTTGCAAAAAGAAAATTAATTTTTTGGATATTTTATTTACTAAAATCAATAATACACCCAAATTAGGTTGGTTTTATAGAAAATTGAATATAAAGCAAGATTTAATTAGTATATACAATTATTATGTTATCTTAAAATCTGTTGAATTAAATCTGAAAGATGAGTATTAAACTTTTTTTTAGTGGAGATATTTTTATTAATAATGATATAGCAATATCTGATGAGCTTACTGATGTTATTAAATCATGTAATTCGGCTATTTGTAACCTAGAAGCCCCCTTGTCTGGGAAAGGATTTAGCAAAGGTATTAAAATAGGGCCACATTTAAAACAGAGCGAAAAAGCAATTGAATTTTTAGCAAATACTGGCTTTAATATATTCAATTTGGCAAACAATCATATTTTAGATTATGGATTTTCAGGATTACAGTTAACTATTTCTGAAATTAAAAGACTTAAAAAAGAATATATTGGTGCAGGTTTCACAAACAAAGAAATTTATTCTCCTAAAATCATTCAGATAGGTGATGTTAGGGTACTTATAATTTCTGGCTGTGAAAACGGATTTGGAAGCTCCTATCATTATAATAATGAAAAAGGCTATTCATACTTGTATAGTAATTTCTTAAAAGAAATTATTGAGGAACATAGAAATAGTGTTGATCATGTTATATTATATTCACATGCTGGAGTAGAAATGATAAATATTCCATCAATTGAATTAAGGACATTTTATAAAAACTTGTGTGATAATGGTGTTGATGTTATAATTGGTCATCATCCGCATATACCTCAAGGTATAGAGAAGTATAACAAAAGTTTAATTTTTTATAGCTTAGGTAATTTTATATTTGAGCATAAATCAATACATAAAGATATAGATGAATCCTTTTGTGTAGTGTTAGAATTAGAGAAGCAAAATATTAGATATGATATTATTTTCACAAAAAAAATTAACCAAACAATATGTCTGGTTAGAGAAAAAGATGTCAAGTTCTCATTAACTAAACTCAATTCCTTATTACACGATAATTATTTAAATAGATATCAAGAATATGCATTTAATATATACAAAAATAAATTAAATGGATTTTTGAAATACTCTCTTGGTTATCCAGAAAAATTTAATACATATTCAATTTTAAAATTTATATATAATAATTTCATTAATAGAAAATCTTACAAAAAAAGTAAATCCCTAATGCTTTTTCATCTTTTTAATATTGAATCAAACAAGTCTGTTATTGAAAATGCATTAATCCATATTTTAAAAAATGAAAAAGGATAGTAAAATTTTTGTTGCAGGTCATAACGGAATGGTAGGCTCAGCATGTTGTAGAGCATTAGATGTTAAAGGCTACAAAAATATTATTGGATTTGAATCTAAAGAATTAGATTTAAGAGATCAAAGAGCTGTTTTTGCCATGCTTGAAAGAGAAAAGCCTGTTGCAATTATAGATGCAGCAGCGAAAGTAGGAGGTATATTAGCTAATAGTACTTATCCCTATGAATTTCTAATGAATAACATGCTTATTCAAAATAATCTTATTAATGCTGCCCATGAATTAGACATACCAAAGTTTATCTTTTTAGGAAGCTCATGTATTTATCCAAAGCTGGCTCCTCAGCCACTTAAAGAAGAACAACTACTCACAGGCCCATTAGAAGAAACAAATCAGTGGTATGCTATAGCTAAGATCTCTGGTGTTAAATTAATTGAGGCTCTTAGGCTCCAATACAACAGAGATTACGTTTCTCTAATGCCGACTAATTTATACGGGCCAAGAGATAATTACGACCTTGAAACTTCTCATGTTTTACCAGCTATGATTAGAAAATTTTATGATGCGAAAATGAATAATCATTCAGACTTAAATCTTTGGGGGACAGGATCGCCTAAAAGAGAGTTTCTTCACGTAGATGATTTGGCTAATGCAGTAGTTTTTGCATTAGAAAATAAAATGGACGACTCACTTTATAACATAGGATCAGGAGAGGAGATTTCTATTAAAGAACTTTCAGAGCTTATTCAAGATATAACTGGTCATAATGGTGAAATTATTTGGGATCAAAATAAACCGGATGGAACTCCAAGAAAGTTAATGGATAGTTCAAAAATACAGCGACTAGGGTGGTCGCCTATGATAGATTTAAAAAATGGAATTGCAAAAGTTTACAACAATTACCTTAATGAAGTTAAATAAAGTATATTTCTTAACTAATATATTCCCTCATTACAGAGAGGCGCAATGGCAAGAAATACTATCAAATACTAATTTTTACGCTACATTTTATTGTTCTAAAGGCAACCCACTTTCTATACAAGAAGGAAAAATTGATAAAGAATCACTTAATTCAAGAATTAAAAATGTCAAAGGGTATTGGGTTTTCAATAAGTATTTGATTTGGCAGTCTGAGATAGTAAAAGTATGCTTAACTAAGCAGTTTGATTCAATAGTATTTCTGGGGGAAATGAATATTTTATCTAATTGGATTGGAGCTTTAATTTGTAGAATTAGAAGAAAAAGAGTTTTCTTTTGGAGTCATGGTTTTTATGGGAATGAGAGTTCTCTTAAATATTTCTTTAGGAAGCTTTTTTATGGAATAGCTAATGAGCATATTGTTTATGAAAATAGAGGCAAAATTTTAATGATTAAAAGTGGTTTTAAAGACCAAAATATTCATGTAATTTACAATTCACTGGACTATGAAAAACAGAAATTGTTATTTGAAAAATTAAATAAAACGGAAAACAGTTCTTTTATTTTTTTTAGAAATAATACTCTACCAGTTTTTATTTATATTGGAAGGTTAATTGAGTCTAAAAAAGTAGATCAGTTAATTAAAGCGGTTAAGAATATTAATGCAGATAAACAGATTTGTAATTTATTAATTGTAGGTTCCGGACCTGATCAAGAAAAGTTAAGGGGTTTGGCTAAAAATGAGATAATTTCAAAAACCACTCATTTTTATGGACCATGTTATGATGAAAATATTATTTCAAATTTAATATTTAATTCAATTTGTACCGTATCACCAGGAAATATTGGATTAACCGTCATTAATAGTTTTACTTATGGAACTCCAGCAATTACTCACAATAATTTCGGAAATCAAATGCCTGAGGCTGAGGTTATAAAAGAAGGTATTACTGGATTTTTTTTTAAAGAAAATGATATTCTTTCTTTGGAGCAAGCGCTAACTGATATTATAAATTCAAAAATTGATTTCAAAGCTGAATGTAGGAGAGTAATAGACAGCTATTATAACCCAACATACCAGGTTAAGATTTTGGAAAGTGTATTGTTGAATAAATTAAAAACTAATGATTAAAAAGCTATTATATTTAACTAAAGCAATTATTAGAGGTAAGCTCATTTATTTTAGTAAACTTAATTTACCTAAAGAATGGATGGGTAATAAATATGGTGGGTTTTTTCTTCATAATGATACTTTAAATTCAAATTCAATAATTTATTCTGTTGGTATTGGAGAAGATATTTCTTTTGATAAGCGAGTAATCAATAAATTCAGTTGCAAAGTTTTTGGGTTTGATCCTACACCTAAGGCAATAGAATTTATTAACAATTTAAAGCCGCCTTCAGAATTTATTTTTAATCAATATGGCGTTTCAAATACTACTGGAGTAATAAAGTTTTTTTTGCCTAAAAATGATTCACATGTTTCAGGCAGTTTAATAAACACATCGATTGTAAATGAAGAAGATTCGATTCCTTTAAAATTTAAAAGCTTAAAAGATATAATGGAATCTTATAATCATCAATATTTAGATGTTTTAAAGATAGATATTGAAGGTTATGAATACCAATTAATTGATTATATCTGTGATAATAGAATACAAATAAATCAACTTTTAGTTGAGTTTCATCCTGATTTAATTAGTGAAGGAAAGGAAAAAACTAGAAGTGCAATAAACAAACTAAATTCTTTGGGTCTAAAGTGCTATGCAGTTTCGGATTCATTCTCAGAGTTATCATTT
>JGI20152J14361_10002721_pt1 | contig 10345 bp, 9 predicted proteins | sample COG_02_FD_14361 | JGI IMG/M metagenome (IMG submission 14361)
ATTTCAGATGTTGTGAACTCTCGCATGATCGCGGATCCCCTACATTTACTCGAATGCTGCATGATCTCAGATGGCGGAGGCGCAGTCGTGATCGCCTCGCCGGAGATTGCCCGGGATTGCCGCACAGACCCCGTGTGGATCTTGGGCTCAGGCGAGGCAACCAAATATCCCATGAGCGGCGGCGACATCACCACCAGCGCGGCCGCGCAATCCGGCCCACAGGCGTTTTTAGAAGCGGGGGTGACGCCCGTGAGATGGACGTTGCGATGATTTACGACTCGTTCAGCATTACGGTTCTGGCGCTGTTAGAAGACCTTGGCTTTTGCCCCAAGGGTGAGGGCGGCCGCTGGGTCGAAGGGGGCAGGCTTCGGTTTGACCGCCCGAACGATGGGCCCGCCCTCAATACCGATGGCGGCGGGTTATCGTCAAACCATCCTGGGATGCGCGGCATCTTTTTATTGCTTGAAGCTACCCGACAATTGCGCGGCGAGTCGACGTCTCAGGTTGCGGATGCGAAATTGGCCGTCGCCCACGGCAATGGCGGCATGCTGGGCAGCCGTCATGCGGCGGGCACCATCGTTTTAGGGAGAGATTAAGATGAACGAACCCAAAAGACCGCTACCGAGAGCGGATGAGTTCGACACCCAGGCGTTCTGGGCGGGCACCAAAGATAAAGAATTTCGGTACCAGCAGTGTAAACAGTGCGAAACCGTTGTGTTTTATGCCCGGCGGCATTGCACTGGATGTCTGGATGGCGAGCTGGAATGGAAAGTAGCATCAGGCCGCGCCACGGTCTACACCTACAGTATTGTGCGCCAGAGCTATCATCCGTTTTTTCGAAATCAGGTGCCCTATGCGGTGGCCTGGGTGGATCTTGAAGAAGGTCCTAGGATTCTAAGTAACATTGTTGGGGTTGAAGACCCGCTCACCGAAGTTGCAATTGGTATGCCGCTTGAGATTGAGTGGGAAGAGCACGATGATCTATGCATCCCGTTGTTCAAGCCCGCCTAACGCAGCGCGAGGGTTGCGCTCGCGGTCTCGTCTCAAAAAGGGGTTANGCAAGGGTCAGCTAGACCCATCATTGCGCCAGACCGGATTAAGGTCGGGTTGGCGTCTGAGTGGTGACCTGGCNGGCTTGGTTAGTCCGCGCCGGCTTTAAGACCGATGGTCGCCGTGCCAAAAACCCGGGTTTCTTGCTTGGTATTGGCAACGGTTAAGTCGATTTCTACTGTGCCCGCATCCGGGTCAATGTCGGTCACGACACCGCTAATGGTGTGGGATTCGTCCGCCATGACTGGCGCTCGAAACACCGTNTCAATATTGATGATACGGGCACTCGGGGCCCAATGGTGAATCATGGCAACCAGAAAGCCTTGGCTCATCACCCCGGGAATCATAGCGCCGGGTAAACCCTCTTTGCGGGCGCCCTCGTGATCGTTAAAGCGCGGGCCGTCCCAACCAATGAGCTTGGCAAATTGTGCGCCCTTGGCCAGCGAAGTATCCGGAATAAAGGCCGGCAGGTCCGAGCCAAATTCAACGTCTTCAATGTAATGGACCGTCATGCGCTCTTCTCCCGCATTACAATTCGGCTGTCTGAATTGGCCAGGTGGGTGCCCGCTTCATCAAAGAATGCGAGGCGGGCCACGACGAAAATCATGCGGCCGCTGCGGCCAGTCTTGGTGTAAATATCGTGAAGATGGGTTTTGCCAATCAGCGGCTGACCCGGGCGCACCGGTTGCAGGCACTCAATGCCCTTGCCCGCATCCATGCCCAGACCAAAACGAGGAAAGCCCGCTGGCAAGGAGCGGCCGCCGCTTAAACTCGCCACAAAGGTTGGCGATGCTTGAAAATCGGGGTCTGCTGGATCCGTAAACTTTGGCAGCGTCTCGCCACAGAGTCGCGCGTATTCGGCTGTAACGATGGGGTCGATCTCGAATTGCTTCTCATCGAATGCCTGACCGAGAAATTGATCTCTGATCGCCTGAATATCAGCATCCATAGGGTCGTCCTAGTGTGCGGGTTATCGTGTTTTTAAGGTAATGGCCTCAAAGTTACCGGCTTTTAGGGCCGCAACCAAGTCGTCCATGGTTGCAATGTCATCTTGAAACTGGGTCGCACAACGGCCGACGTGGGAGACGATGTGCGAATCACTGCCGCCAATGCCCAGGTAGCCTTGCGCCGCTGCGCCGTCGAGGGCAATTTGGTCTTCATCATCGCGACTGCCGCCATTGTAGACTTCAACGATTTGAACGCCCTGTGGCATGCCAAGCGCCTCGGTATGGGCAAACATGCCCACCTTGGGTCGACCAGGATGACAAGGCACTGCGATGGCGCCGTGATCATTTGCTGCCTGAATGACGTCCTCGAGCACGTTATTGATGCTGGCAAAATCGAATGCTTGCGTGAGCGCCTCGGTGACGCCATACACCAGCACGTGACCATACTCGGTTTCAACCTCGCTGGCTTTCAAGATGACGAGATCATTCGCTTTAGCCAATGCTGAATAGTCTGATTCAAAATCGAACTGGCGGTGTTCGGTTAGGACGATGCCGTCGATCGGGAGTTCTCGCGCTCGAATCCATTGACAGTAATTTTCGACCTTGGCGCGACCATCATCAGATTTAATGGAATGGGTGTGTAAATCGAGTATCAAAATTGTTCAGCTTTTTGTGGTGACGGGTTGAGTCTAGGCCTTGTAGGCTGCCAGCATTATACCGATATCGCAACGCTTGTGGAGGCTCGGGTCAGGGCCGCAATGGTTGGGTGTGGCAGAACCTCACCATCCTCAATTTGATACAGCGCAAAATCGGCAAGACCCGCTTTAAGCGTGATCATGCCAAGGGTGCCTGGTCGTAAGGTTTGGTTGTGGGGCAGGGTCGGAGAGCCCGGGTTGATGAGTACCATCGAGCCCACTTCGGTAATCGATTCAAAATGGGTATGCCCAAAAACGAGGATGTCGGGCAGGGTCTTCATTCGTTTCAGGATTTGTTTTTCGATCACCGTTGCCGGCTTTCGTTCAGGGGACGGGCAATGATGCATCATGCCCACTTGCGTCTCACCGAAGGTCAGTAGCCAATGCTCGGCAAGTCGCGGGTCGGTTAAGCCTTCATCACCATTACCGAGTGCGACATAGGTCGGCGCAACCTTGCTGAGGGCATCAACAATATCCAAGNGTGTGCAGATCGCCCGCATGCAAGATGGCNTCACACCCAGAAAAGAAATCGAACACGCCCGGCCATAACGTTTTGAGGGCGCCCGGCATGTGGGTGTCTGAAATGAGGCCGATCTTGAACTCATTCGTCATGTTGAACCTCAAGATCGGTGATCCCCATATTAAACAGGGTAAAGCTCAAGGTGTCTGCCGTTTGGGCAATGCGTTTCTCGATAGAGGTGCCGGCGCCGTGNCCGGCATCGGTTTCAATTCGAATCAATGTGGGTGCCGGGCCACTTTGAGCGCCCTGGAGCGTGGCCGCAAATTTGAAGGAATGTGCGGGCACCACGCGATCATCGTGATCCCCGGTGGTAATCAACGTGGCTGGGTAACGTGTGCCGGGCTTCAGATTGTGCAGGGGCGAATAACTGAGCAAGGTTTCGAACATCTCGCGGCTGTCATCACTTCGGCCGTAATCAAAAGACCAGCCAGCACCGGCCGTAAAGGTGTGATAGCGCAGCATGTCTAGGACGCCGACGCCGGGCAAGGCAACTTTCATCAGGTCCGGCCGCTGGGTCATGACGGCGCCAACTAAGAGACCGCCATTAGAGCGGCCGCTGATGGCGAGGTAGTCGGCCTTGGTGTACTGCTCATCGATGAGGTATTCCGCGGCGGCAATGAAGTCATCGAACACATTTTGTTTTTGATGCTGGGTGCCCTGAATATGCCAGTGCTTGCCGTACTCACCGCCGCCTCTGATGTTGGGTACGGCATAAATGCCGCCCAGACTCAGCCATAGGGCGGTCGTCGTGCTGAAACCGGGGGTGATACTGATGTCAAAACCGCCGTATCCGTAGAGCAAAGTGGGATTATTGCCGTCTCGCTTCAGGCCCTTTTTGTAGGTCAGCGTCATGGGGATCTGAGTCCCATCGGGGCTACTGTAGAAAACTTGATGGGTTTCGTAATCATCCGAATTGAAGCGAATGTCCGGCTTGAAGTAACGTTGAGCGTCGCCAGTGCCGGGGTTGTAAGCGTAGATCGTGCTCGGCTGCTTGTAGTTGCTGAAGGTGTAGTACACCGTCTCATCGGTGTCTTTACCAAAAGGCCGGCTCGCGGAACCCGGTTCGGGTAGGGGGATCTCGCGGACCAAATCACCGGCATCCGTGTACTGGTACAGTCGTGATCGAGCATCGATCAGGTAGTGTGCAAACAGATAGCCAGCGCCCGTTGAAACGCGCAGCGGGGANGCGCGTTCGGGGATGATATCCGTCCAGGCTGAAGGTTCAGGTTGATCCAAACGCAGCGCAACCAGTCGGCCATTGGGCGCGCCATGGTTGGTGAACAACAGAAGGGTTTCATTAATGCTTTTTATCACGCGAGTGTCGGCATGGTCCTCGGTCGGAATCTCAATGAAGGGGCTGTCAGGCTGGCTCAAATCCTGGATGAACAAAGTATTACCAGCGTGGTTTGCGCCGTCTGGATGGACAAATATCGTTGGTCTTCGGTTAAATCAGCACTGACGTAACGTCGTTTTTCGTCTCCTGGGCCGCCATAGATGAGTTCATCATCCTGCTGGGGGGTGCCGAGACGATGGAAATACAACCGATGGTCATCAACCTGCGCTGTGAGGGCGCTCCCGTCTGGCGCTTGGTAGCTCGAGTAGTAAAACCCCGCGTCTCCAAGCCAGGTAATACCAGAAAACTTCACGTTCTGCAGCGGCGGCTCGAGGGCTTGCTGGGTGGTTGTATCCAAAATATGAATGCTGCGCCAGTCGCTGCCCGCTTTGGATTGCGTATAGGCGCTGAATCGAGCGGACTTTGAAAAGGCAACCTGAGCAATGGAGATGGTGCCGTCGTCGCTCAGCGCATTGGCATCTAAAAAGACTTCAGGTGCTTGGTCTGGCTTTTGCCGCATCAGAACAGAATGATTCTGCAATCCCGTGTTTTGGTAGAAGTAGACCCAATCGCCTTCTTTGAAGGGCGCAGATACCCGAGGATAGTGCCAGAGTTCGGTGAGCGCGTTTTGAAGGGGCGCCCGATAGCGGATCTGTGACAGATAGCTTTGGGTCACCTGATTTTGATCCCGCACCCAGGCGGCGGTCTCAGTACTGCGATCATCTTCCAGCCAGCGGTAAGGATCCTGGATGGTTTGCCCGAAATAAGTGTCTTGATGATCACTTACGCGGGTTGTTGGATAACTGGGTCGCACAGGTTCCTCGGAAGCGAGGAGGGCATCAGATTGATCGGTTTCCGCACAACTACTGATGATGAGGATCATCAAACTGAGCGCGGTGTATCGGCGCAAGGCAGGCCATTGACCGCTCTGAGGCGCCTGGCCAAGTGCGGCGGGGAAGTGGTTAAAGGTTGTCATAAGTGTGAGCCGTGAGGGTTGCGCTTGGTTTGAGGGGTATCGCCGGCAGGAACGGCGGGCTTTGGTTGATCGATTAAGGACTTTAAAAAGCCGGAAAACGCGTCGATCGTGTGTTCGGTTCGCTCGGGCCCTGCGATGTCCCCGGCGAAGACGTGCGCAATGGCGTCGGGTTCGGTCAGTATGCAAAGGTGCGCTTTGTCGTCTGTCTGCCACTGCTGGTAAACCCGTTTTGCCGCCTTGGCGGAGATGGTCGGGTCATTATCCATGACCATCATGGCCATGGGGGTGGTCCAGGCACGTGCTGGTTGCGCCCTGAACCAATCCACAACCTTCTGCATTTCAATCACGGCCTGAATATCGTAGGTGCTGGTCCAATAGCGTGCGGCGGCCTCGTTTTCTGGGGTCCAGCTGCGGGTCCTGCCCAGCAATCGTGGCACGATCGATTCGGCAAAGGGCATGGTGAGTAAAAAGTCGAAAGGGTTATTGATCTTAAAGTTTGGGGCCATAAACAGGTGGGCAAAGGGCGCTCGGTAACTTTGTCGGAGCTTCCGATCCGCCCAGCACGCCAAGGGCGCACCGGTTGAGGTGCCGACCAAGATCACTTGCTCGCCCAATCGGCAAGCAAGATCGTAGCTGTCCACGACGCTCGCCAACCAGTCTTCAGCCGCACAATCCATGCCGTTCTCAGTCAGGCCATGACCTGCCAGACGTGCTTCGATCAAGTTGGCGTTGAAGTCATCGGCCAACCGCTGGGTGACCGGCGCGGTTTCCTGACGACAAGCCGAGAAGCCATGGATTCCCAAAAAGGCAAACGGGGTTTGGGTTGGGTTTTCAGGATCTTGATAGCGGATTCTCGCGGCGCCGCCATCAACAACCAAAGGCTGCTGCGCCTCGTAATCCCGCAGCCAGCCGCTGAGGTCCTTGACGGGCAGGTTTTGGGGCACGCGAGACGCTGGGGTTTGGTTGGAAAGTTTGGGGCGTTTTAGCATCGGGAACCTATCGCGGTGGAATTGTCAGGTCAGGCATCAATTGCGCGGTGCGGGTCAAATCAGCCAGACGTGACCAGCGGTCAAACGGGTGACGCGCGCCCTGTAATCAAGGGTAAATAGTACCGCGTTTCGATCTTTTTGTTTCGCTTAATGGCGCATTACAGTAAGATTCCAACATGCGACTTCAAGCGATAAAACTGGCCGGATTCAAATCTTTTGTGGATGCCACGACCGTGCCATTCCCCAATAATCTTTGCGCCGTTGTCGGCCCAAATGGGTGCGGTAAGTCGAATATTATTGATGCGATTCGTTGGGTCATGGGGGAGGGTTCCGCTAAGAATTTACGGGGCGAGTCGATGACCGACGTGATCTTCAACGGCGCCAGTAACCGCAAGCCGGTTGGTCAGGCCACCATCGAGCTGTTGTTTGACAATTCTGCGGGTCGATTAACCGGCGAGTATGCCGCGTATTCTGAAATCTCGATAAAACGGCAAGTCTCACGGGACGGTCAATCCAGCTATTTTCTGAATAGCGTTAAGTGTCGGCGCAAAGACATTACCGATATCTTTTTAGGGACCGGTTTGGGGCCCAGAAGCTACTCGATTATTGAGCAGGGCATGATTAGCCAATTGATCGAGGCAAAGCCCGAAGAGTTGCGGGTTTATCTCGAAGAAGCGGCCGGCATATCAAAATATAAAGAACGCCGAAAAGAAACCGAGCGCCGAATCTCACACACGCGAGATAACCTCGACCGATTGACCGATCTGCGCGAGGAACTCGAGCGTCAGATTCATCACTTAGAGCGTCAAGCTAAGAATGCCGAGCGCTACACCGAGTTTAAAAAGGAAGAGCGCGAGGTCAGTGCGCAGCTCTCGGCCCTTAGGTGGCAAAATCTTGATCAAAAGGCTGGGGTCCAGCAGCAACAGATCGATCAATTTGAAATTGAATTACAAGCCCGAATCAGTGACCAACGCCGGGTTGAAGCCGAGATTGTTGCGCTGCGGGATCAATTGATTGGCTCGAATGATAGCCTCGCCGCGGTGCAGCAGCGCTTCTATGATGAAGGTACTGAGATTGCGCGGATTGAAGAAAGTATTCAGTACCAATCAGAGCGCGCTCGAACCCTGGCCGATAGCTTGCGGCAAACCGATCAGGAACGGACAGAAACCGCGGCGAGCTTGGGGAGTGATGAAGCGCTGATTCGCGATTTAGCTGAGCAGCTCGAGCGCCTGGCGCCGGAGCAAGCGGCCCTGAGCGACTCCGAGATTGCCTCGAAAGACCAACTGGAGATGGCCGAGCATCACGTTGCGGAACTGCAGCAGCGCTGGGACCAATTTACCTCGGAAGCGGCCAAGGTGGCCCAGGCCGGTGAAATAGAACAATCAAAAATCGCGTTGCTCGAAGATTCGCTCCAACGTTTGAATCAGCGCCTCAAAGCGGTGGGTGATGATAAAACCCGGCTTAGTGAGCAGGCCGTGGCGGAAGAAATTGGTCCGTTAGAAGCCATGATCGAGACCCAGGAAGAACAAGTTGGGCGTATTCAGTCGGAATTTGATGGTTTGGCGAGTCAGCTTCAAAGCCAGCGGGTTCAAAATGAACAATTATCGCGCACCCTCAACGAGCAGCGCAGCGAAATGCAGCATCTTGCCGGTCGACGAGCCTCTCTCGATGCCCTCCAGCAAGCGGCTCTTGGTCAGGCTGGCGATGATACGGCCTGGGTCAGCGAGCAGGGGCTTGAATCAGCCCTTCGGGTTGGCGAATCGCTAGAGGTCGACGCGGGCTGGGAAGAGGCGGTGGAAGCGGTCCTTGGGGATGCGTTGCAAGGGATCCTCGTCAGTAATCTTCGAGAATTGTCGCCAGCGGTCGCGCGATTGACCCAAGGCTCGATAACCCTGCTGGGGATGTCGGATACACATGCGCCCGTTGTACAGGGTGAAGCGCGGGTCTCGCTTGCCGCGAAAATTCAGTCCAGCGCAGAGCTGTCTGCCTGGTTAAGCCACGTGTTTGTCGCGGAAGACTTAGAAGATGCCTTAAGCCTTGCCGAAAATCTTGCGCCAGATGAATCAGTTGTCACGCGCGATGGCCTATGGATGGGGGCGAGCTGGATTCGCGTGAGCGCGGATAAAGACGTCACGGCGGGCGTGCTGCAGCGGCAAAAAGAGCTCACCCGTTTGATTGCGCAAATTGAAGCCTTGGAAACTCTGATTGATACAACAGATGAGGAATTGGCAGCTGGCGCGATTAACTTGACCGTCTTAGAACAAGATCGCGATGCCTTGCAGAGCCGTCTCGCCGAGCAGCAGCGCGCTTATGGTGAAACGAGAGCCCGGCTGACGGCCAAGCGCATCCAAGCAGAACAAATTGCGTCCGAACTCGAACGCGCCGATCGAGAAATTACCCATTCTCAGGCGCAACTGGAGACGGATTCCGTCCAGTTGCAGGCGGCGCGGTCGCGATTGGGTGGTGCCATGGACGAGATGGAAGGCGTTGAGGCCACCCGTGCCGAGTTGGCTGAGCAACGGCACAGCGCGCAACAAGCTTTGGTGACGTTACGTCAACAAGCGCAAGCGGATCGGGACGCCAATCATCAATTGGCGCTGCGAACGCAAAATCTCACAGCGCAGTTGACCGCAACGGGTCAGGCGATTACGCGTTTGTCCGCTCGACAAACAAGCCTGCTTGAGCGCAAGCAAACGCTTGAAGCGGACATTGCGGCGCTGGCCGAACCGACAACGGCGCTGCAAGCGAACCTGCAGGAGCGACTTCAGACGCGCCAGGGCATTGAAGCCGAATTGCTGGCGGGTCGTCAGGTTGCGCAGAAGATTGAATTTGATATCCGCAGCAATGAAAGTCAGCGCGCACTGTTTGAAGAGGGCGTCGATCAGGTGCGAGGCCAGCTCGAAAAGGCCCGCTTAGAATTTCAAACCCTGGATGTTAAGCGCAGCACGATTGAAGACCTCCTCAAAGAGGCCGGCGCAGTGTTACAGGATGTCATAAGCGCCATGCCGGAAGACGCCGATATCCCAGTCTGGGAAACCGAACTGACAAAAATAGAGAACCGCATTCAGCGTTTGGGCGCCATCAATTTAGCGGCGATTGAAGAATACAAAGTTCAAGCCGAGCGTAAAGCTTACTTGGATGCACAAAATGACGATTTAGAGAAAGCGCTCGATACCCTAATGATGGCCATTCGAAAAATCGATATTGAAACCCGCACCCGATTTAAAGAAACCTTCGATTTGGTCAACACCAAACTTCAGCAGCTCTTTCCGAAGTTGTTTGGGGGTGGCCATGCCTATTTAGAAATGACGGGTGAAGACCTGCTCGACACGGGTGTTGCCTTGATGGCAAGGCCGCCTGGTAAACGAAACAGCAGCATTCACTTGCTGTCGGGTGGTGAGAAAGCACTGACCGCGATTGCCTTGGTATTTTCAATTTTCAGTTTGAATCCGGCGCCCTTTTGTTTGCTGGACGAGGTCGATGCGCCATTGGATGATGCCAATGTCATGCGCTATTCCGAACTGGTGAAGGAGATGTCGCGCACGGTGCAGTTTATCTATATCACGCACAACAAAGTGGCCATGGAAATGGCGGAGCAATTAATGGGCGTCACAATGCATGAGCCTGGGGTATCTCGATTGGTGTCTGTCGACGTTGAAGAAGCGGTTGCGATGTCAGCGGTTTAGACTGAGTCCTATGCTTTTAAGAAAAGGGGTTGTAAGCGCGATCCAATTGAGAAATCGGCGTTATAGACAGCACTTTTGCTGAAAACAGATGTTAAAAACGCGTTTTAAAAACAAGTGTTAAAAACATCTTTTAAAAACGAATGATAAAG
>JGI20152J14361_10002747_pt1 | contig 10279 bp, 8 predicted proteins | sample COG_02_FD_14361 | JGI IMG/M metagenome (IMG submission 14361)
AAGTGAACTAATAACCTTTAGCACCTTACCAAGTAAAAGCAAAATAGATAATAAAAATACTTGCAATAATAGAAAGAGAGATAGAGATCCCAGTAATATTTTTAGAAAACGCATAAATATAATATTCAAATGAAACAATACCAGCAATCGCTGGCCAGTAGTTTACAATCTTGGCGGATACGAACTACAGGCCAGCTGCACTCACTTCAACAGTATTTAATAGTGCTGTTAATAGCTATATCAATACCAGTATCGGCAAGTGCAAGCGTAACCTGCAAAGGTCGTTTCGTCAATCCTATTACTGATATTTGCTGGTCTTGTATACTTCCTATATCTATAGGTAGTTTTTCTTTAGGCAAAGGAATGTCTCCAGCTAAAAGAGATAGAGCGAATCCTGAGTCCCCAGTATGCATGTGTATGAAATCTTTGGTACCAGGAGCGCCCCCATTACCAACGCCTGGTATAACTCTTGGTTTTTGGGAGCCTACAAGAATGGTAGATATTACGAGAACGCCATATTGTATGGTAGGGCTTGGAGGGTTACAATTAGCAACTTCTAGCTCTGAAAAAGTTGGCAGCTACCATAAGTCGAAAGGCAAATTAGTAAAGCATAATAGCTTTTATTATTTGCATTATTATGTATATCCGTTGATTTATTGGCTGGAGTTAATAACAGATTTAATATGCTTAGAACAAACTACTTTTGACTTAGCTTATTTGTCTGAATTAGACCCAACGTGGAATGATGAGAAGCTGCAAAATTTACTAAATCCCGAAGGCTTTTTATTTGGTAATCCATTAGTACAAGCAGCGTGTGCTATAGATTGCGTAAAAGCCACGGTAGACATAGCAAGCGATAATATGTTTTGGTGTAGCGGCTGCTGGGGCAATATGTATCCATGGGGCGGAAGAAACGCCGATCATGTCGGCGGAGTGCAAAATAGTTCGCTTTTAACAACTAGAATCTTAGCTAAAATGCACCGTGTGGGTTTAGAAAAGAGCACTAGTACTACTGATGCTTCTTTTGATGGCAAAATATGTAGAAAGGAAACCCAGCTTAAAATCAAAAAATCTCAATACAAATTACAGATGGTTTACCCAAGTTCTACTAAAGGACAAATTGGTTGTTGGCCGGTAGGTATGTCTGACATGCTTTATTCTTCTTTTAAAGAATATCCGCATGATGGTCAAGATTGGAGTTATGTCATATGGAGGAAAAGAAATTGTTGCGCATTTTAATAGGATTAATAATTAGCGGTACAGCCTTGCTGAGCATCGCTGAAGAATCAATAGAGGATTGGGCTATGAACTTAGCAAAATTCAACCAGCAAGCTAGCCTAAATAATATTAAGGATATTATGGATAGGGCAGAGTTTGATCAGAACCTACGTGATGAAGTAATAAATCCAAGACCAGCTTTGCAGATCTTTGTTTCTAGTTCGATGCCAAAAGCTTTGTTAAAAAATTATGCTTTAGAGGCAAAGAAATATGGAGGGGTGTTAGTGTTTCGTGGTCTTCCTGATGGCAGCGTACATAAGTTTACGGAGTATTTAATGGATATAGTTACAGAAGAAACTAGTGCTATGCAGATAGATGATGAAGCATTTGCAGCTTTTGGAATTAATAGCGTGCCTGCAATAGTTCTATCAAAACCTGAGACAATATTTAGCAAAGAAAAAACAGAGGCAAAATTTGACAAAGTTATTGGCAATATAACTATAAAAGCTGCTTTAGAATTATTTGCTGGTAGTGGTGATATGCAATCAAGCGTGAAGAAATTACTAAGATGAAAGCAATATTAATCATTCTATTATTTTCTATATTTGCTTTCAATGCAGGAGCACATGTTAGAACAAATGTGAACGAAGTCACTGATTTATTCGAAAGTAATATTGAAAATAAAGACCAAGAATTTAAAGATCTTCAGAAAAACAATGACGATGCTTTAAATAACATACGCTCAGAAACTGGCTTTCAGTTTATCCAAGGCATGGATAAAGACGTTAATGGCAAGATATCAGAATTAAACTCAATCAAGGATACAGATTTAGACAATGCAGGTAGAGATAAGAGGTATTCAGACGAATATAGATTTTATGATGAGGGCGACTTTGAGCCAGACTATACAAAGCCAGGTAATAGGATGCACAAAGAAGACGCAATGAATATTGCAATAGGCACCAGAAAAAAGCTAGATGAATTATTAACAGAACTCAACAAAATAGGCGTTGATTGCAAAACCGTTAAAGGTCCCAAACAAAAGGAAGCTCAATTTTTTATTGATATACACAGAGCTGAGCAAAAGAATACGGAATATGATCTATTTTTGTGTGAAGAACCACGTAATCAATATCAATGTGATGATTCAGTTTCCTTAACCTGCACTAGAAAAGGTAAAGGTTACGGAGACTGGGAAGACAGGATTATTAGATTTAATGGCCATGCAATATATGCTGAGAAAATGAATTGGGGATATGCAATTAAATGGAAGGATAGCAGATGGGGCTGGCATATATCACCATATCATCCTCAACGTGGAATTTTTGGTTGGCCTGATCAGGTTGATTCATCCTGGCGCGATAATCCAGCTGCAATAATTGCAGATGCTCGCAGTTATATTGCTGCAAAACTTCAAGTTTCTGTAGAGCAAATAGGTGAGAATGTGATTTTCCCAAGTGACAATGGCGGTAGGGGGGTTGAAGAAGGAAATATAACAGCTACTGGTCAAAGACATCGCGTGGTTTGGGATGAGTATGAGTTTAAGTATCAGTTTAGAGAAGCTTTTGATACTTGTGAAGAGTGGGCTGAAGATTGGACTGAGAGGTGCGCGCTAAAATGATAAACAAGCTAACATTATATAAAATAATAATAACCTTATCTCTAATCATTATGTGCGTAGTTAAGCCGGCGCACGCTGGACCACGCTTTGTTTCAAGCTACTCATGTTCTGACGCAGTTAAAACTTGCGTATCAACTGGTACAAAAGAAATTGAAGGATTTTCAGTACATCGTGATTGCTGGAAGTGGGCTTATTCTAAGAAGTGTAATTACCCAAGTAAGAATGATTGTGCTCAGCATGGCCATTGTTATTCGCTAGGTCAACGTGATTGCTTGATGAGAGATACTCTTGGTAATTGCATTAATATACAAAAGGAATTTTCTTGTAAGCGCTGGGAGCCAACTTTTGTTGAAGAAGAGAAGATTAGATACGGACTAGAAGATAAAGATGGTACGGCTACTTTAGTGTGCAAAGGCATACCTTGTATAGATGGTAATTGCGTCGATAAAAGCTACGAGATGGATGAAGACATGGTTAAATCTGTATCCCAATTAGGTGCTATGTCTAAAGGCAAGGATTCAGCTATGGGAATTAAGATTTTTGAGGGAATAGCACAGCAATGTTCTAAGAAGGGTAATGGATGGCATAATTGCTGTAAAGTTTTTCCTAAAGGTTGGGGAAAAAATCTGGGGGCTAAATGCACAGAGGATGAAAGAATACTATCTGATAGGAGGCAAAATAATCTTTGCGTTGATGCAGGTACTAGCAAAATTAAAGGAATAGCTGGCACTAGCTTTGGTAGAAAGCATCACTATTGTTGTTTTGGCAATATCCTTGAAAAAGTTATTCAAAAAGAGGCTAGAAAGCAATTAGGTCGAAGTTTTGGCGATGGAGGTAGAACTGATTGTTCCGGGCTTTCTTTGGAGGATTTGGAGCGTGTGGACTTTTCTCAAATGGATTTTTCTGAAGTCTCTGCTTACTTTTTAAAGAAAATAACGCTACCTGATGTTGGTGATATTACAGACAGAATTAATTCTGCTTATGGGAATACTACTAAGTTTGATCATGAACATCCAGGAGATGAAAAAAATAGACTAGCTGGAGTTAATTGGAATCGCGACATTATGGGAGCTACTCCTGAAGAACAACGTATAGAAGCTGAGAGGTTAGAGCGTGAACGTTTAGCTAAATTAGAAGCAGAGCGTTTGGAGAAAGAGCGTTTAGCTAAATTAGAAGCCGAGCGTTTAGAAGCAATCAGATTGGCTGAAATTGAAGCAGAGCGCGTGAAAAAAATAAGAATAGATAGAATGGTCAAAGTCGAGGCGGAAGTTGCTACAAAGCAAAGAAAATATGATAGAGATTTTGCTCATTGGACAGCACTCGGAGTTGAGTATCAAAGATTATGGAATGAGTATCTAGCATTCCAAAAGCAACCTGAATATACCAACGCAAAGAAACCTGCCTCTTATTACCAATATCTCAATAGATGTGATGAATATAATAGTCTTCGTCCACAAATTCAAAAACAAGAGCAAGAATTAAGACGCTTAAAAGCAGAACTAGCGAGGCTCAGATGAAAACATTTCTAATACAATTAGTGATTTTAACATTAGCGCAGCTAATCATCACTCCAACTTATGCAGGCGAGCAAGGTTTTTTCAATCATTCAAACCAGTATCGAGGTTTTTACTGGTTTGAAACCAAGGCTCAAGAAGAAGATAAAGCCAGCAAGGAATATGTAATGCCCACTCCAGAAGAAGCTGAGCAATTAATAGCTGCAAGAAAAAAACGTCTTGATGATGCTAGAAGTCAAATGATCGCAGTAGGTCTAGACCCAGAAGCTCCAATGGAGGCAAAAAGAAAAGCTATTATTGAATATAAAAAACTCGATGTTGCTATGTGGGGTGGTGCGGTTGATATGGCTAAGGCTACTTTAATGGGTAACTTTACTAATCCAGAGATTGCAAACCTTGCAGAGAGACCAACAAGTGTAGCTGCTATTAAGCTTAAAAAGAAACTTGATGCAGAAAAAGACAAGTTAACGATTTTAAAGTTAGCTGAAGAGTTTGACCTAGTATTTTTTGCTGAAGATTCCTGTACATATTGTAAGCAGTTTGCGCCAGTCCTACGTGATTTTGCTATTGAAAATAATTTTAATATAGAAGTTGCTGGGTTAAACAGTCCAGCGGGTAAAATGGCAAGTAAACTCGGAGTTACTAGCGTACCAACTGTGATTCTGGTGAAAAAAGATAGTACGCAAGTATTCGAATTATCCAGGGGCTTGATAAGCTTATCTCAGCTTAGAAGAAATAGCGTGCTTGCAAAACAATATAGTGACGAGATGCACAAGACCAACAGGGGGAAAAATGCAGCTAATTAAATATTCAACAACATTAACGTTACTAATGGTACTTTTCCTAAGCTTTAATGCAAGTGCTGGCGGGCTTGATGGATTTCTAAAATTTGCAGAAAGGGGAGGTTCTATGACAAGCGTTAATGCTCCTGCAATTATAGAAGATCAAAAATCAGGTTATTATACTGGTGGCTCTATTATTAGCAGAGGCCCACGCCCACAAGTATTGCAACCCCTCAGTGTACAAATACCAAGTATGAGTTTTGATGCCTGCACTGGTAGCTTTGATCTACAATGGGGTGGTTTTAGTCATATTAAAGGACAACAAATTGTTGAGTATTTTAAAGGAGTTGCGGGTAGTGCAGCATCTTATATTGCTAAACTTGCAGTAAAGCAGTTATGTCCTCAATGCGAAGATATTATGAGTGATCTGGAAAATATAGCTAGAGATATTAACGGCACTACATTTGACCAATGTGATCAGGGGAAAGCTATCGCAGAAGGCGTGATGAATAAGTATAACGCGGCTAAGAATCAAAAATGCTTAGTTAAAAACGCTGTAAAGAACGACGCTGATGATTTAGCAGAGGCAACTAAGGATTGCCAGCAAGATGCTGATAGACATGGAGAGGCTGGCGATAAGGACGAATTAAAATCTATGCTCTCTGATAACTATAATCTTGTCTGGAAGGCCCTGTCGCAAGGTGATGGCGCAGCCCCAAACGGTATGAAAGAATTAATGATGTCTATTACTGGCAGTATTATTGGTGAAAAAATAGGGGGGCAAGTATCTATCAGAGCCTTGCCATCATTAGTGGAATCCGAGGACTTGCTTGAACGTTATATAGGTAAGCCAGGTATGGGCACTACCACTGTTAAATTGTATGTATGTGATGAGGAGGAAAAGTGTATACATCCCGCAATTGAGGATACTCAGTTANCAGGTCAGGAAGATACTTTGTACGGNAAAGTTAAAAAAAATATTCTATCTATTGTTGACAAAATATCGGTCAATAAAGGCATGTTATCCGATGAGGAGCAGGCGCTAATAGAATTTTCACAAATACCACTTGTAAGCCTTTTTGAAATCGAGTTAGCCATCAAAGGTAAAGATAGCGTTGTTTCTTTAGCTGGTGATGCTGAGTTCATAGAAGTAGTTTGTTATGACATGGTTTCAAACTTCATGGAAAAATTGTTGTTTACAGCCAAGGCAGCAGTTGATGAATTAAGAACATCTCAAATAGATAATACTCCAATAGAGCGCTTTAATAAAAATATAGAACAGGTTCAAGGGTTACTTCGAGATAAAAGATTTGGAGCAATGAAAAAACTACAAACTATTTTGTCTGTTAAAGAAAGGCTAACTCAACAACGTCAAATATTTAAACTTGGATTCACCAGAATCATAGAATAATTAGAGAGAATTATTATGGGAATACATTTTACAATACATACATACGGTTATTTTGATGCCATGTTTCTAATTGTTAATGGTATTAAAATGATTATGGATAGTCCATTAATGGGTTCGTTGATCAACCTTATGGCGATGGTGTCTATCAGCTATTATTCGATTTTGATTATGGTTGGATCTTCTTCGGGACGTTCAGGGGTATATTTTGCTAAAAGTGCTGGGATGGTACTGATGATTGTTTCTTTATTATACCCTAAGGCAGACATGCTTATAGTTGATCGAATCAGCGGCAAAAAAGAAATAGTTACTGGCTTGCCATATGCATTTGTATTGCCTGTGGGAACTTTAGAAGCTTTAGGAGCTGGTATTACTGCAACTTTTGAACAAGTATTTGCTCCAGTCTCTTCAGCCCCTTTTAAGGATTATGGAATGATCTTTGGCCAAAGATTGGTGCAGGAGTCAAAAAACTGGAAAATTGCTAATCCTGAATTTATTCAAAATATGGATGGTTTCATTGAAAGATGTATTGTGATACCAGCGATGATTGGTGTTGAGTTTACGCCTTCTCAAGTATACGGAACAAATGATATTTTTGATTTAGTAACTAGTGATGCAGGAACTTTTCGGAAAGTAGCCTTCACACTTAATGGAACGCGACGAAACCTTACATGTAAAGAAGCCGGGAAACAGCTAAAAGCATACATGGGTTCAGAGATGGGATTTTTAAGCGGCAAGTACCAAGATAGTGCTTTCTCTATAGCAGGAGGCGGTATATTAAATAGACTAGGTCGTCATCATGGCCCCACTTTAAATCAAGTATTAGCTAGAAACATTGAGATTGGTTATAGAGGTACACTTGGCGTAGATGCTAAAGCCGAGGATATAGTGCGTCAAAATATGATGATTAATGCTCTAAAGGATTTTAATAGAAAAAGTGATTTATATGGTTACACCAGAGCATCGGATTCGCAAAAAAGCAGCTGGGTGATATCAGGAGAACTGGCAAAAGTATATTTACCTATGTTGTTAAACATCATCAAAGGTTTAATATATACCAGTTTTATTTTCATGGTACCTTTGATGATTCTTGCGGGCGGCATGGGTAAATACATGAAATATTGTGTTGTGATATTTTCCTTACAAATATGGCCAGCTCTTAACAGTGTTCTGAATTTATTCATCGAGCTATATAGTAACGTCAGCGGTCCTAGTATCACTGGCGGTGTATTAAGTTATAGTGTATATAGCCAAGCACATGAATCAGTTGATACAATAGTAGCCTTAGCTGGCTATTTGCAGATGAGCATACCATTTTTAAGCTTTGCCATAGTTCAAGGTGGTGTTGGTAGTTTTGTACATCTTGCTAGTTCAATACAAAGTGCCAGCCAAAGTGCAGCTAGTATGGCTGCGAGTGAAGTTACTAGCGGTAATCGTGGCTTTGATAATATTAGTAACGATAATCAGAGCCAACACAATAAGTCAGGGTTTAAAACTGATTTAAACGCACTGCATCAACAAAACGCTACTCAGGTACAAGGTGCAAATGGCTCTATACAAAAAACCTTTGCAGATGGCTCAAGTAGTATTAGTACTGGCGCAGGTATTAATCAATCGTCAGGCACAAGAAGTTTATCAATTGAAGAGAGCGCTCAAGTAGGACTCCAGGAACATCTTGGTCAAAGCACAAGCGCAATGCGAGGAGCGGAGCTTGGATTCACGAATTCTAGACAGAGTACAATTGGCAAGACTAGCGATCTGGTTTCGCATATAGCCCAAAGAGAAAGCGCAGGTGAAAACTTTAGCTACGATAAAATGGGAGAGCAGGGGGAGTCTTTAAAACAGGCTGTTAGTCATGCAAAAACCTTACATGATAAAGATGGCTATGGTTGGGCGCAGGCGGCAAATACCAGTGTTACAGCATACGCAGATGGTGGTCTTTCTCTTCCTATTCCTGGCGTTAAAGCTGAGGCGGGAGTTAAAGTTCAAGGTGCTATAGAGGCTAATAATACCAGCAACCAGTCTTTGGACAAAGAAGAGTCTATAGGCAGATCTAATGATACCGACAAAACATTTAACAACCTTGTTAAAGCTGCGTCAAATGAACAATGGATGCAAGATAATAGTATAGATACCAGCTACGCCGAGAACACCAAAGCAAGCTATGATGAAATGCAATCATTCCATGAAACCGCTACGCAAAAAAGAGAAGAGGTTGATACATATAGTTCTGCTCTTCAAGCCTCACAAAACACCTCAGCGTCTGATAGAAAGGATATGTATCATGAGCTTGAAGAGGGGGTTATGAAGCAATACGGCGTCACTCAAGGTCAGGCTCATCAGATGATAGAAATAGGCGACAAGAGGGTGCACAAAGTACTGGATGGCATGGTACAATCTCATATGAGAAGCCAAGTGGCACAAGTTCAGGCTGGAAAACAGCATGTAGATCATGTGGCTAGTCGAGATGCTAGCGGATTCTACAACGAACATAGCGATAAGGTCAATGACCAAGGATTAAAGGACATAAAAGTTCAAGCCGCAGATGTAGGGCTAAGCAAAGATATATTACAGAATAATATCACTAATACCCATACGAAGCTTGCTAACGATATGAAGACCATAACTCAAGAGAATAACGATCAAATTCTCAAGGCAGAGCATTCTAGTGATATAGTCGAACAAGACTTGCGGGTGAGGGCTGATAAGTATGAGAAGGATAGAATTGGGCAGGGTAAAACCTCAAAATTGGTCGGAGGATTAGCTCAAGTTCCTACAATCGGGCATGGTGGAGCTATTAATGTGGGTGGCCCTAGTTCAAAAGATAAATTAAATCAATCAAGGGGCGGGGCTAAACAAATGATTCAAAACATGCAAGGTAATATCAAACCTTTAAAACCAAGTGGGAATAAGTAAATGATTAAACTACCTTCGATAATAAATATTAGTCGAGTTCCAGCTGTTAATTGGATCATTACGAAGTCTATCGAGACTCAACGATGGGTTACTGTGAGTATTATGACGACCAGGCCTATAAGAGTTATTGCTACTATCAACAATCCAAGCCTCTTTTTTAAAATAAACGGCGATAGGGAAGTTACGTAGTATGCAGTATAGAGAGGGTATTAGAGCAGCAAGGAGTGCAATTAGGATTTGGGTAAAAAAAGAATCCTCTATATTTTCAGTTCCAGTTATTGTCATCCCCAATATGCCGGAAACTATAAAAGATGCGACAATTAATATAATGAATAATAGACCAGACTTCTTTATTTTAGCACCACTGCTAGTGGTAAATTCTAGTTTCTTTTTATCAAAAATTAGATATGAATTGTGTTTCACTAGTACAACTGCGCCTATAAATGATAACCAAAATATTATGCTACCAAAAGACTGCGGTGCAGCGAGTAAAGCAGACCAGCCTAAAAATAACATAAACGCAAACATCAGATTCCAGAAATTATCTCTATTAAGCCTAGAAGCAATAAAGCTTGTTTGCTCTGTAGCTGAGCTTTGTATTGTTTGGTGTTTAGCCGCCTTACGTGCTTCAGCGAATTCAGTAAAATCTTCCATATCAACTTGTCTTTCTTATTGTTTTAAAACTTATGATTTAAGTATAGCAAACTTGAAGTGGTTGTTAAAATTAATAATGCAATTATTGATTGGTTTCTCTCTATGTCTACCTATTAGTAACACTATGGCAACACCAGTAAATAACAGGGATACAAGGGATATTAGA
>JGI20152J14361_10002764_pt1 | contig 10247 bp, 7 predicted proteins | sample COG_02_FD_14361 | JGI IMG/M metagenome (IMG submission 14361)
TAAATCTGAAAAAGCCTATACCCAGAGTGGTTCAGATAAAAACAATTATGAAGGGACTTACAAAGGTGAAACTGCAGCAGTTTTTCCACATGATCTTGTGTCGCTTTGGGAAGCCAATGGTGCGTACGATATTTTAAAAGCAACATCTTACGGCAATAGCCTTACTACTGATTTTGCCTTAGCAGCCCTCAAAGGCGAGAATCTAGGTAAGGGTGTAGATACAGATTTTCTGGCTGTCAGTTTTTCTAGTACAGATTATGTAGGACACCAGTTTGGGGTGAATTCACGAGAAATAGAAGACACCTACTACCGCTTAGATTTAGACTTAGAAAGATTACTCAAAGCTTTAGATGCTCAGGTAGGACCAGGCAATTATAGTCTGTTTTTAACCGCAGATCATGCGGCTGTGCAAGTACCTACCTATTTAAAGGATTTAAAAATCCCTTCAGGATATTTTGATTCAAAAGTATTTAAGGATAAGCTCAATGCCTATGTGGCAGACCACTTTGGATCAGAGGACCTCATTGAGAATATCTCTAATTATCAAGTGTTTTTAAATAGGACTTTAATTGCTCAGTTAGATATTGATTTAGAAGACATCCAGGAAGATTTGGCACAATTTATTTTGCAAGATCCCGCTGTGGAAAGAAGTTATACTGCCTATCAAATGTGGGGGGAGGAATATACAAAAGGGATCCCCTATATCTTGCAAAATGGATATAATCCCAAAAGATCTGGAGACGTCCTTTTTGTCTTAAAGCCTGCAGTAATTAGTTATTCAAAGACTGGTTCTACCCACGGCTCTCCTCAGATATACGACACCCACACCCCATTGTTGTTTTTTGGTAAAGGATTTAAGCAAGGGGCTAGTTTTGAAAGATCAGAGATCCCAGATATTGCCCCAACTGTAGCTGCAATGTTAGGTATTGCTTTTCCAAACGGCACTACTGGCAAGCCATTGACAGAAGTTTTAGAGTAAACCCAATTAATTATAGTATTGGATCTTGGCTATTTAGGACAAGTTTGGGTCTGGGTGAAGTGTCAAATAAAGCAATCGCTAACCTAAGATTTTAGATCGCATATTTTTCCATCTTAAACGCCTGATAAAAACGCCCTCTTCATGGTTTACCATGAAAGGGGCGTTTTCTTTTTTGGCCTCAAAAAAGCCACCCATGTGGTGGAAGAAGGCCATAAAACGCTTTTGCTTTACAGCCATTTTAAAAGCGGCTATAAGGGTNATTAATAACCCATACCTCATGCCATACATGGCTTTGCCTTGGAGTAATTTGGCTTTTTTATTGTAAGCGGCGCCTATAGGTCTCAGGTGTTTNACCGCTAAATGTTCCTCTGTTTTTAATTCAAAACCGTGGTATTGGGCTAANAGNTCATCTACAGTATCCCAACCCATAGCAATCCTTAGACCACCCATTGCCGTAAAACAAGCTTTTGAATAGGCCTTAAACGCGCCCCGAATATGTGTTTTATCCATAGGGTGGTTTAAAAGCCATTGTCCTTTGTGGTCTTGTTCATAGGCAAATCCACCACAGATGCCTAGTGAAGGATTGTGAGAAAAACGGTCGCTAATAGTCTCTAAATAGTTTTTAGGAAGCAGTATGTCTGCATCTAATTTGAGCAAAATATCATAGTCTTTGTCCAGCTGTTTTAAACCGAAATTAAAAGCCTGTACCACTTTGCTTCCAGGCATATGTATATTAGAACTACTGTGGTTTACGGCAGTTATAAAAGGGTGTTTTTCAGCAAATTCTTGGGCTATTTTATAAGTGTTATCTGAAGAATTGTCACTGACCACAATTAATTGTTGGGGAGCCAGTGTTTGAATGCAAATACTTTCAAGGCAACCCTTTAGAAATGCCGCTTCATTATGTGCAGGAATGACAATAGATATATTCATTTATATTTTAAGATTTTTTTTCTGCATACACCATATAATACCTCGGTGTAAACCACCTTAAAAGGGGTCTTATGCCAATTTTTTTTGTGGGATTGGTCCAGCGTTTGGTCGCTTTTATTTCCCAGCCTGTTTTTTCTAAGAGCCAGTCTAACTGCCAGCTTTCAAATTCGTGGTAATGTCTGTCCCATAGGTCTGTTTTACTCCTGTAGGCAGGGGCAAACCAAAGTCTTAGTGGCACGCTGATGACTATTTTTTTAGACTGAATTTGCTGTAAGATTTGAAAGGGGTTTAACAGGTGTTCAAAAATTTCAAAGGCAGTAACCACTGAGGCGTCTGAGTCTATTAAAGCATTTTGATTAAAATCTAAATCTTCTCCCGCTGTGTTTTTAACGGTATATCCAAGCGCACGCATTTGTTCACTCAATGGATTTTCTACGCCCAAGTCTAGAAGGGTTTCCTGTGTAGAAAGGTGTTCTTGTAAAAAAGCTAGGGTTATTTTATACCTTTTTTCTGGAAAGTATCTTTTGTACATAGGGCAAATTAAAGGAATAAGTGGGCACCATTACTTATAAATGAGGTGAAAAATACTCAGTGCTTAAAAAATGTTCGGTGCTAAAAATATGTTAGATACTAAAAATAGAGTTGATTTTTAATTCATCTACTATATCTCATATACAAATGCGTTAATATTCATTCCTGCACCCACACTGGCAAACATCACCACATCTCCTTTTTCAATCATATGTCCCTCTAATTGACCGCGTTTCACCATGTCAAAAAGGGTGGGAACTGTCGCTACAGAACTGTTGCCAAATTCATGAATATTCATGGGCATTATACCATCTGGCACAGGGGTTTTGTACTGTCTATAAAAACGCTTTACAATAGCAGCGTCCATTTTTTCGTTGGCCTGGTGGATGAATATTTTCTTGAGATCTCCAATATTGTGACCACTAGCGTCCAAACATTTCTGCATGGCTATGGGGACGTGGGTCACCGCAAATTCATAAATTTTGCGGCCGTACATTTTTATGTATTTCTCATTTTTGGGAGCGTCTTGTTTGTAAGAGCAGCCAAAAAATAGGAAATGGGCTTCTTCAAAAGAGTGGGTTTCTGAGGCATGAGATAGAATGCTTCCGCCCTGAGGGTCTTCTATGTCAAGAACTGTAGCCCCAGCACCGTCTGCATAGATCATAGAGTCTCTGTCATGAGGATCCAAAACCCTTGAGAGGGTTTCTCCGCCTATTACTAGGCATCTTTTAGCCATGCCAGCTTTCATAAATGCCTGCGCATGAATCACTCCTTCTATCCAGCCAGGGCAGCCAAATAGCAAGTCATAGGCCACGCAAGATGGGTTTTTAATACGCAGCAAATGTTTTACCCTAGAGGCCAATGAAGGCAAAGTGTCTCCTTGTGCTCCTGGAGCAGAAACGTCTCCAAAATTATGGCCAAATATAATGTAGTCAATGGTTTCAGGATCTATATTAGCGTCTGTAATAGCATCTTGAGCCGCTAAAAAACCTAAATCAGAGGTATTTAAATGATCTGGGGCATACCTGCGATTTTCAATACCAGTAATGGCCTTGAACTTTTCAATGATTACCCCATTTTCCTGCTCAAATACCTGGCCATTTTCTTGAAGGAACGCATGTGAATTAAAAGCTTCATTTGGGGTTATTAGAGGCGGAATATAGCTACCGCTTCCCTTAATACTCACTTTCATAGGTTACATAATTTATCACAAGATAAAAAAAATGTAACCTATGTAAAGCGTCATCACGTAAAATATACGATGTTCAGTATTATTTATGCCTCTGCATACGCTTCAATGGGCGTACAAGTACAGATCAGGTTTCTGTCTCCGTAAGCGTCGTCTACCCTTCTCACCGTTGGCCAGAACTTGTTGTCAGACACATATGGTAAAGGGAAGGCAGCTTGCTGCCTGCTGTAAGGGAAATCCCATTGGTCAGCAGTAAGCATGGCTTGTGTATGCGGCGCATTTTTGAGTGGGTTATTAGGCGTGTCTATATGAGCGGCATCTATTTCTTTTCTAATAGCTATCATGGCGTCACAGAAACGGTCTAATTCTGGTAAATCTTCACTTTCTGTAGGTTCAATCATCATGGTGCCTGCCACAGGGAAAGATACTGTAGGGGCATGGAATCCGTAGTCCATGAGTCGTTTGGCTATATCTGTTACCTCTATCCCATGGTCTTTAAAAGGCCTGCAATCTATGATCATTTCATGGGCAGCCCTTCCTTGCTCTCCCGTATAAAGTACTTCAAAGGAGCCATTCAATCTGGCCTTAATATAATTGGCATTTAAAATAGCAATTTTAGTAGCATGGGTCAACCCAGCTTCTCCTAGCATTTTAATGTAACCATATGAAATAAGGCAGGCTAAGGCAGAACCCCATGGTGCTGCAGATATAGCAGTAATGGCTTGGTCACCGCCAGTAGCTATAACCGGATTGGTAGGTAAAAACGGCACTAATTGAGGCGCCACACAGATAGGTCCTACACCAGGACCTCCTCCTCCGTGAGGAATAGCAAAAGTTTTGTGCAAGTTTAAGTGACAAACGTCTGCGCCAATAGTGGCTGGATTGGTCAATCCTACCTGCGCATTCATGTTGGCTCCATCCATATACACCTGTCCGCCGTGCTCGTGAATGAGGCCAGTAATTTCTCTAATAGAAGATTCAAATACTCCGTGGGTAGAAGGATAAGTGACCATGAGTGCCGCCAATTCACTACTGTGNGCAATGGTTTTTTCTCTAAGGTCTTCTACGTCTATATTTCCTTTTTCATCTGTTTTTGTCACCACAACCTTCATTCCCGCCATCACTGCAGAGGCTGGATTAGTGCCGTGGGCAGACGCCGGTATGAGGCATATATTCCTGTGACTTTCTCCCCTAGAAGCATGGTAGGCTCTAATAGTCATTAGTCCTGCGTACTCTCCTTGTGCTCCAGAGTTTGGTTGTAGCGAGGTGCCAGCAAAGCCAGTAATTTCGTTGAGCTGTAATTCTAATTGTTGTAAAACTTCATGGTAGCCAGCTGCTTGTTCAACAGGTACAAAAGGATGTATGCTACCCCATTGCGCCCATGAAAGAGGCAACATTTCTGAGGCCGCGTTGAGTTTCATGGTACATGAACCCAGAGAAATCATGGAGTGATTTAAAGCCAAATCCTTGCGTTCTAACTGTTTTATATAACGCATTAGTGCCGTTTCAGAGTGGTAGGTATTAAATACTTTTTGGCTTAGAAAAGCTGTTTTTCTCGCCAAGTGCTGGGGCACTTTTGTTTCATTCCCAAGCGAAATAGTAGGTGGAGTTTGTCCTTTAGCGGCAGCAAAAATGGCTACAATCTCTTGGGCATCGGCCACGGAAGTGGCCTCGTTAATTGAAATCCCTACCTGATCCGCTCCAACGTATTGGAAATTGACTTTTTGGGCTTCTGCCAATGCTTTAATTTCTTTGGCTGGCGCCGACACCAATAGGGTATCAAAATAATTTTCGTTGTGCTGGGTATAGCCCAAACTTTCTAGTGCCTTAGACACTGCAACTGTTTTATGGTGCACTCCATGTGCAATATATAACAAGCCTTGAGGTCCGTGGTATACCGCGTACATTCCAGCCATTACAGCCAAAAGTACCTGAGCTGTACAGATGTTAGAAGTGGCTTTGTCTCTTTTGATATGTTGTTCTCTGGTCTGTAGCGCCATTCGGTAGGCTGGCAATCCGTCAGTATCTTTTGTGAGTCCAATGATTCTTCCAGGAATACTTCTTTTATAATCTTCTCTTGTGGCAAAAAATGCGGCGTGTGGCCCCCCATAGCCTAAAGGAATTCCAAAGCGTTGTGTGGTTCCAACCACTACGTCTGCACCCAATTCTCCGGGCGCTGTAAGCATGGTTAAACTTAATATGTCTGCTGCAAAAGCCACTTTTATTTCTGTTGCTTTGGCTTTCTCCATGAACTGGTCTACGGCACCAATCGCACCGTTTTTACCAGGATACTGTACTATGGCACCATAAAAATGGGGCTCAAATGCAAATGCATCTATTGGGCCAACCTCTAATTGAATGCCTAGTGGCGTTGCCCTAGTTTCTAATAAGGATAGGGTTTGTGGTAAAATATCTTCTGAAACAAAAAAGGACATGGCCTCCTGTTTTTTCTGGTCTCTCGTTCTTACATCATAGAGCATGGTCATGGCTTCTGCTGCTGCGGTGCTCTCATCTAATAGAGAGGCGTTGGCGAGATCCATTCCGGTCAATTCACACACCATGGTCTGGAAATTGATTAATGCTTCTAACCTACCTTGTGCAATTTCTGCTTGGTATGGTGTATAGGCAGTGTACCATCCCGGATTTTCTAAAATATTTCTTTTGATTACTGAAGGGGTAATGCTCTGGTGGTATCCTTGGCCTATATAAGTTTTGAATACCTTATTCTTTTGAGACAGTATTTCAATATGAGAAAGGTATTCGTGTTCGCTCATGGCTGGTGCTAAATCCAACGCTTTTTTAAGACGAATGTCTGCAGGAATAGTTTCCAAAATAAGCTGGTCTAGATTCTCTACACCAACTGTTTTTAACATTTGGGATTGTTCTTCTTCTTGTATGCCAATGTGGCGTAATGCAAAAACATCTGTTTTCATAAGCGAAATCGTTATATTAGATCTATAAAAAGCTGCACAAAATTACTAATAAAAAGAATAATTATACTGCCTTTTATACAAGTCTTCACTAAACTTTTTAACCAATTTGAGGGCTTATAAACAGTTTGTTTACTTTTGTGGAATGCGCGGTTTGAGAAGATTTTTTGATTTTTATTTAAAGGCCAGTGTCCACGTGGCTTTTGCCGTGGTATCCCTCAGTTATGTGGGTGCTAAAGGCTTAAACATTTTATGGTCTAATGCTTTGGGGGTTGTGTTGTTTTCGGGAACTGTTATGGGCTATAATTTTATCAAATATGGCTTAGGCGGTCCCTTTTATTTGAAAGTGACCCATAAGTCCTTTATGCCCATGCAAATAGTGAGTTTTTTTTGTGGAGCGCTCGGCTTATACGGGATGCTGTATTTAAACCCATTGGCTTATTTGGTATTACTAATGTTAGTTGTTTTTACGGCCCTTTACGGGCTGCCTATATTTCCAGCCCAAAAAAACCTTAGGGCTATAAAAGGCATGAAAATTTATATTGTTGCTATTGTTTGGGCCCTGGCGACTGTGGTATTGCCACTGTCTACATTGGGGGTTAAAATGGTTTTACAGCTTACTAATTCATCAGATCCTTTTGGGTTCGTGGGTGTTTTAGGCTTGTTTCTATCTCATTTTTTCTTAGTCCTGGCCTTAATGGTTCCTTTTGAGCTAAGAGACTATCTGGAAGACACTCCTCAATTGGCCACACTCCCACAGCGCTATGGGTTGCAAAAGACCAAATACATTGGGATTTTTTGGTCGCTCCTTTTTTTAGGAGGCCATTTATTTGCTGGGGCAATATTGAAATGGCCTATACAAATAGTGGGGGTTTCTCTAATGATTACGCTGCTGCTGATCATAGGGATTTTCTATTCTGGCAAGCATTCAAGTAGCTATTTTACCGATTTTTGGGTAGAGGGAATTCCCATTTTGTTTGCCTTTCTTTGGTGGGCTTTTGAATCGTTTTTGTAATTTTATAAAACAATAAGTGTTTTGGCAAAGGCTAACTCATTTAAAATTTCCCCAATGGAAAAAGCCTCATATCTATGAAAAAAGTCCTTTTTAGCCTATTATTCTTATGTAGTTTTTATGCTTTTGCACAGCATAAAGACAGAGATATGTCTGAGGCTGCAACCAAAATAAACAAGCGTAGCCTGCTAATAGATGTCAGGACCCCTGCAGAATTTAAGGAAGGCCACCTGCCTCATGCGGTTAATATAGATTGGTTGTCTGCTGACTTTAATAAGGCTTTTGACAGCATAGGCAAACGCAATAAGATTTATGTGTACTGTCGTAGTGGTAAGCGTTCCGCAATGGCAGCAGCTTCCAGACTAGACAGTCTTGGTTATAAAAGGGTTGTGAACCTTAAAGGCGGCTATAAGGCTTATGAAAAGACGCAGTAGCTGTGGTGGTTTAAAAAACACAACTTCTAAGCTTCATACAATAGGCTTGATCCTTACTTCAAAAATACCCTAGCACTTTGCTTGATTCAATAAACCTGCTTGTTACTCTATTAACGCTTCTATACTTTGCTTAATTCAATAAACCCGCTCTTTTGAGAAGTGCCTCAGGCTTTGGTTCGCTGCCCCTGAATTTTTTGTACAATACCATAGGATCTTCTGAACCTCCCTTAGAGAGCACAAATTCTTTAAAGTCTGCTGCTACTGTTGNATTAAAAATACCTGCTTCTTTAAATTTTTCAAAGGCGTCTGCATCTAATACCTCTGCCCACTTATAGCTGTAGTATCCTGCTGCATAGCCCCCTTGGAAAATATGAGAAAAAGCGGTACTCATACAACTTCCAGGCTGAGAAGGGTATAGGTCTGTTCCTTTAAATGCATCATTTTCAAAAGCAGCAACATCTGTTATTTCCATTGGATTACTGCTGTGCCAGGCCATATCTAATAACCCAAAACTCAGTTGTCTCAAAGTGGCCATTCCCTCTAAGAAGGTAGCTTGTTCTTTTATTTTTTGGACCAATTCCATAGGAATTAAAGTGTGGTCTTTATAGTGTTTTGCAAAAAGTGACAAGGCTTCTTTTTCATAACACCAATTTTCCATGAGTTGGCTAGGAAGTTCAACAAAATCCCAAGATACGGACGTCCCTGAAAGACTTGGGAAAGTGGTGTTGGCAAGCATGCCATGTAAGGCGTGGCCAAACTCGTGAAATAGGGTGGTGAGTTCTTGAAAAGTAAGTAATGCAGGCGTCTTGGAAGTAGCAGAACTAAAATTACATACTATGGCTATTTGCGGTCTGAAGTCCTGGCCGTCTTTTTTATACTGTGATCTAAAGGAGGTCATCCATGCGCCCCCCCTTTTTCCGGGTCTTGGGTGAAAGTCTGTGTAAAAATAGGATACAAAAGTTCCCTTGTTGTCATACACCTTATAGGTAGACACCTCTTTGTGGTAGACCGGTATGTCTTTGACCTCACTGAAGTTTAATCCGTATAATTTGTGGGCAATGTCAAACATACCCATTACGCAGGCATTTAATGGAAGGTAGGGCTTGAGTACTTCTTCTTCAAAATTAAAAGTCGCTTGTCTGAGTTTTTCTCCTACAAAGGGGCCATCCCATTTTTCTAGGTTTTCTAAACCAAACTGTTCTTTGCCGTACGCTTTTAAGGCCTCCATTTCTGCTTTTGCAGCTGGTAGGGCTTTGTTTAAAATGTTTTGTGAAAAATTAAGCACAGCAGCTGGGCTTTTGGCCATTCTTTCTTCTAAGACATATTGGGCGTGGTTTTCATACCCCAGTAATTGGGCCCTTTGGTGTCTGAGTCTAACAATTTCTAAAACAATGGCCTCGTTGTTGTTTTCGTTCTTTTGAAATCCTTTGCTGGTAAATGCTTTGTGCATTTTTTCACGTAAACCCCGTTGGGTAGAAAACTTCATAAAAGGCACATAGCTCGGGTAATCTAATGTGAAGATCCAGCCTTCTTTATCTTTGCTTTTTGCCAGGTCTTCTGCAGCCGTTTTAACACTGTCTGGTAATCCGTCTAATTCAAGTTCATCTGTAATGTGAAGGGAGAATATTTGGGTGTCTGCCAAGACGTGTTCTCCAAATTCCAACTGAAGTCTAGAGAGGTTTTTATCTATTTCCCTAAGGGTGCTTTGGCCTGCCTCTTCCAAGAGCGCGCCATTCCTAACAAAAGATTTATAAGATTTGTCTAATAATCTTTGAGATTCTGTATCTAGAGATAGGTTGTCTTTCTGTTCGTAAACGGCTTTAACCCTTTTGAATAAGTCGGGGTCTAAACTCAGGTCATTGCTAAAGGCACTGAGAAGTGGAGACACTTCTTGTGCAATTTTTTGCATTTCAGGGGAGGTTTCTGCTGAATTGAGGTTAAAGAATATGCTGGAAATATTTCCCAATGTCTGTCCTGCATAATCTAGTGCTACCACGGTATTTTCAAAAGAAGGTGCTTCTGATTGCTCCTTTACAGCAGTAATCTCCTCTTTGGCAAGGGCTATAGCGGTCTCAAAAGCGGGTTTGTAATGCTCGTTTTTAATCAGGTGAAATGGAGGCGTTTCAAATGGAGCTAATAAGGGATTTTTAGACATTGGCTGACAGGTGTTTTTGTGTGAATATTCAGTTTTAAGCAAGAGCAGCTTGCTCTTTATGACTGAATTGGTTTAGCGTCTTCG
>JGI20152J14361_10002767_pt1 | contig 10240 bp, 6 predicted proteins | sample COG_02_FD_14361 | JGI IMG/M metagenome (IMG submission 14361)
AAGTTGCTCTAAAGGTATCTATGAAGCGCTTTCTAAAAAGCTATATGTGTTTTTAAAATCAATAGACTTCTTCACGGCCTTTTTCTTTTCCTCTTGGGTCAGAGGCAATTTCAATTTTATTATTTACTTGATCCCACATAATTATCTGCATATTACCAAACTGCCTATTTGATTTTTTAAATATATGTCCCATACTTTCCAATTCATCGATCTCGCTCGACATAAATGCTTCTTCCTCATAGAGCACATAATCTGGATGATATTGATGATGAAACCTTGGCAAAGAGACCATAGATTTAGCGTCTCCTCCATTTACCCATTCCAATGTTGCAAGAAGAATCATACTTATAATCCTCGAACCTCCGGGAGTTCCTAAAATTACAAAACCTCTATCTGATTCAAGAAAGGTTGGCGTCATACTGGATAACATTCTTTTTCCAGGTTCCACTGCATTAGCATCATAGCCAATTAATCCATAGCCATTCTCGGTTCCAGGCTTGATAGAAAAATCATCCATTTCATTATTCAGCAAAACACCTGTCCCTTTTGGAACAAAAGCAGACCCAAACCAAAAGTTGATAGATTGGGTCACTGCTACACGATTACCATATTTATCGATTACCGAAAAATGCGTTGTATCATTTCCTTGCCCTTGATATGGTGGGTCAGCAAACTCGAGCGTTTGATTATCTGTTGCATAATTAATATTAATGCTTTCTCTTTGTTTTGCTGCATAACTGGGAGTTAAAAGAAATTCAAGAGAATTAGCCATGAAATCTGGGTCTCCCATTTTTATGGCTCTTTCATAATACGCTCGTCTTAGAGCCTCAATAATTAAATGTTTTTGGGTGGTAAGACTAAGTTTATCTAATTCATATCCTGCTAATATATTAAGAGCATTAGATAAAACCAAGCCCCCTGAGGATGGAAGTCCTGGGGCGATAATTGAAATTCCTTTGTAGGTCGATTTAACTGGCTCTCTCTCAATAACTTTATATCTATTTAAATCTTCTTCGCTCCAAATACCGCCATTATTTTGAACAGATTCAACCATTTTTTTAGCAAAACTTCCTGTGTAAAAACTTTTGTGGCCACCTTTCATTATTTTTTTGATCGTTTTTGCTAGATCAGTTTGTTTTAGAATCCATCCTTTTTTTGGTACCTCACCTTTATCTAAAAAAATTGCTTCGGTTTCTTTATATTTTTTCAGCCATTCCTTTTTATAATTTGCTCCTTTTAAATACCTTTCATTTACAGGAAATCCATTTATTGCTGCCTTATAGGCAGGGACTAAAAGTGTGCTTAATTTTTTTGAACCGTATTTCTCATTGACGTAACTCAATACCGCAGGAATACCTGGTATTCCTGCAGACAATGGCCCAAGCTTTGAAATATTTTTTATAAGGTTCTCATTTTCATCTAGATACATATTTTTATGAGATTGAAGTGGGGCAGTTTCTCTGGCATCTAACATTTTATATTTCTTACTTTTAGCATCATAAATTAACCAGAATGCACCACCCCCTAGACCTGATGCAAATGGCTCTACCACAGAAAGCATTGCACTGATTGTGGTAGCAGCATCATAAGCGTTTCCGCCTTCAGCTAAAATTTTCTCTCCTGCTTTNGTTGCTAGAGCGTTCGAAGTTACAACTGCACCCTTGGATGGAAANAATTCATTGGAGAAAGTATTTCCAGAATAAAATAATATAAATAATAGATAAAGCCAATATCCGTAATTTCTGAATGTCTTCATTTAATAAAAAGCCTTGTTTTTGATTAGTAATCAATTAATATATTTTTATAATCATATTTGATTATTTTACTTTAACCCTAAAATCAATATTTAAATTCACATAAACATGACAAATAAAAAATTATATAAACTTTTTCTTATTTTATTCTCTTTAACAATATTAATTGGTTGTGGTAAGTCAGATACAAGTCAGCTTATTGATAAAGCTCTAGAGGCTGAACATAGAACGCCTTCTTATATCCAGCGTGATAAATATCGCCATCCCAAAGAAACATTACTCTTTTTTGGTCTTAACCCAGAACTGTCTATTGTTGAAATTACTCCAGGATATGGTTGGTATACAGAGATTTTAGCTCCTCTGATGCGCAATAGAGGGCATTACTCCTATGCTTCCTTAAGACTGCATGAAAAAATAAACCCTTTCTTTATTAAGCTAGAACGAGCATTTAAAGAAAAGATGAAAAAAAATCCTGATATCTATGACCAGCTTCGTTGGGTTCATTTTGATCCAAAACAGCCTGAATTTGCTCCGAATGGTCCTGTTGATATGGTTCTTACATTTAGAAATGTCCATAATTGGGCGAAAGCGGGATCAGCTGAAGCGATGTTTGCTGGTTTTGCAAAGGCGCTTAAGCCTGGAGGAATTCTTGGTGTTGTAGAGCATAGAGCAAAAGTAGGGACGCCTTTAGAAAGGCAGATTGAAAGTGGTTATATGACTGAGGATTATGTTATTCAGATGGCAAAGGATGCTGGTTTCAAACTTGATGCTAAATCCGAAATCAATGCAAATCCGAAGGACACTGCTGATCATCCAAATGGCGTTTGGAACTTGCTGCCTAGCTTAAGGGGTGTGGGAGATGATGACAAGGCAAATATTATATCAATTGGAGAGTCGGATCGAATGACCTTAAGATTTATTAAGGAATAATAATCGGCCAATCTTGGGTCTATTTGTTCAAATAAATGGTGGAGGTAAGCGGGATCGAACCGCTGACCCCTTGCATGCCATGCAAGTGCTCTCCCAGCTGAGCTATACCCCCATGAGATTAATCTCGATAATTTTTTTCAGTATCAAATTGACTTAAATCAACTTTAGGCTGAGGCTTCCAACCCGGTTTTGAATGTTCCGCAATGACATTAGTAAAAATACCACCTCTTACAAAAAACTTAGCTGTTAAGCGCATGAACCTTGGGTTTGTTGCCTTAACAAGGTCATCTAAAATACTGTTCGTTACCGCCTCATGAAAGCACCCTTCATCTCTAAATGACCAGATATAGAGTTTTAGACTTTTTAGTTCCACACAAGTCTTATCGGGGATATAATCAAGGTATAAAGTAGCAAAATCAGGTTGGCCTGTTTTTGGACATAAACAAGTAAACTCTGGGATTTGCATATGAATATGAATATCTCTTTGAGCGTTGGGATTTTCGAATGTTTCTAGTGTTTTGGTGGGTTGGGCAGTTGGCTTTCCACCAAGTGAATTTTGATTCATAACTTAAGCTTAAAATTTATATAAAAGATGACATTATACTGCCTTGAACAAATTCTTTTTCAACAAAATCCAAAGATCGGTAACAATTGAAACTTAAACAGATTAAATTAGCAGGTTTTAAAACATTTGTTGATCCCACAACGATAAAAGTTGACGCACAATTAGCAGGCATAGTGGGTCCAAATGGTTGTGGTAAGTCTAATGTAACCGAATCAGTTAAATGGGTTCTCGGCTCATCGTCAGCTAAAGAGCTTAGGGGCGGGACGATGGAAGACGTCATATTCTACGGAAGTGATACAAGGCAAGCTATTTCTAGAGCAAGTGTAGAACTTTTCTTTGATAATTCTGAAGGTATAGCACCGCAAGCATGGGCCAGTTACGCTGAAATATCAGTCAAAAGAATAATAGAGAAAGAAAAAGGGTCGAGCTATTTTATAAACAACACCCAAGTTAGAAGAAAGGATGTGGCCGACTTATTTCTTGGAACTGGATTGGGAGCAAAGGGTTATGCAATTATTGGTCAAAATACCGTCTCACAAATTATCGAAGCTAAGCCAGAGGAGCTTAAAAATTTCCTTGAAGAAGCTGCTGGAGTTAGTCAATACAAGGAAAGAAGGAAAGAAACAGAATATCGCTTGCGTGATACAAAAGAGAATCTTTCAAGGGTTGAGGACTTATTAAGAGAGATAAATCAACAGATTACAAAGCTCGAATCGCAAGCTGAAACGGCGAGTAAATATAATAAACATCAAGAGAATTTAAAATTTCAAGAAGCTCAAGTATGGGCACTAAAGAAAAGAGATGCAAATGAATCTTGGGATCAAATAAAAGAACTTATTAATAATCAACAAAGTGAATTAGATCAATTCACAACTGCCCTAAGGGAAATTGAGGTTAATGTTGAAAAGGCAAGACAAGAGCACTCTGATAAATCAAATGAAATTAATTCTGCACAAGCTAAATTTTATGAAGTAAATGCGGTTGTATCTGATGCAGAAAATTCACTTAATAATATCAAGAACAACCTTGAAAGATTAAAGATTACCGTAGTTGAAAGTGAAGAAAAATTAAAATCACATACCACCTCAATTGAAGAGATTGAAAAGGCAATGGAGGAAAATCAAAGTTTAATACAAATAGAAAATGAAAAATTATCACAACATCAAAAAAATGCTGGAGAAGATAAAGCAAAACTTGTTGAGGCCGAAGCAGGATATCGAGCTTTAGTAGAAAAATTAGATTTACAACAAATTGAAAATCAAAAAATTCATGAATTGATAAATCTAGAAACAACCCGAATTGATTATATTAGTAAGAGTATTGATGATCTAGAAGCTAGAAAAAAACTACTTGATGATGAGTCTTCAAGTATCAATGAAAAAAATTCAGATAAAGTTATTCCAACAAAAAGTTTTGAGGATATTGATAATCAAATTTCTAATGCCGATAGAGAATTGTTAGAAAAAAAACAATTATTGAATAAGTTGGAGAGCGAAAAAGAAAAACTCAACCTTCAGAAAGAGGAGCATTTTAAGAGGGTGCAGCAAACAGAAATTCAAATTACCACTCTTTCAAACTTTGTTGATAATGAGATTACTGATGAGGTTACCAGCAATTTTCTTGAAAAATTAGGTATCAATAAAAATAGCAATATTTTTAAAAAAGTTGATATTGAAAAAGGTTGGGAGAAGGCTGTAGGCTTTATCCTTGCAGATTATGCAAGCGCATATGAAAATAAAAGATTAGCCCCGAATTCATTTAAAGAGATACCAACAGATATTGCTTTTATCTTTGAGGGAAGCTCAGATAACAACTCTGAGATAAATAAAAAACTGACGCCTATTCTTTCAAAAGTTTCCTCAAAGACTTCAAGCATAAGTAATGTTTTATCTGAGTGGTTATGCAATACCTACATTACAAATGATGCGGATATTGAAAACAATCTTAAAGCACTTAGGTTTGGTGAAATATTAATTGATCGGCAAGGTAATATTCATGGAAAAAACTTTCAGGTTTTCAGAACTGAAAATAAATCCAACATAAACAAGCTCACTAACCTTAAGCTTCTTGAGGACTTAAAAAAAGAGTTACCTTCTCATAAGAGCAAGCTTGAAAACTCAATTAGGATGTCGGATGAGAATACCGAAAAACTAACAGGTTTAAAGGAAGAAGTTGATCTTTTGTCAGATAAAAAAATTAATTTAATCGAAGAAAAAAATTCAATAAATATTGAGGTAAACAAGCTTCAACAAATTGAGATACATCGACAAGAGAGAATTCTTAATATAGACAATGAACACAAAGAGGCTGATATAAAAATAAATGAATTTAGGAGAGAGTTAAATCAAAAACGAGAGAGCCTTGAAATTCACATTAAAGAGAAACCTAATTTACAAGAAGCACTTGATGGGCTAACAAAAGATAAAAATATGGCCGAAGAGAGATTTGAATCTGAAAGACAAAAAGTTTTTGCACGTGACAAAGTTGAGCAGGAGCTTATTTTTAACTTAAAAATCCATCAAAATAAACATGAAGATTTTGTAGAGAAATTAAATCATAACGCTAATGAAAAATTAAGATTAGAAAAGCTTATTAACGACACCCATACTCAGCTAGATGATAAAACTACTGAGAATCAAGAAATCTTGCTTAAAGAAAGTCTTTTAGAAAAAGAACAAGCAGAAAAGAACCTTGTTAAAGTAAGAGAAGAGCTTGTCACTAAAGAGGAAAATCTAAAAAATTTAGAAACTTCTCGGTTAGAGAAACAGCATTCTCTAAACCCACTCAGTGAAAAGCTTCAGGAGACAAAGATACAAGAGAGAGAGGCTCAGATTTTATTTCAACAATGCTGTCAAGAAATTGAGAAAACTAACTTTCAAGAAAGTGAATTATTAGATTCAATTGATACTGAAGCGAATGTTGAATCAATCATTGAAAAATGTGACTCAATTCGACTAAAGATGGAACGTTTAGGTCCTGTTAATCAAGCTGCTATTGATGAACTCAGTTCTATTCAGGAAAGAAAACAATATTTACAAAAGCAGTCAGATGATTTAACTGAGGCAATGACAACGCTTGAAAATGCAATTAAAAAAATTGATAACGAAACAAGGGAGAAGTTAGACGAAACCTATAAGGAAGTTAATAAAAACTTTAATGAATTTTTCAAAAGGTTATTTACGGGGGGTAAAGCAGAGCTTCAATTATTAGGTGATGAAATATTAGATACAGGCCTTCAAGTTTCTGCCCAACCGCCTGGTAAGAAAAATACAACCATCAATCTTTTATCAGGGGGAGAAAAAGCTTTGACTGCTATCTCCTTAATTTTTGCTCTATTTAAATTAAACCCTTCTCCTTTTTGTGTAATGGATGAAGTTGATGCCCCACTAGATGATACAAATACAGGGAATTTTTGTTCATTAGTTAAAGAAATGGCAGAAAAAACACAATTTCTTATCGTTACGCATAACCGAATTACTATGGAAATTGCTGAGCAGTTGATTGGTGTGACTCAGCAAGAATTAGGTGTTTCTAGAATTGTAGAGGTAGATATGCGTGATATTGATGAGATGGAGTTGGCTTACTAAACATGAACGATGTACAACTCGCACTTCTAATAGCAGGGGTGGTCATTATTTTAATAATGATTATTTATAACTGGAGTGAACTAAAAAATTTATCCAAGAAACAAGCAAGCTTAATTAAACCAAAAAATGTTTTTAGTGACGAAAATGACCCTTTATTTCATAATTCAAATGTAAGAGAAGAGCCCTCTCCTGTATTTGAGGTGGAAGAAACGACTACTGTCAAACCCGATGAAACTCTNNTCGGCTCTGAAAAAATCATAAACTATAATTTACCCGATGGTATTTACAGGGATGTTGAAACTGTTATTTCGATCACCTCAAAAAAAATGCAAGAGGGAAGTGGTGGGCTGCTCCTAGACAGAATTAAAGCAATGCCCGGAGTAAGGGTTTACGTAAGAAAAGATAACAATTTGTGGGCCACAGAAGCTGCTGTTTATGACACAATTGAGTTTAACCAGGTACTATTGGTGCTCTTGTTAGCAAGCAGAAAATACATACTTGATTCGAAAAGTATTGAAGCATTTCGAGAGCTTGCCAACGAAATTTCATCAAAAGTCGATGGATCAATATTTTGGTTATCAAATCAAGATATTGAAAAAGAATCTTTCCATTTGGGTAAATTTAGGAAAGAAGTGGATCATTCATTAATACTTCAAGTTTATCCCAAATCTGACCCAACTTTTCATGCAGGGCCGCTCATAGATTTTTTTAAACAGCCTATCTTTAAAATAAACAATAAGGGTTATCACGAATTAATCAATTCTGAATCAGGTATAAAGATATGTACATTAACCTCACTTTCTGGAAAAGCATTAAATATAAGTCATGAAGCTTTCCTTCAAGGAATTGTCTTTAAAATGGATATTCCCAATACAATTAAAATCACAGCTAGTTTTAATGAGATGGTTGAAACGATCAAGCAATTCAATACTAAGCTTAACGGGGTTCTTGTTGACTCAAGCAGAAAGCCCTTGAATGATGAGAAAATTAGTCAAATCTATGTACATTTGAAAAAGTTAGAAAAGATAATGCAAGAAAAGAAAATTCCATCTGGCTCAGATGTTGCACAAAAAATGTTCAATTAAACTATGAAAAAAAATATTGAATTAGAGACAAAAGCTTCAGCTTTAAAAGCAAAGATTCAAGAACATAACTTTAACTACTATGTAAAAGATGAACCAACTATCTCTGATAGCCAATATGACGTTCTCTTAAAAGAACTAGAGAGTTTAGAGAAGCAGTGCCCAGAATTAATTACTCCAGATTCACCATCTCAGAGAGTTGGAATGCTTTCAAATACTGCATTTAATCAGGTGAAGCATACCAAGCCAATGTTATCTCTAAGTAATGTTTTTTATAATGAAGAGTTAGTGGCTTTTGATAAAAGAGTTAAGACTGACCTTGGTATTGAAAGCATTAGTTATGCAGTTGAACCAAAATTTGACGGTCTTGCAGTAGCTTTAATTTATGAACACGGGATATTTACACTAGGTGCAACCAGGGGTGATGGCTTTACAGGTGAAGATGTGACACATAACCTTAAAACGATTAAATCCATACCTCTTAAAATTAATACTAAAAATCTTCCATCAAGGATTGAAGTTCGAGGGGAGGTTGTTATGTTTAAAGAAGATTTTTTTGCATTAAATAACAAACAAGAAGAATTAGGACAGAAGGTATTTGCAAATCCTAGAAATGCTGCAGCAGGAAGCTTAAGGCAACTAGATTCAAATATAACAGCGACAAGACCCTTAAGGTTTTATGCTTACAGTATAGATTTTGATGGAATTGAAGATAATCTGGCGTCCCAATCTGATTCAATCAAATTACTAAATCAACTTAAAATACCAACAACAAACCTTGTGAAAGAAGTAAAAAATGTTGATGAATTGTTGGCATATTACAATGATATTGTTGATAAAAGACAGACGTTACCTTTTGATATTGACGGAGTTGTTTATAAGGTGAATTCCTTCAATTACCAAGATGAGCTTGGTTTTGTATCAAGAGCTCCCAGATGGGCCGTAGCTCATAAGTTTCCAGCTGAAGAAGCTGAATCACAAATTATTGATATTGATGTTCAGGTTGGCCGGACAGGCGCTATTACACCCGTTGCAAGGCTTAAGCCAACTTTCGTGTCAGGTGTAACAGTCACAAATGCTTCGCTCCATAACGAATCTGAATTGTTAAGAAAAGACGTACATATTAATGACTATGTTTTAATTAGAAGAGCAGGGGATGTTGTGCCTGAGGTGGTGAGTGTCATCCAATCTAAAAGACCAAAGAACATAAAAACGTTTACCATGCCAACAAATTGTCCGGTTTGTAACACAAAACTAAAAAAAGAAGAGGGCGAAGCTGTGCTTCGCTGTAACGCAGGCAGTCAATGTCCAGCCCAAAAGAAACAATCAATCATGCATTTCGCATCAAGAAAAGCAATGGATATAGATGGATTGGGTGAGAAGATAATTGATCAGCTTCTTGAATCTAGTTTAATAGACGATGTTTCAGACTTATATACACTGAATCTTGAATCGCTTCAAAATTTAGAAAGGTTTGGAGAAAAGTCTGCNNAAAATCTCGTAGAATCAATCAATAAATCAAAAGANACTACTTTAGGTAGGTTAATATATGCACTTGGTATAAGAGGTGTGGGTGAGGCGACAGCTAAAGATATTGCTAAAGAATTCGGAACTATATCAAANATAAAAGCACAAACGGTGGTCACTCTTGAAGATGTTGATGATATTGGGCCGACTGTATCAAAATTTATTTTTGACTATTTTAATGACTTAAATAGCACTAACCTAATTGATAAATTGCTTGCAAATGGAGTGAGATTTAAAGCTGAAGTAAAAAAAGAAGTGGGTGAGGCACCTGAAATTAGTGAAAAAGTCTTTGTTTTGACGGGGACGCTTCCCACACTCAAAAGAGAGGACGCCAAAGAAATAATTGATCAATATGGTGGAAAGGTAACAGCAACAGTATCAAAAAAAACAGATTATATCTTAGCTGGCAGCGATGCTGGAAGTAAGCTTGAAAAAGCTCAATCCCTCGGTGTTAAAGTGATAACAGAAGATGATCTTATTAAATGGACAACGGAGAAAAAATGATTAAACAATCTACTTTAGCTTTATCTTTTATTATATTGTTTTCAAATAATTTATTTGCTTACAATGTAAATAATGAATGTGAAAAAAAATTAAACAAAGGCCAATATAAAGAAGCCTTGAAAGCAGCAAAATTAGTAGAAAATAAGTACGATTCGAATTTTTGTATGGGAAAAGCTAATTTTCAACTCAGAAATAACGAGCAAGCTATTAAAAACTTTGAGCTTGCNGAGAAAGAAGCAACTCTTCAAGCAGATCAAATGCAGGCAATNCTCTTTAAAGGCATAACAGAAA
>JGI20152J14361_10002770_pt1 | contig 10231 bp, 11 predicted proteins | sample COG_02_FD_14361 | JGI IMG/M metagenome (IMG submission 14361)
CTGTGGGCCACAGCGTTGTGAATTTTACGAAATAATCTTTAACCGCAGCAACAGTGGTTTGTTGCAGCATCACCTCGGATAACCAAACAAAATAGGGATCAGGCAGAACCCCCGCGCGTCGATCAGATGGCGCAACGCGCCACGGCATGACGCGTGCATTTACATCATACCAAGACAGTAAATCCGTTGAATTAACCAAATTGTTTTGCAAGCCATATCCCCAAGCCAAAAGAATCTGCTATAGCATAGTCTGGTCACAGGAATTAGAAACGATGAAACGCAAATCGCGGGGATTTTTGCAAACGGGCGGATTATTAAAATCCCGCATTCGCAGCGCGTCTGAAACGCGCGGCTTTGCTGAAACCCGTTTGTTGACCAATTGGGCCGATATTGCAGGCCCCGCGATTGCTAAATTGTGCCGCCCCGTCAAAGTCAGCTACCCACAACAAGGCTTCGGTGCGACACTGACTGTGCTGACGACAGGCGCCAATGGCCCTATGCTACAAATGCAATTGCCACAAATCATGCAAAAGGTGAATTCAGTCTATGGGTACAATGCAATCAGCCGCATTAAGATCACCCAGACTGCACCGACCGGGTTTGGCGAACCAGATGCGTCGTTTGAGCGCAAAAAACCCACGAAACCGTTATCTGATGTGCAACGAAATGACGTTGAACTTTCTGTGAAAGATGTATCTGATAGCAATCTAAAGGATGCGCTTGCTCGATTGGGTGAAAACATTTTGACTAAACAAAACAAGGACAAGTAGTTATGGATCGCAGAACATTTACAGCCCTATTGGGCGCCGCCAGCATCGCAACACCGGCATTCGCCGAAGATGCAGTAAAAGCACCAATTGTTGTACCCGACATGATCATGGGCAGCGAAGACGCACCAATAACAATGTATGAATATGCATCGTTCACTTGCCCGCATTGCGCAACATTTCACAAAAATGTTTTCCCAAGCTTACGCAAAAACTACATCGACACAGGCAAAGTAAAATTCGTCTACCGCGAAATATTCTTCGATGGTCCAGGCTTATGGGCCGCGATGATTGCGCGTTGCGGTGGTGAAATGCGTTATTTCGGTATCACCAAAATGTTGTACGAACGCCAACGCGAATGGACCCAAGGCGCAGGCGGTGCAGAAATTGCACAAAACCTGTATAAACTTGGCCGCATTGCTGGCTTAGAAGACGAAACCATGGAAGCTTGTCTTCAAGATGCAGATATGGCCACCGCAATGGTCGCAAAATTCAAGATCGATTCCGAAGCAGATGGTGTGACTGCAACCCCAACTGTGCTTGTGAATGGCACAAAATTGAACACTGGCTCTTACACAAATTTGGCCGCAGAACTTGAAGCGCTAATAAAATAGATGGCTGATTTACCCCTAAAAGGAATCCGCGTCATTGAACTGGCACGTATTTTGGCTGGCCCTTGGGCCGGTCAAACGCTGGCGGATTTGGGTGCAGAAGTTATAAAAGTCGAAAGCCTATCAGGTGACGATACGCGTAGTTGGGGGCCTCCATTTATCAAAACTGACGGCGAAACCAGCGCCGCATATTACCACAGCTGTAATCGTGGCAAGCACTCGGTTTCATTGGATTTTCAAACCCCACAAGGCCTGGCCGATCTTAAAAAACTGATCGCATCCGCAGATATTTTGATCGAAAATTTCAAAGTCGGCGGATTGGCAAAATACGGGCTGGATTATGCCAGTTTATCACTTGAATTTCCAGCGCTAATCTATTGTTCTATAACGGGTTTTGGTCAAACTGGCCCATACGCAAGCCGCGCAGGTTATGACTTTTTAATGCAAGGCATGTCAGGGTTAATGTCTGTTACAGGCGAACCAGATCGCCAGCCACAAAAGGTAGGCGTGGCCGTCACCGATGTTTTCACAGGACTCTACGCGGTTATCGGTATTCAAGCAGCACTTCGCAGTCGCGATAACACAGGGCGCGGTCAACATATTGATATGTCCCTATTGGATGTTGCAACCACGGTCACCGCCAATCAGGCCATGAATTATTTGGCAACAGGAACAGCCCCGAACCGCAAAGGTAACGATCATCCAAATATCGTGCCATATTGCGTTGTCGCCACCAGCGATGGTCATGTTATTTTGGCGGTCGGCAATGACAGCCAGTTTCGAAAATTTGCCACTATATTTGATGCCGATTGGGCAGATGATGCACGCTATGCCACAAATCCAGCCCGCATAGATAACCGCGTTGATCTGCTGGATAAAATCGAATCTCAAACAACCACTTTGACCAAATCACAACTGTTATCAGCCTGCGAAGAACGCGGCGTGCCAGCTGGTCCAATCAACACAATGGACGAAGTTTTCAAAGACCCCCACGTTATTCACCGCGGGATGCAAGTGAATGCAGGCGGCGTACCATCCGTACGTAACCCGATTGTGTTTTCCGATATGGAAATGAAAATTGATAAACCGTCGCCTAATCTTGGATCTGGAAATGAGCGGTTTCTGAAATAACGGCTTTAGTGCTTAGTTCCTGCAACTTCGTAAAGCCGAATGCGTGTCACATCCTCCCAGCGATACGGGTTTTCCATCGCGCCGTATGAATCAGCCCACTCACCTTCGGTCGGCTTCGTCACTTCACTGTAAGTCATACAATTATAGCATTGAACCTGTAGTTCGACCGTTTCGAGTATACTGGCTACCACCCACCATTCATGATCACATGTTGCTGGGTCAGCCGAAATAAGGTCCAATCGCTTGAACAGATATTTCGTTGTCAGGAACCGCCCTGGAATCAAGAAACTTAGGTATGCTAACAATTTTTCCAAAATAGTTCCTCCAATCGCTCCACCAACACTGGATCATCATCAATCGCCAATCGCACAGGCAACGTCAGAACTTTTTGCTGCCATTCTTTAGGCAAACGCGCCGCATCCTTTTCAGTGGTCACCAGCTGCGCACCTTTTGCCCATGCATCCGCATCCAAACGTTTTAACATCGCTTCGGGAATTTTTTGGTGATCTCCAAATTCACGCGTTTCAATAACTTTGACACCTAAACCTCTCAAGGTATTGAAAAACTTTTCTGGCCGCCCAATTCCCGCAAAGGCATAGGCATGCAAGCCATCCCAATCCATACCGGTCTGTAGGGGCTTCAACACGCCCGTCATCAATGGCACATCACCTGTCGCAATCTCACCTTTAGTACCAATTGCCATAACAATATCTGTTCGCGACAACCCGCGTTTCACAGACTCGCGCAGCGGTCCCGCGGGAAATACACGTCCATTGCCAAAACCAATGTGGCGATCAACAACCGTAATCGTCAAATCATATGCCAGCGCAGGATTTTGCAAACCATCATCCAAAACGATCACATCGGCACCCGCCGCCACCGCCATCTCCGCACCTTCTGCGCGATCGCGTGAAACACAAACAGGGCCAAACCCTGACAACAGCACCGGTTCGTCGCCAACATCATCCGCCGTATGCGCAGGTGTGACCATAACTGGCCCAACCATCGACCCACCATAACCACGACTGACAACAAACGGGCGCTTACCCATCGCCGTCAATCGCATCACTAAATCAATTGTCGTTGGCGTTTTACCTGTGCCACCCATGTTAATATTGCCAACACAAATAACAGGCACACCAACACGTAACCGCGTACCCGTACGCAACCGCCACGCAGTTGCAGCACCATAAATCCAAGACAACGGCGTCAAACATAACCCTAACACGCTGTTCGGTCTGTTCCAAAAACTAGGCGGCCGCATTTGCATTCCCCTTTTCTAGATAACCATCCAATAATTCGATCACACGGTCATTCACTTCGGCCCCTGCTGATGACACTTCCCATGCGGCGTGCGCCATTTCAGCGGCGCGATCAGGCGACAATGTTTCTGATAACGCGGTTGCTAACATTTCTGAATTATACACCATCCGCGCAGCACCCGCATCCGAAAGCCGATCAAAACTATTTTGAAAATTTTGTGTATGTGGCCCATGCAAAATTGCCGATCCCAATGCGGCGGCTTCAAACGGATCACAGCCCCCTGCAACAACCAGCGAATGCCCCAGAAAACTGACTGGTGCCAACCGAAACCACAGCCCCAGATTATCATCCCCATAAGTCACATAAATATCTGTGTCAGGCGCAGGCATCGGCACCTTGTCACGCAAGCTTGCCCGCAACCCAAGCGCAGTTAACTTACTGACAGCAGTCATTGCTTGAGCTTTGTCAGCCATATGCAAAATCATCATCAAACCTTGCGCCATACGCGACACACGACGCTGCGCCTTGGCCAATGCCGCCACTTCACCAGCCGCCACATGCACAGCCAGCCATACAGGTCGATTGTTAAGTTGCGCTGCCAAACGGGCGCGCTCTAATTCATCATGGGGTAACGCGCGCGCGCCTGCATGCATGACACCCAATACTTCAAGCTTGGCACGTGGCGCATTTGCACGGCGCAAGCGTTTCGCAGATTCGTCTGTTTTCGCCAAAATCCGGTCAAAGCTCGCCAGATACAAGCCGATGAAATTTGGAAACCACACGAACTTTCTCGCCTGCTTGCGGCTCATCCCTGCATTCGCATAGATCGCGGGTATTTTCGCACGCGCAACTTTACGCATCAAAACTGGGCGGATCGTGTCCGATACCCAAACCAGTGCATCTGGATGCCATTTGCGCAAAAAATTCGCCGTAAAACCTGGATGATCAAGCGGCAAATGTTGATGCGTCCCAGGCAGATCAAACTCCCCTTTGGGATCATCCTCTTCTGTCGTCCACAAAAACTTAACGTCATCACGGTCTTCAAAATGCGCAATAATTTCGCCGAAATTTTTGCATTGCGCTAATGTCGGCGCATGAAGCCAAATCAACGTGCAATCATCACGCGTCGGAAAATTTGCACCTAACAACTGATCGACTAATTCAGCGCGATACTGTTGGGTTTCCATTTTGTGGATCAATTTATTTTTCACAAAGGGCTGCATGAACCAAGCCGAAGCATGTTTCAATGCCAGCCCAATTGAAAACCGCTTCATATGCGATTAACCCAGTTCTTCGGTCGCGCCGGCAGGTTGGCTTTCATCACGTAAACGGTGAAGGTGCGCGATAAAATAACGGGCATGCGCATTGTCCACTGTTTGATGCGCTTTTGCTTTCCAAGCGTTATACGCAGCTTCGTAGTTTGGGAAAACACCAACCAAATCTATTTCATCACAGTTGCGGAATTCTTTGGTTGCTGGATCTTTCAGCTCGCCGCCGAAAACCAAATGTAGTCGTTGTGTCATACCTTATCCTTTTTCGCTGAAAATACGCCGCCCATGCGAGATTGGCAACCGACTAAAGATACTCGAAAAACTGATCCATAAGGGTATCGTTGGCCGCAATCATACCATTCATTTTGGCAGACGGCGTGTTGTAAATTGGGCTTTCACGGTCTTGCGTTTTTACCTTCGCACCTGCCTCGGTACAGATCAAATCGCCCGCGGCCACATCCCATTCCCACGTAGGGCGCAATGTCATCATGCCATCGAAATGGCCTTGTGCAACCAAACACAAACGATACGCCAATGACGAACGAAAGTGGCGTTCAATTGGCGGTGGTCCATCACGCCACAGATCGCCACGCGTTTGCGAACCGGACGCCAACATTCGCGCCCCTTTGATTTCATCTCGCTGGCTTGCATTGATTTTCTCGCCATTTAACCAAGCACCGGCACCCAACCGTGCGCTGAACGTCAAATCTTTTGCGGGTAAATGCACCACAGCTTCTGTTACAATACCCTTTCGCGCAATCGCGATGGATGTTGCGAAATTTTCGTGGCGGTTCAAAAATGACCGCGTTCCATCAATTGGATCAATGATGAAAACCACATCACAATCACAACGCGCTAAATCGTCATCCGCTTCTTCGGACAAAATACCATAGTCAGGACGAGCCTGCGAAAACCGTTCCAGCAGCATTTTATCGATGCTAAGATCAGCCTCACAAACAGGGCCTTGCCCGTCACCTTTATCCCACTGCTTGGGTTGCTTGCCATAAAAAGACATCGCAATTTCGCCGGCACAAAGCGCCGCATCATGGATCAACTGCAGGTCACTTTCCGGCAATGGTCAAACCTTCCACCAACAAACTGGGTACAACCCGCGATAGGTGCGCGCGTTCATCATTCGCCGCAATCATATTTTTTAACATATCCAACAAGTTACCAGCCACAGTACATTCATTCACAGGGCCAATAATTTCACCGTTTTCAACCCACAAACCAGCCGCCCCACGCGAATAATCGCCCGTATTGGGGTTAATTGTTGATCCAATCATTGACGTAATAATCAGCCCAGTGCCCATTTGTGAAATCAAGTCGTCGCGGCTATATTCACCACGTGTTAATTCCAAATTTCCAGTACTTGGCGATGGCGGCGATCCAACACCGCGCGCCGCACTTGCCGTACTGCTCATGCCCAATTGACGTCCAGTCGACAAATCCAACGTCCAACCCTGCAAAATACCATCTTTGATAATATCGCGCGGCGTTACGTTTAAACCTTCGCCATCAAACGGCTTCGACCCTGCAACAGATTTTCGTGTTGGGTCCTCGCGCAAGCTCATATTTTTTGGCAGGATTTGTTCGCCTAATTTATCCTTGGCCCAACTGGAACCGCGAACAATCGATGCCCCATTTACCGCCCCCACCAGATGACCGATCAGGCTGGATGAAATGCGTTCATCAAACAACACCGGATATGAACCTGTTGGTGGGCGTTCGGCGCCACCACGTGCAACAGCGCGTTCACCAGCAAGTCGGCCAATTTCTTCAGCGCTTGGAACGTCTGCATAATGGCTGCGGGATTCACCGCACCAATCACGTTCCATATTCAATCCATCACCCGAAATTGCCACACAAGACACCGAATGCGATGTCCGACGATATCCACCCGAAAATCCGTTACTGGTGGCCAAGTGCAACGATACATCGCTTAACATTGACGACGCGCCTTGGGCCTTGGCCACACCATCCACGCCCAGCGCAGCCGCTTCGGCACGCATTGCGGAATCTTGTAAATCATTCGATGTTGGCTGTGACGTAGAGTCGTATAAATCCAACGCATCCACATCCCAATCCGTTGCCAGCTGATCCGTATCCGCCAATGCACAAAATGGATCACGCGGCGCTTCGTTTGCCATTGCGATGCAGCGCTCTGCCATTTGTTCCATAACATCAACGCTGACGTCTGATGCGGATACTGATGCTTGTCGGTCACCCTGAATTACCCGCAATCCGATATCAATACCTTCGGCACGTTCCGCGTGCTCTAATGCCCCTTCGCGAACATCAATGGAAACGGATGTGCCATCCACAACTAAAACATCCGCCGTCTGCGCACCTGCGCGTTTGGCGATGTCTAATAATTGCTGTGCAATGTTGCTTAAATCTTGTGTCATGGTGGTGTCCATTTTTGCCCAATTCTAACGCTCTGGGCAAATTGGAACAACCACGAAACGCAATCCTATTTCAATGGAACACCATTCGCCGAAATGCTGCCATCAGGCGAAATCATAATTTGGCTCGTCAGATGATCTATCCCTTCGCCACCTTGCTTGAAAAACACACTCATCATGCCTTTGGCCATCATCGCATTTTGCACAGGCAACAAACCCGCTTCGGTCAACTTGCCCATCAACGCATCCACACCTTTAACCGAAACATTGGCCGTGCCCGACGCGGCAGGCGGGAACGAAGAGCTGTCCACATTAAACGAACCATCTGTTTTCACCTCTGCGCCCAGCGCATTCAGGTTCAACGCTGTAATTTTCACATCGCTAAATTCCACCGGTAATCCTGTTGCCATTTGCGTCACATCAATATCCGCAATCTTCTGGGACCACTTCACATCGGCAGACAGATCAATTTCCAAATTCGCTTTGTCACGTGGCAACAATCCTTTGGCATCAAACATGCCCCAAATCGCGGGGTCCAGTTCCAATCCCATCAATGCCATCTGAATAGAAGCAGTCTTTGTCTGCTCAACATTATCCAGCGGGACCGCGATAAACTGGCTGACTGAATCGATCGATACGCTCATTGGCGGCATTCCCATGGCACTGACAATATATTTAAGATCCTTGCTGTCTCCACTTATCGAAACAACGCCCTTATCCGCAGCAACGCGACCTTTACCTGCACCACCGGTAAAACCTACCGAAACGGGGCCCGCAGGGGATACCGCATTGGTTTGCATTTCCATACCGCTGATCGCATAATCCGTGAAAAATAGCTCGTCGCCACTCCAGAATTTTTGATAACTTTCCACATCACGCCCGCCAATAACAGGCGCACGGTAATTCCCCGCAATATCGGCCATGCTCATCTTAACGGACATATCTTGCCCCTCGATGTTAAGTTCATATTCCAGATCAAATTTCGGATATTCAAACGTTCCCGTCATAATATCATTCGCCAGTATCGATTGTGAATTGCCGTCGTTCATCTGCAATGTCATCTCAAACAAATCACCAGCATTCATCGTTGCTTTGACCTGATCGAACGCCATATCATACGACCGCGCACCGGCCTTACCACCAATTTCCATGCTCAACCCCTGGGTCGTAAACACACCATCCATTTTCTTACCATCAGGCAGATCGCCCGCAATCGCAATTTCATCGGCCATGGTCACTGCATAACCACCCAACAATTTTTTCGAAACTTCGACCCACGGCAACACAAATTTCGGCCCATCTTCTGGGCTTTCAAACGTCACATCATTCCAACGTGTTGAACGACCTGCATCATCCTTGCTACCAACATTTGCCTCGCCGGCGCTGGACCAAAAAGTGGCAAACAACTCTTCCATCACGGCGGTTGTGTCGGCGTCTGCCATCACGGGCGCCAATGGTGTCAAACTGATGCAAATGGTCAAAATAGTAATTTTGGAAAAACGGGTCATATCAAATCCTTTGGTGTTATCTGAATACGCTCATAAATCACGCGACAATTGCCCGCAATAGTTGTGTAAGATTTAGGTTGCAATACGCGGTATCTTGCGGTTGTGTCGCATTGATATTTTCGGAGAGAACACATGACTTGGACGCCAGAAAAAACAATCGTAAACAGCTGGAACGAATGGGACCCGTTGAAACACGTCATCGTCGGCCGTGCTGACGATTGCCACATCCCGCCAGAAGAGCCAGCACTGGACGCCAAAGTCCCCGAAGACAGCGATATGCGTGGCACTTGGGGTCGCCGCCCCCAAGAAACAATCGACCGCGCAAACGAGCTGTTGGATAACTTCGCAGGCATGTTGCAAAAGCGTGGCGTCAAGGTTGATCGCCCAACATCCATCGATCACAGCCAACCCGCAATTACACCCGATTTCAAAACCGAATCCCAATTCGGCTGCATGCCACCACGTGATGTTCTGCTGACGGTTGGTTCGGAAATGTTAGAGGCAACAATGTCATATCGTTGCCGTTGGTTCGAATACTTAAACTATCGCCCGTTGATGCAACAATATTTCAACGAAGATCCAAAATTCCGCCACGAAAGCGCCCCAAAACCGCGCCTGACAAATGCCGATTATCACCCCGATTACCTGTCCGAAAAAATCGGCGATACCCAACGCTTGAAATGGGCCGCGGATAAATTCTTCGTCACAACAGAAGAGGAACCATTGTTCGACGCCGCCGATGTCCTGCGCTTTGGTCGCGACTTGGTTGTACAACATGGCTTTACGACAAACGAAAAGGGTATCGAATGGCTACGCCGCCACTTCCCCGATCACCGCGTTCACACAGTAAACTTCCCAGGCGACCCATATCCAATCCACATCGACGCCACATTCACACCATTGCGTCCGGGCCTGATCCTAAACAACCCACAACGTCGCTTACCAGAAGAGCAGCGTAAAATGTTCAATGACAACGGCTGGGAAATCGTTGATGCGTCACAACCGGCACACAACTCACCACCACCATTGTGCTACTCTTCCACATGGCTTTCCATGAACGTATTGGTTCTTGATCCAAAAACAGTTTGTGTCGAAAAATCAGAAGTTTACCAAGCAGAGCAAATGGACAAACTCGGCATGGAAGTGATCGAAGTCGAGCTCCGCGACGCCTACGCATTTGGCGGCGGCTTGCACTGTTGCACCGCAGACGTGTACCGCGAAGGCGACTGCGAAGATTACTTTCCCAATATGTAATTAAACATCGGCGGGCGTAAT
>JGI20152J14361_10002779_pt1 | contig 10205 bp, 3 predicted proteins | sample COG_02_FD_14361 | JGI IMG/M metagenome (IMG submission 14361)
CAACTAACGGTGGTACCATAACCTATCAATGGCAAAAACTAAATACTACGACTGGCGTATTTGATGATTTGTCCGGTAAGACCAGCGCTTCACTATCAATTACGTCAGTGGTTTCATCAGACGCCGGGACATACCGCTGTTTAATTAAAGAGATAGATGGCTCTTCTGCAACCATCATGGCAGCATTATCAACGGAAGCGCAACTATCCGTAACTGCAGGGCCTACTATTAACTTTACTTCCCTTACTTTATGTGCAGGTGCTACGTCTAATCTCAGTGTAACGTCTAATAATACTACCGGGGACTCTTGGGGCTCCAGTGACCTAACTGTTGCTACAGTGAACAGTTCAGGTCAGGTAACTGGGGTAGACGCTGGTACCGCAACCATTACTTACACAGATGGTGATGGTTGTACGGTAACCACTGCCGTAACAGTTTCTGGCACGCCAGTATTAAGCAGCGCTTCGGGAACGGATCCAACTACTTGTTCTGGAAATGATGGTCAAATTTCTTTTTCAGTAACAAATGTTAGCGATGGGACCTATACCGTGACACACAGTTCAGGAACTTTTAGTGCTTCCGTGGTTTCCGGAACAGCTACAATAACAGGATTATCATCCGGAACATATAGCAACTTTAGCATTACTAATTCCAATTCTTGTACGGGATCATCAACTTTAAGTGTAACACTTTCTGATCCTACTGCCCCAACTTTTGGAACAGATTTAAATAGTAATGATGCTCTATGTGCAGGCGAAAGTTTGACGGTAGCAGCTACAGGCACTGGAACTATTACCTATCAATGGTATGAGAGTTCGGACAATAGTACGTGGTCAGCCATATCAGGAGCAACAGCTTCAACATACGCTCCAACTGTTTCACAATATTACAAAGTGGTGGCGACAGATGGAACCACTAACTGTACTACTACTTCAACAACCGCGAATGTGATAGTAAATGCGTTGCCGGTATTGAGCAGTGCATCTAGTGTAAATCCGACGACTTGTTCAGGAGCGGATGGTCAGATTACGTTCTCGGTTACAAATGTTGCTGATGGAACATACACGGTTAGTTACACGGGTGGTACATTCTCGGCGACTGTAAGTTCGGGCACTGCTACAGCGACGGGCTTAGCGGCTGGAACGTATGCTAACTTGAGCATTACCAATGGCAATACCTGTACAGGTACATCTTCACTTAGTGTAACTCTAACGGCCCCATCAAGTCCAACGGCTACAGTGACTTCGGACGACACGGATAACACAGTTTGTGATGGTACTACGGTTACACTGACCGCTACATCAGGTACGGGTTATTCATATCAATGGTACGAGGGTTCTGCGGCCATTAGTGGTGCTACTAATATCTCATATGGAGCCACTACTTCAGGAGATTACAAGGTAGTAGTGACAGCGTCGGGATGTTCTACGACATCTTCGGTGACGACGGTAGTAGTAAATGCTACACCTACAATATCTGGAACAGCTACAGTATGTGTGGGTTCCACGACTACATTGACAGGATCAGGTACAGCGTCGAGTACTACACCTTGGGCAAGCGCAAGCCCTTCGGTAGCGACGGTTAGTTCCACCGGAGTTGTTACAGGCGTAGCTGCGGGTACTTCGGTCATTACCTACACTGATAATAATGGTTGTTCAGTTATAGAGACTGTAACAGTTACAGCCTTAGACGATGCTACGTTTAGTTATGCTGCTTCTGCATACTGTGCGGATGGTACAGATCCAACGCCAACAGTAGCGACATCAGGAGGTACATTCTCTTCTACTTCTGGTCTGAGCATCAATACATCAACGGGTGTGATAGATCTTAGTGCTTCGACTGCGGGTACGTATACAGTTACCTATACAACAGCCGGAACATGTTCTAACTCTGCTAGTACTTCTGTGACTATAAACGCATTAGACGATGCTACGTTTAGTTATGCTGCTTCTGCATACTGTGCGGATGGTACAGATCCGACACCAACAGTAACCACTTCAGGAGGAACGTTCAGCGCGGCAAGTGGTCTCAGTATCAATACTTCGACGGGAGTAATTGACTTGAGCGCATCAACAGCGGGTACATACACTGTAACCTACACGACTGCAGGTACCTGTCCAAACACAGCTACAGCAAGCATCACCGTGAATGCGACGCCAACAATAACAGGAACAGCGGCAGTGTGTGTTGGTTCTACTACGACATTAACTGGTTCAGGAACAGCGGCCAGCTCTACTCCATGGGCAAGCGCTACAACGTCAGTAGCTACGGTAAGCTCAGCTGGAGTTGTTACGGGTGTAGCAGCGGGTACATCAGTGATTACCTATACAGACAACAACGGTTGTTCGGTAACACAAACGGTAACTGTTAACGCATTGCCGGTGACAACAATCACCTCATCGGATGCAGATAACACGATATGTTCAGGAGAGTCAATCACATTGACTGCAGATGCGGGAACTACAGGTTATACTTTCCAATGGTACAAAGACGGTACTGTCATTGTTGGTGCTACATCATCTACCTACTCGGCGACGACCACTGGAACATACACTGTTGCGGTAACCAATAACTCAACTAGTTGTACTGCTACAACATCATCTGCAGATCAAGTGGATGTTGTAGTGAAGGCACTTCCAACCGCTGCTCTAGCATCTGATGCGACATCAAACACAATTTGTGCAGGTGAATCAGTAACCTTTACTGCTTCCGGCGGAACTACTTATGAGTTCTTCTTGAATGGAAGTTCAGTGGCGTCAGCGTCGACCACATCTACCTACACTACTTCATCATTGAGTAATAGCGATGTAGTGACCGTAGAGGTTACGAACGCTAACAATTGTTCGGCTACCTCAGCCGGCATTACCATGACAGTTAATATGTTGCCAACGGTAGTAGTTACTAGTTCTTCAAATGTAGCATGCTATGGAGCCGCAAATGGCTCAATTAATGTTACCGCAACTGGTGCATCTACTATTTCCTATTCCTGGAGTGATGGTGCTTCATATTCATCAACATCCGAGGATTTAGTAAATCTTGCTCCTGGTACCTATTCTGTGACTATTACGGATGGTAACGGATGCACGGCCGGTACATCGGCTACAATAATTGAACCTTCATCAGCATTAAGTGCAACTACTACATCAACAGATGCAACGGGCTATGGCTTGAGCAATGGAACGGCGACGGTAACTCCTGCGGGCGGAACCTCACCATATACTTACATGTGATAATGATGTAAGCTGTAACGGTGGTTCGGACGGCCAGGTCACGGTGAGTGTTACTGGTGGTGTAAGTCCATACACGTACAGTTGGAATACGACCCCTGCTCAAACTTCATCGACGGCGACGGGCTTATCTGCGGGATCGTACACGGTAACGGTAACGGATGCGAACAGCAACGTAACGACTGAGACGGTAACCATTACAGAGCCAACGGCCTTGAGTGGAACTGTTACGGGCACGAACGTTGCATGTAATGGTGGTAGCACGGGATCGGCAGACCTGACGGTAACGGGCGGAACCATTGGATCGGGCTACACGTATAGCTGGAGCGATGGAACGAATGTTGTTGCGACGACAGAGGATCTATCGGGCGTAGCTGCAGGCACGTACACGGTAACGGTGACGGATGCGAACGGATGTACTACATCGGAGAGTGTTACGATCACAGAACCGGTAGTGTTGAGTGCAACTACTACATCAACAGATGCAACGGGCTATGGCTTGAGCAATGGAACGGCGACGGTAACTCCTGCGGGCGGAACCTCACCATATACTTACATGTGGAGCGACGGTCAGACGACAGCAACAGCGACGGGCTTGTCAGCGGGTACGTACACGGTAGTGGTTACGGACGCAAATGGATGTACGACAACGGAAACGGTGGTCATCGACGAACCGGATGATCTTGTAGCGAACGGTACTTCTGATAATGATGTAAGCTGTAACGGTGGTTCGGACGGCCAGGTCACGGTGAGTGTTACTGGTGGTGTAAGTCCATACACGTACAGTTGGAATACGACCCCTGCGCAAACGACTCAAAATGCAACTGGCTTGTCAGTGGGGACATATACTGTAACTGTAACGGATGCGAATGGAAATATTGCCATAGACCAAATCACAGTAACGGAACCGACATTACTCGTGGCGACTTCATCATCAACTGATGTTACATGTTCTGGAAATAGTGATGGCGCCCTTGACGGTGGAGCATCTGGAGGAACGGCTCCATATACATTTAGTTGGTCCAATGGTATAACCAATGAAGACCAGTCTGGAATAGTTGAAGGCACTTATACTTTGACAGTTACAGATGCGAACGGATGTACAGCGACTTCTACATCAACAGTGGGTATGACGGATAATGTAGCACCAATTGCAGTTGCTCAAAACATTACGGTGCAATTGGACGCAACTGGTCAAGTATCAATAACCTCAACTCAGGTTGACAATGGAAGTAGCGATGATTGTGGAATAGACAACATTACATTGGATAAATACAATTTCAATTGTAGTGATATCGGTGCGAACACAGTTACCCTAACCGCTATGGATGTAAATGGTAATTCCTCTACCACCACGGCAACGGTTACGGTAGAAGATAATATTGCACCGGTAATCACCTGCCCATCTGATATCACAGCATATGCTGATGCGACTACCAATGGAACGGCGGTAACTTGGACTGCTGCGACGGCTACGGACAACTGTTCGATCCAGTCTATTACGAGCGATATTGCCAACGGTTCAACGTTCACCTTGGGTACGACAACAGTAACCTATACGGTTATTGACGGAAGCGGTAACTCAGCCGTTTGTACCTTCAACGTAACGGTACTGGATACTGTGAGCCCGGTAATCACCAACTGCCCTTCAGATATTACTCAGAATAATGATGCGGGCAACTGTAATGCAGTTGTGACTTGGACAGCACCTACGTACTTCGACAACAGCGGTTCTTACACGGTGGTTTGGAGCCATAACAGCGGTGATGTGTTCGCAGTAGGAACGACAACGGTGACTGCGACGGTGACGGATGCTGCCGGCAATACGACAATTTGTTCGTTCGATGTTACCGTAGAAGATAATGAGGCTCCAGTAGTGACTGCTCCAGCGGATGTAACCGTGAATGCGGATGCAGGCTCGTGTGATGCGGCCAGTTCGGGCGTGGTGATTGGAACGCCAGCGGTTTCTGATAACTGTGGCATTGCCTCAACGACAAACAATGTTCCAACGGCGTATACGCTAGGTTCGAACACGGTTACTTGGACGGTGACGGATATTCATGGAAACACTACTACTGTTACGCAAACGGTGACGGTATTGGATGCTGAAAATCCTGTGATTACTTGTCCGGGAGACTTCACGGCATACGCGGCGGCGGATAGTACGCTTACATCAGTGAACTGGTCAGCGGCAATTGCAACGGATAACTGTTCTATTGATACAATCTACAGCGATATCCAAATTGGCGCTTATTTGCCATTGGGAGCTACGACCATTACGTATGTGGCCATTGACGGCAGCGGTAACTCGGACACATGTTCTTTCAATATTACTGTAGTAGATACCGTTAGTCCTGTAATTACAGGTTGTCCTGGTCCAATTACCCAAAACAACAACACAGATTCGTGTGGCGCTGTGGTAAGCTGGACTGCGCCAGTATATTACGATAATTCGGATTACTTCACGGTAACGGCTTCCCATGCTTCAGGAGATTACTTCCCTGTCGGAACGACTACAGTAACTATTACAGTAGCCGATAGCGCTGGAAATACCTCGGTGTGTGAATTCGATATTACAGTGGTAGATAACCAGGTGCCGGATGTGGTGCCATTCAACAGTGTAAGCATCACGCTAGGTACAGACGGTATGTACACCTTGACGGTACCGGAAGTAGATAGTGCATCTTACGATAACTGTGGCATTGCAAATAGATACTTAAGCCATACGTTCTTTAATTGTAATGATGTGCCAACGGCATCGACTTGGTTGGTAGTAGAGGATGTTCATGGCAATAAGGACAGTTCATTGGTGACCCTATCCGTAAGCCTTCCAGCGACACCAGTATTGAGCATTACAGAGACATTAGGTGATGTCTTGTGTTATGGTGATGCCACAGGATATGCCCAACTAGCCGTAAGTGGTGGTGTGGCTCCATATTCTTATAATTGGAGTTTAGGATCAACCACCTTTGAAGCTACGGGTCTATCTCTTGGTTCTTACTGGTACGAAGTGACCGATACTAATGGTTGTTACTCAACAGATACAGTGGCTATAGGCCAACCTGATTCGTTGTACGCTACTACCGTTAAGTCTCTCTACACCGGTGGATATAATGTGAGCATCAATGGAGCGAGTGATGGTAGCATTACAACTTCGGTTACCGGTGGATTGACTCCATATACTTTTGATTGGAATACTGGTGCCTACAGTACTCAAAACCTAAGTGGTGTTCCTGCAGGAGTGTACTACCTAACATTGACTGATTCGAACGGGTGTATATTTAATGTGATTGATACTCTGGTAGAACCCACGGCCCTTTCAATAAAAGCGTTATCTCTTCAATCAGTAATATGTCCTGATGATACTTCTGGAATAGCATTCGTAACTGCTAGCGGTGCAGTTCCTCCATACACGTACTCTTGGGATTTTGGTGCAACCACTGATTATGTTTCTGGATTGTCTTACGGTATTTATACCGTTACCGTTACAGACACCAATGGTGCTATTGCTTCCGATACAGTCTTGGTAGATGCCTTAGATTACGATTGTGATGGTATTTACAACGTGGATGAGGGCGGATCACCAAACGGCGGCGGCGGTGATGGTGACATCGACGGGGATGGTATTCCAAATGAGGAGGATGAGGATAGTGATGGCGATGGATTGCTGGATTCAGAAGAATTTGATTACGACAACGACGGCGTTGGGTTTGACGATTGTGATGGAGATGGGATTCCAAATTTCCTAGACCCTGATTTGTGTGATCTCCTCATACCAGCGGTATTTACGCCAAATGGTGATGGCGATAACGATACGTGGGAAATCTTAGGTATCCATGCGTTCCCAGATAACAATGTACAAGTGTTTAACCGTTGGGGAGAATTGGTCTACTTCAAAGAAGGATATGACAATGAATTTAATGGTAGGTCCAATTTCCGCACTCAAATGAACGGCGGCGATGGATTATTGCCAACGGGAACCTATTACTACATAGTCAAGGTTTATGCGACTGGAGATACTTACACAGGATATGTATACATCACGAAATAAGATGAAGAAGATATTTTTAGCGATAGCGGTTTTAATTGGGTCACAAGTATTGGCCCAGCAAAACCCCACAATGGATAACTATTTGTTTAATCCGGTGAGTATTTCGCCGGCCTACGCGGGTCAACAGAACGGGCAGATTCAGAGCATTTACGACGCTCAATGGATTGGTTTGAAGGGCGCGCCAAGAACGGGGGCGATGTATTATGATTACATGTCTCCGAACAGGTTCGGCTTCAATCTAGGGGTGGTTGACGACCAAGTAGGTCCTATGCGTACTCAAAGTTTGGGTATAAGTACAGCTTACCATCTTCAGGTTGCGGACCAAGTGTACTTCTCCACAGGAATCCGTTATTCAATTGCCAAAACAGGCGTTGATTTTACTGATGAGTTCTATGTCGATAAGATTGACCAAGCCATCTATGATATCGACGGACCTTGGATTCAAAACGTGGACTTGTCTGGAACGGTATATTCGGATAATTGGTATGTCGGGGCGACGATGAAGAATATGGTGCAACAAGAGATTTACACGAACAACTTTACCGCTCGCGTAGCGCACCTCTTCGGTGGATATAGATTCGATCTGGAGAATAATTGGACCGTAAACCCCTCTGTACTTTTAAATGTCACGGAAAATGCACCACTCGACGTCAATCTGCATGCATTTTTCGAATACAAAGAGAGCCTAGGCGCTGGATTGAACTTGAGTCCAAGTGATGAATTAGGTCTCTTTTTTAAAGCCGATATTTTGGGCGGATGGCAATTGTTCTATCAATACAACTATCCGCTGTCCGAGCTTGTCTATATCACTCAACAAAGTCATGTTATTGGTGTCGGAATCAATGTGATGCCAGAGCGTAAAAACATCATCTCACCTAGATACTTCCTCTAATGAAAAAGTTAATTCTATCACTTTTAGCTCTAGGCGTTGGCACTGCGATACAAGCGCAAATTTTGGATTCCCTGCGATTGGGAGCGCAAAGCGTTCAATACGAGATTATTGCACCGTCGAACTACGAAGACTTCAGCGCGACCCCTTACGGCGACCAGCTGCTCTTCGTCTCTTCGCGCGAAACCAGTTTGTTCTCCAAGAAATACGATTACAACAATCAGAAATTCTTTGATTTATTCCTTTACGATTTCAAGTCGAAAGAAGTTTCTAGATATGGGGACCAATTAGCTTCTTTGGAAAGCTCAAAGTACCACCTCGGACCTTCCATTCTGTTGCCAGATTCAGCGGGAATCGTTCTTTCTCGCAACTATAAGATGCCAAACCTCGATGATGAGGTCAACTTCTATCTCGTATATGAAAATTGGAAGACTGGTGAGCGCTATACCATGCCTTACTGTACTATGGCCAACAGCTTCCAGCATCCTTTCTACGATGCGAAGACTAGACGATTATTCTTCTCCGCGAACCTACCTAGTGGACCTGGTGGTTATGATATTTACTATTCAGAGTTCCTTAAAGACGGTACTTGGGGTGATCCTATTATTGTTCAAGGGGTAAATGGTCCTAGTGATGATGTGTTCCCAACTATTTCAAAAGATGGAAAGTTGTACTTCTCTAGAACTGAGACCCAAATGGGACTAGATGTCTTTGTTTTTGATATGGAGACTCAACTGCTTCAATCATGCAAAGCACCATTTATAACATCGCGAGATGAGTTTTCTCTCGTTGCCTTGAATAAGGATAGTGCAGTGTTCAGCCAGAGCCAGAGCGGCAGATTTAATACGGACTTAGTATTAGCGTGGGTGGAAACAGACGGCAAAGAAATCATTGAGAACTTTGCTGTAATTGCTCCAGTGCCTGCGGATACTAATCCATGGGACTACCTCGAGGAAGTAAAATCGAAATGGCCTGAAGATGAAGTTTGGGTGGGTGTGCAGGATGGACAACCTGTAGTGATGATCAAGGGGTCACGTCCTCAAAATGAAGCAGATGATGTTAAAAATGCTGTCATTGCTTCTGGCATCCCAGCTGAGCTCACCAAGGATCCTGTAGCACCTCTTGAGCGCCGTGTGGAGCGTCTTAATGTAGTATATCCGATTGTCTGTGGGTTGGAGGATTGTTTTGACCAATTAGACCAATGGAAATCCACCACACAAACGGATAGCTTGTGGTTAGGAGAACTCAATGGCCGTCCTGTGATAGTAGTATCCACAAAGCAAGTGAAAAGCAAGGCTGAAGTATCGAAAGATTGGGCCGTTTCAGAAGGAATGGCTATTGCCTACTTGACCCCAGAGTTCCCAACTCCTTTGGAGCGTCCTGCAGCCGAAACTCGTTATTTCAGTAACATAGCAGGAGTTTTTAACGATCCATCCGGTGCGCAAAAACAATTGGCCACAGTTCAAGAGTGGGCGCCTAATGCATTTATTTCGCTTTACAAGGGTAAATATTACGTCGTTTCAGCGGATTACGAGCCGGGACAACAAGCGCTCCAATCGAAGGCTTATGCCGTAGAGAATGGTGTAGCTGGCGCATGGCTTCTTCCGGAAAAACTATACCCAATCGTCTTACCTAACCTAAGCGGCGCGCCAGACCTAATTGTATACTTCAAGTTTGATAAGTACGATGTCATGGACAAGTACCAACAGCAAATTGATGATGTTATTGCAAAACTTCCTACCGGCATCGATAGAGTGTATATGGTAGGACATACCGATTCACGCGGCACCAATGCGTATAATGAAGTATTAAGTAAGAACAGAGTGAATGAAGTGGCCAAATACATGGCCGATTCACATCCTTCGTTCAATGCTATCAAAGAATTGGATTCTAAAGGCGAAACTCAATTGACCAACGACTGCGGTGATAGTATAGATTGTGACCCATATGCACACTTTTTAAATCGTCGCGTAGAGATTTGGTTTTACTGAAAGTAAAGACTCAACCTTAATTCTTCGGTCAGAACTTCGAAATCATA